>Ga0255770_10001590_pt1 | contig 20970 bp, 19 predicted proteins | sample 071ome_22_FD_179968 | JGI IMG/M metagenome (GOLD analysis project Ga0255770, IMG submission 179968) | Coastal salt marsh microbial communities from the Groves Creek Marsh, Skidaway Island, Georgia - 071404AT metaG (version 2) | ecosystem: Environmental > Aquatic > Marine > Intertidal zone >...
CCCTTCTAAGGTTCCATCATATTGGTTGATAGGCTTAGCTAAGTTAAAGATATATAAAGGATCATCACCATTACTTTGGAAAACAGCATTACCATTTCCTGGATCAGCAAAACAGTCAGCTGCACCGTTACATGTAAATGTGAAACCAGTGTTATTTAACCATGCCCAGTCAAACTGATTTGACCATCCACATGCCCAATAACCTTGAGGAGCTGTCCATTGACATAATGCATCTGCATTATCTTCAGTAGCTAGAGCTGCTCTAGGTCCTTTAGTAATATCTGTTACGCCATTAAATGATCCTTGCTCAAAACCAGCACCATGATAGCCCTCGATTTCTTTAACAAAAACGTTAACGGCAACGTAACTACCTTCTTTATAGTAATACTCGTATGCTAAATCAAAGTTAGTTGATTCATATGGTTCCAAAGCTGGGTTACCAGTTCCTAATGTAGCAGGATACATCCAGCTAAATGCAGCTGGAGTAGATACTGAAACATCCATTTGCTCAAGAGCAGGTCTAGCTATAGTTTTACTTGCTGCAAACTTGATAACTCTATTTTCAGCATGTTCAAAAGTTACGTTTAAGCTAGGTAGCACGTAATCATTTGAACCCATTCCTGTGTATGTTGCAGGACCAGTCATTAGACCAACTTTATCTCCATATGAGAATGCACCTAAGCTCCATACTGTATTAGTAGGAACTGTAGTATCAGCAGTAGATGTTCTTTCTTCATCTTCATATCTGATACCAAATTGTGCTCTTAGTTCTTGTCCCTTCTCTGTGACAGTTTCAAAGTTGAAATTAACAAAGAAAGCTTCTAATTCTTCTTTAATTACTGAGATTGAATCTCTATCACCATAACAACCTTGTAGCTGACCCCAGTTTGAAGTTGGAGCTTCATACATGTCTACAGCTCTTAAGCCATTAGGGTTCCCTTCTGCATCAAATGCATCGTTTCTATAACATGATGCAGGCCAATCTGAAGCAGGCCCATAAGCATTCCACCATGTACCATCACCAGTATTTAGGTCACCCATAAAACCAGCTCTTCCGAACCAGTAAAATAAGTCTTCTTGACTCATATCAAAGTAATAGAAGTTACCTGTAGAACCTAAGAATCCTGGAATTGAAACCTTGGTAAGTACTTCATCAGGCAACATTGCATATGTCATATTTACAGGATCACCATCAGCGATATGACCTGTTCTTACATAGTTAAACCATTTTTGACTGTTAAATACAGTTTCTTGAGTTGAATAACCAAAATCAACTGAAACCAAAGATTCCATGAATAAACCTTCATTGTTATCCCATGTACCAATCAGCTGGAATTGATCTAAATCACTCTTTCTTTCTTGATAGTTAACATAAGCTTCTCTTGGACCAATGTCACTTGCATCAAACTCAGATACCCCAAGGTCTGCACCTTGGAAGTTTTTATCAACTTCCCATGAAAGATTACCGTTAACAGATTGATTGAAATCAAATGTTCTGTTTCTGAAACATGCTGAAGCTTCATTTACAGGCCACCAACCCCATGCAGCCCAACATCCATTACCAAATGTTGCACTACTTGTTGCGCTACCGCCTGGGTTTCCTTTGTAACCAGCAGATGAATCATGATAATCAGCAGTTAGTGTGAAATTATCAGTAAGTCTAAACTCTAAATTTAAACCAATAGATTTATTATTTGTGTCATCATTTGCCCACTTAAAGTTATTGTTAAAAATACCACCATTAAAGTATGTACCTTCAACAACAGCACTTGTTACTGCTCCATTAGGGTTAATAGTCATTGCAGTAGTGTCCCAACCAGATAACCAAGTACCTGCTTCAACACCATATTGTTTTGCATTAACTGATGAGATTGTGTAATCCACAGTTGCGGTTACTATACCTTGTTCCCATTGAAGAGTTGTTTGTAGATTTTCTCTTGTTCTCTCATTATCCATGTTCTTGTATAAAAGACCGCTTGGATAAAAGAAAGCTCCATCAGCTCTGGTGTTATTATTTGTAACAACCGCATTACCTGGAACGTTATTAATAATTGGGCTTGGAAGCCATGTTATTTCATTTGTTCCTGATTCTCTGTTATGCATAACATGATGAGAACCAGAGACTGAGAAACCCCATTTAGCATCACCAGCTTCACCGTTTCTTAAAAATACTAAGTCAACTTCTGGTGTATATTTATCACCTTTTTTAACAGATGAGTGGTTCATAGCTCTAACAGAAATACCGCCACCATTTTTACCATCGATAGGTTTTGTAGTAACCATGTTAATAGTAGCACCTAGACCACCTGTTGGAAGAATAGCGTTTGCAGATTTATAAACCTCAACCGCAGCAACACCTGATGATGAAATATCACCAAAGTCAAATGATCTACCACCAACCCATAAAGGTGGAACTGTAGGCATTGACCTTCCATTTAAAGTAACTAGGTTAAATTCAGGTCCTAGTCCTCTAATGGTTACAGATGTACTTTCACCATTATCTCTGTTAGTAGTAACACCCACCAACCTTGATAATGCTTCAGCGATGTTTCGATCAGCAAACTTACCAATGTCTTCAGCTGTAATAGCATCTACTACACCAACATTCTCTCTTTTAATAGATATAGCATCGATCAAACTTGATCTAATACCGGTAGTAACAACTTCTTCTACATCTGAGTTTTCGGCCTCTTCAGCTTCTTGAGCAAAAGAAATTGTGGTAAATGGCAATAATACCATTAATGATAATAAATATTTTTTCACGGATTTCCCCTTAAAAAATTAACGAAATTTGCGATATTTAACCTTCTAGAGGCAAAATTGTCAAGAATTCTGTAAATAGTATAAAAAATGTAAAAAATTTACTTTTTTTTAAAAAAAATAGAGTAGATTTCTAAGTTTAGATAAAAGTAAAATTTTATAAATTAATTCAGATACTTATCTAGTTTTTTGGTCTAGATTCGTTTACAACTAACTTTCTGCCTTCCACTTCCGCCTCATTTAAAGCTGCTATTGCTGCTTCACCACCATCACTCATTTCAACAAATCCAAAACCTCTAGAACGATTTGTCATTCTATCAGTAACGATTTTTGCTGAAGTTACAGTTCCGTGTTCTGCAAAAAGATTTTCTAAATCTTGGTCACTCATGCCCCAAGATATGTTTCCAACGTAAATATTCATAGTATCCTATTAATAAAAAAAGATGTATCTTACAGGAAAAATTTGATTAATAGTGAAAAATATCAATCTTTAAGAAAATTAATTACTTCATCGCCAAATTCAGACCACCAATCAAGACCCATTAAGTGAATTTTCTCAAGGTTTTCTTCAGAATCATCATCTAACATTTTATTAATATCTCCAAGTGGAGAATTAACTCTAATGTAATTTGAGTGGAAAAAATCTTTTGCAATATCATCGTGTATCTCAGAATCTAACATCATTGCCATGATGTCATTTCTTAACCATCCCATACCGCCCCATTTTGCAGAAGCCTCTCCATTAATCTTTTTAGTATTTACTCCCGTTCCAATACTTAAAATCTTAATATTATCTGTATTAAAGTGCTGCTTAGCATGAATATACCCTACCAATGTTGGATTATTTGTTACTACACTTCCATCAATTTTCCATGTGCCATTAGTCATTTGATATGTAGGAAAATACATTGGAGCGGCGCTTGATGCAGAAATAGCATCAACAAATGAAATTTTAGGAGTCAGCTGACTTGAATGAATTTCATGACATCTTTTTTCAATATCATAACAAAGGGTTAATACCGGTTTAAAAGATTCGCCCAAGGTACCGGTACCAAAGATTTCTTTTAACATATCAATTCTTCCTTTTGCTTCATATCTTGGTCTAGCTTGAATCAAAGAAGCTTGATCCCAAAAAAAGGATGTTTGCATCATTCTATCAAGATAACTCTTAGACCAAAACTTTTTTAGTTTATCTGCCGACATATTGTGAAAAGCTAAACAGGCAGCATTAAATGAACCAGCGCTAGTACCAATAAACATATCAAAGATCTCTGCGGTTTTTATACCCATGCTAGCTTCAAGTTTTTTTAAAAAAACTATTCCTGCAATTGCTCTGACTCCTCCTCCATCAAAAGAAATTATTTTTATTGGTTTTTCTTTTTTTTTAAAAAGGTTTTGAAATATGCTCATAAAAATATTGTAACTCCTAAAAATTTTAAAACATAAAAAAAGGGTCTATAAAGACCCTTTAATACAATTAAATATTCGTTCTACTTTCTTAAACCAGAGATAGCATCTTCATTAGAGACTTCACTAGAGACATTTTTTAGAATTGTACAACTTCCTTTTTGAGTATTTAAAGTAAAGGCTGCGCATGAGCTTCTTGATTCACAAAGTGCCTGACATGCCTCAACACTTCTATATTTTTTTGAAGTTTTTACAGTCGAGATTTTACCTTTTAGAACTATATTCTCTTTTGGCTCAAACACCATTTCAGCTTCAAGACTTTGTACTGAAATGAAAATGAAGAATGCAAAAGAAACTTTTAATAGATTTTTCATAATTTATACCTTTAGATTTAGGGGGGTTATTATTGTTAAATGTTTACACTGTAAACATATACCAAGTATAGGGTATAGGAGAAAATGTTTACAGTGTAAACATTAAAATGTATTTAATATATCTATAATTAATTAATAATATTTATACGTAAAAGTTTGCTTGCTTCTTGTATGCTACCTGCGTTGATAACATTAACATATCCTGCATCTTCAAGAATTTTTGTTGCTTTTCCAGATCTATTTCCACTTCTACAATATAGGTATATTTTTTCATCTTTATTGATATCTGATGATAGTTGCAGAATATCCTGCCATTCTATATGAAGCGCGCCTTCAAGATGTCCTGTATTCCACTCATCTTGTGTTCTTACATCAATAACAGTAACAGACATGCAAGATAGTGAAAAAAATAAAATTGATAGTAATTTAAGTTGCATTTATGACCACTCATTAAGAATAATATCTGATGCCTTTTCACCTATCATAATAGTTGGTGCATTAGTATTACCACCAACTAAAGTAGGCATAATTGATGCATCAACAACTCTTAAACCTTTAACCTTGTGAACTTTGAGATTGCTATCAACAACTGCCATATCGTCATTACCCATCTTACATGTTCCGACAGGATGATAGACTGTATCGGCTGATTCCCTTATTGCTTTTTCAATATCTTCATCATCATCTAAATCAATTGGTCTAAAAACATGTTTACTTGAGTATTTAGATATGGGTTCTTTGTTCATGATTTTCATCATCTTTTTATATCCAGCAACCATATCCCTTACATCATCAGGATGAGATAAAAACTTTGGATCTATATTTGGATCTTCTGAGGGATCTGCTGATTTTAAAGTAACCTCTCCTCTGGATTTAGGACGTAATAAACATGAGTGGCAACTTATTCCAGTTCCCCATAACTGCTCTCTTCCATGATCAACAATCATTCCAGGAGCAAAATGCAATTGAATATCAGGAATATCGATATCATTCCTTGATCTAATAAAACCTCCTGCTTCAGCTACAGTGGATGTGAACATGCCTGTTTTAGCAAGAATGTATTTAATTAATTCATAAGGATATTTAAAAAATAAAGTTCCTAATGAAAAACCTAAAAGATTGATTGATTTGTGTTTGTGCACAGTAATGAAATCAATGTGATCTTGGAGGTTTTTACCCACTCCAGGTAAATCAATTTTATGCTCAATATCATGTTTGGTTATTTCATCAGCAGGACCGATACCAGATCGAAGTAATATTTGCGGGGAACCAAATGCTCCTGATGACAAAAGAACCTCTTTAGAAGCGTTAACAGTATATTCATTGCCCTCCTCATCTATACATTGAACACCAGTTGCTTTTCCATCGGAAATATTAATCTTGTTGACATTGGTATCAGTTAGGACAGTTAGGTTTTCCCTATCTAATGCTGGAACAAGATATGCCTTTGCAGCACTACATCTTTTTCCATTTTTTTGTGTGGTTTGATAATAACCAATACCCTCTTGGTTTTCTCCATTAAAGTCTTCGTTGTATCCAAAAATTGATGAACCTGTTTTAACAAAATCATCAACAGATTTGTTTTTGTGTCTTATCTTTGAAACATTTAATGGTCCATTTTGTCCGTGATATTCGTCATCGAAAACTTCATTATGTTCACATTTTTTAAAGTAAGGTAGTACGTCTTTATATGACCATCCTTCATTGCCTAACTCTGCCCAATGATCATAATCCCAGGCATGGCCTCTCACATATAACATTGCATTAATTGAACTAGACCCACCTAAAGTTTTACCTCTTGGTTGAAAACCTCTTCTGTGTTCCATCACCTCTGTCTCAACCTCATGAACCCCACCAGCTGAATCTACAACGGAGGATGCGGGCTCTGTTACTGAAACTTTTTCAAATTCTTTTTGCGGGACAGTATCATAATTCCAACTATATTTACTTTTATCACCTAAAAAGGCAAAACCAAGAGGTACATGCAATCTTACATCACTATCTTTTGAACCAGCTTCAATGAGACAAACACTAAAATCAGGGTTTGAACTTAGTCTATTTGCTAAAACACATCCTGCAGAACCTGCACCTAAAATAATAAAATCGTATTGTTTAGTATCCATGATTAATATCTCCCCTTTAAAGTTTATGATTTCATGTCTTAACTGTAAACTTTTATATGTTTAAAAATTTGCATATTATGTTGAGATAAATTGTTATGAATTTTTTTAGTACTTTTATAATTATCTGGATTTTAGTTGCCTTAGTAACCTTTATTTATTTATTTTATGTAGATGCTCCCTATGGTCGTCACATAAGAACAGGATGGGGTAAAAATATTTCAGCGCGAGTTGGATGGGTTGTCATGGAATCACCCTGTGTAATTTTAATGATAATTTATGCTTGGCTTGTTAAAGATCAGTTACAGATTGTGCATACAGTCTTTTTAACACTATGGTTAATTCATTACATACATAGATCTTTCATTTACCCATTTGTTATAGATATGACAAATCCAAAAATGCCAATAAGCATAGCTGCATCCGCATTTTTCTTTAATATTGTTAATGTTAATGTTCAGGCAATTGGAATATTTTATTTTGCTGAATATGCACAAAACTGGTTAAATAGCCCTCTATTTTATTTTGGAGCATGTATCTTTTTTCTTGGAATGTTTATTAATATAAAGTCTGATTATTTAATTGTTGCTTTGAGAAAAGAGAATGGACCTGGATATCACATGCCCAGTAAATTTATGCATAAATATATTTCTGCCCCTAACTATTTTGGTGAAATAATTGAATGGATAGGATGGGCAATTCTTACATGGAGTATTTCAGGGCTTGTATTTGCATTGTGGACAATAGCAAACTTATTTCCGCGTGCACTCGCCCATCATAAATGGTATCAAGAAAAATTTAGCGACTATCCTAAAAGCAGAAAAGCAATTATTCCTGGAATTATTTAAGTATTCCTAAATCTTTCATTTGATTAGCGATATCCAATATAGACTCTTCCGCTGGTCTTGGATTCCAACCTAATATTTCTTTAGCTTTTGTATTTTTAATACTTCTTTTCCTTCCTAGATAAGGAAGTGTTAATTTTAAGTCTTTATTAAAGTTAGCTAAAATTTTAGCAAGCCAAACAGGAATACCAATCTTTGGAGCTTTATCATATCCATTTTCTCTCAACAGCTTAGCAACATCTGTGTACCATAAATCTTTTTCTACCAAAGCAAATCTCTCACCATTAGAAGCTGGTGTTTGCATTGCAAGAATATGAGCTGCAGCAACATCCCTAACATCAACATATCCGAACATTAAAGGAACTGCTACTGGCATTCTGCCACTTGCTACCATCTCAACAGCTTTATTTGATTCTCCAATATCGCCTGAAATTGAAGCTCCCACAACAAGAGCGGGATTAATAACAGCTAACTCAAATGGATGATCTTCATTTTTTACAAATTCCCAAGCTGCCATTTCAGCCAAAGTTTTGCTTTTAGAATAAGCACTTATGGCAGGATTATCAGGGTCTGACCAATCTGATTCATCAAAATCAGTTTTCTTCTCTGTAGTATCAAAAATAGCTGCAACTGAAGAAGTTAAAACGACTTTTTTAACATTATGTTTTTTTGCAAATGTTAAAGCTCTTTTAACCCCAGCGACTGCTGGGCCAACAAAGTACTCATCATGATTATTTTCTAAGGATATTGGGGACGCTACATGAAGAAGGTAATCACACCCCTCCATACCTTCATCCCAACCCTCATCCTCTGTAAGATTAAATGTAAAAAGGTTGAGTTGTTCTGTAGGCGTATTATGTTTTTTTAAAGCATCAAATATTTCATCTTTTCTTTCTGGCGACCTTACAGATCCATTTACAGCATAACCTTGATTTAAAAGTTGATGAATGCAATGCAAGCCAATATAACCTGTAGCCCCAGTGACTAATACTTTTTCCATAGAATACTCCCCTTATAATTTATTTAGATTAATGAGTATATATTAATAAATTTTCTTTAGAGCATAAAAAAGAGAGCAAAAGCTCTCTTTTTATTTTTTAAAACCTTACAAATAGTAAGGAAAGAATACGTCCTTTTTAGGTTTTGACTTATGCTCGGCTTTATTTTGCGTGCGTAAGGCATAGCTAAGTTTATTCATCGCAATTTGCAATGCCACTTTGCTACCTAGTGATGGTGCGTATTGATTTTTTCGAATGTTTAAAGCATTCATAACATCTCCTTTTAAAAAGATGCGTTCCTTCGGTACCATTACCTACTTCCGTCTCTTGCGAGATGAACGATGATAATGCGTTCCTTCGTCTTTCGACTACTTCCGTCCCCTTAAGGATGAACGATTTAACTAAATATTAGCAAAATTATATTTTATGTACAAATTTTATATATAAAAAATAATTAAAAAGATGATAAAATAATTCTTTTAGTCGGGGGAGTGATTGAAAAAGACAGTATCACTTGATGATAAATATTTAAAAAAAACGGGGAGTATCTATATTAATGGTGTTCAATCATTAGTAAGGCTTCCCTTAATACAAAAACAACTAGATCTTAAAAATAATCTTAATACAGCGGGCTTTATATCTGGCTATCCTGGATCACCACTTGGGGGCTATGATCTTGAACTCATCAAAGCAAAAAAATATTTAATTGAGCATGAAATAGATCATCAAGCTGGTATTAATGAAGAAATAGCAGCAACTTCTGTTTGGGGAAGTCAGCAAATTGAGTATAAAAATAAAAACAAAAAAGATGGGGTTTTTGGTATTTGGTATGGTAAAGGACCAGGGGTAGACAGATCATTAGATGCATTTAAGCATGCTAATGCTGCTGGGTCTTCTAAATATGGAGGGGTGCTAGCAATAGCAGGAGATGATCATGGTTGTAAATCTTCTTCAATACCACATCAATCAGATCATAATTTTATTAGCGCTTTTATCCCCTATTTATATCCCGCTGGCATTGATGACATAGTGTCTTATGGGCTTCTTGGATTTGAGATGAGCCGTTATAGCGGCTGCTGGATTGGAATGAAAATGGTTTCAGATGTAGCTGATTCTTCTAAAACTTATGACACAGCAAATGAAGATAAAAAAATTATTATCCCCTCAAATGATGACCTGCTTGAATATGCAGAGCTAAATAGGAATATAACTTTTAAGGAAACTCCAAGAGAATTAGACTTCAAACTGCAAAGAATAAAAGGTTTTGCAGCCCAAGTATTTGGTCATAAAAATAATATTGATCAAGTTAAATGGCCAAATATAAATTCAAAAATTGGAATCATAAGTTCTGGTAAATCCTACAATGACGTAAGAGAAGCTTTACGATGGCTAGGGATTGATAAAGAAAAGGCAAAAGAGCTTGGAATATGTCTATATAAGATTGGAATGCCTTGGCCACTTGAACCAAATGGAATTAGATCTTTTTGTGAGGGTCTTGATAAAGTCTTAGTTGTTGAAGAAAAAAGAGAACTAATTGAACATCAGATTAAATGGCAACTTTACAATTGGAGTGAGAAAGTTAGACCTGAAGTTACTGGCAAACAAGATGAAAAAGGTAATTGGCAACTGCCTCCAGAAAACGATCTACCTTTAGCTACAATTGTAGAAGTTCTTGCAAATCAAATATATAAAGCTACCGGTGCCAAAGAATTATTAGAAAGTTTAGATTGGTTTCAAAAAAGGAATCTAAAAAAATCTTTTCAACAAGCTCCGATTGATAGAAAAGCATATTTTTGTTCTGGCTGCCCTCACAATACATCAACTATGATTCCTGAAGGATCTACCGCTCTAGCTGGAATTGGATGCCATTATATGGCGGTTAATATGGATAGAGATACTGAGCTTTATACCCAAATGGGTGGTGAAGGTACGCCTTGGATTGGTCAATCAAAATATATTGAAGATAATCATATTTTTGCAAATCTTGGCGATGGAACATACAAGCATTCAGGAGCATTAGCAATCAGAGCATGCGTTGATGCTGGAGTAAATATTACATTTAAAATTTTATATAACGATGCTGTAGCTATGACTGGCGGACAAACTCTTGGCAAAAACTTAAGCACCATACAAATTGCAAAACAAGTTTTATCAGAAGGAGTAAAAAAAGTTGTTTTATTGACTGAGAATCTTAAGAATTATTCGCAAGCTTCTCTTCCAAAAGGAGTTGAATTAAAGCACAGAGATTACTTGCAGAATGTACAGAAAGAATTACAAACTATAAAGGGAGTTACCATCCTTATATATGATCAGGGATGTGCTGCTGAAAAGAGAAGGAAAAGAAAACGAGGAATTATTGAGGACCCGCTTCAAAAAATTCTTATCAATCCAGAAGTTTGTGAAGGGTGTGGCGACTGTTCAACCCAATCTAACTGTATGTCAATTGAGCCATTGGAAACTGAATTTGGCAGAAAAAGAAAAATCAATCAATCAACTTGTAATAAAGACTTCACTTGTATTAAGGGATTTTGCCCATCATTTTTTTCAATAGAAACAAATGATATGAAAAATATTCAAACACCATCCATTAATCATGAAATACCCGAACCAATTAAAAAAATTGATGAAGAAATTACCAATATTATTCTAACTGGGATTGGGGGAACTGGTGTTTTAACTATTTCTGCAATTCTTGGTATGGCTGCAAATATAGAAAACAAAAAATCAACTACTTTAGATATGACAGGTCTTTCTCAAAAAGGTGGAGCTGTTTGGGCATATATAAAACTATATAGTGATAAGAAAAAACCATACAGTCATAAAATTACTCCTGGGATGTCTGATGTACTTCTTGCCTGTGATCAGGTTGTTGCAACAAAAGATGAAATTCAAGAGGTTTTATCAAATAAAAGAACCTATGCTGTGCTTAATACCAACTCTGCTCCGGTTGCAGATTTTGTTTCTAATACTGATATTGATTTTAAATCTAATGAGGTTAGAGAGCTGATTAAAAACTCAACTAAAAATATCTCTGTTGAATTAGACTCAGTAGATTTATCCTATAGATTCTTTGGTAATACTATAAATGCAAATATGATTCAGCTTGGTGCTGCATTTCAGGCTGGTTTAATTCCTCTAAAAAAAGAATCTATTCTTCAGGCAATAAATCTAAATAAATCAGGGGCTGAAAATAATATCAAGGCATTTAATTTAGGTAGATTGGCAGGACATGATCCAAAAAATACTATATTCAAACAGACAGAAAATTCTATAAAAAGTCTTTCCATAAAAGATCTCAAAGAAATATTAGCTAGTTATTCTAAAAAATCTTTAAAAGCATTTAATCAAATTGAATCAACTTTAAATGCAAATAAAGATATAAGTAAAAATGTGATTGAAGAAGTTTTAATAGAATATGGAAGAATATGTCTAATAAAAGATGAGTATAGGGTTGCAAGCATACATCTTAAAAATTATAAAAAAATTATTAATAATGAATTTAGTTCTTGGAGCAAGCTAAGTTTTTATTTAGCCCCTCCTATCTTATCTTTTATTAAAGATAAAAAAACCGGAAATCCAAAAAAATTAAAAGTCCCTGGATATATTGCATTACCCCTATTTTTTATATTAGATAAGCTCTCTTTCCTAAGAGATACACCCCTAGATATATTTAGATATTCAAAAGAAAGGCGGCATGACTTTGAGCATAAAAAGTTATTTGAACAAAAGCTTAACGATATTCTTAAACACTTAGATGACCAAGAAATAACTAAACTCATTGAAAGCTCAAAAAAGGTTAAGGGCTATGGTTCAATTAAAGAAAAAAACTTGGCTATCTTTAAAAAAAATATATTTAACCCGCCTATCAATTTTTTTAATATAAAAAATATCTAAAATTAATTAACTTTTAATTGGTTATATTTTTATTAGAAAGATATATCTCTACATTAGCAGTAAAATTTGCCTTTAAAGGATACATAATTAAGTCTTGCAATCCATCTTGATTTACATCATATAAATATCCTTGTGAATCATCATTCTCACTAAAGACTGGCCAAGCTGAAGTGTCAAGATTGTAGTATTCGTTATTGCCAGAATTTATATAGATTTCAGGTATTCCTTTGTTATTGGGTGATTGCTCATTCCACGCTTGACTGAATACCTGGGCGACAATATCTTTTTTGTTATCTTGATTGACATCAAAACAAGAAAAAAAATTAAAATTATGATTAGTCTCTTCACCATTAATAAATATATTTTCTTCTAATAACTCGTCATTTTCTATCTTATAAAAAGAAAATAAAACTACTGGAGTTGTTTCATTTTGAGAATAATATTCGTTTTCTATTATTTCTCTATCAATTGGTTTGCTGGCATTTATGGTCGCTACAATTAAATCATCTTTCCTGCACATTTCAGTTGTCATGCCATGAAAATAGTATTCATTTCTATATTCATAGACTCCAATTTGTTCATAGTTACCAGTACCAGTATTATTCCATGCCTCAAAATATACTTTAAAAACTTCATCTTTCATTACTGACGAGATGATTTCATTATTTCTTACAAGCTCAAGGCCCTGTCTTCCATCTTTTCTAACACTATTAATGATAAATTCGTCATAAACTAGAAAACTTGCAAAACTAAGCTCATCATATGTCTCAGATATATCAACCATATTTGAGTTCATATATTTAAATGCTTGAGATTTATGTCCCCCAAAAAGAGCTTCCTCATTCTTAATTTGAACAGAGTGGCCCCAATCTTTTTCTCCTAATTTGATAACTTCATACCCTGAAACTGTGCTCAATAAAATAGCAGGATTTGCATAATTTGTTCGAACTGTTTCTTCATCATATGCTGCCCTGCCATCCTCAGCATTCATTGCAAAAGCAAAATCATCTTTTCCATCTTCATTAATATCCCCCCTTGCATACTTTCTGCTAGCACCTCCAAGTTTTGGATATAGTTCGCCAAATATATCTTGATTATTAGTGACATAATTACCATTACTGTCACTTAAATAAACAACTAAAGAATCTGGAACATTTTCATAGCTAATTTCTGCAGGAGTCTCTGAATCACACCAAAAATGGGCAATAAAATCTACAAAATTATCATCATTGATATGAACCGGAATTAAAAATTGAAAAGAGGGATTGTTGCAAGCATCTGAGTAATAACTAATAGCATCTTCAAGAATAATTGGGTTTGGATTAAATAAAGGAATTTCTGGATCAGGTATTTGCGGAATTTGATTTGGTACTGACATAGAGTCATTACTACATCCATAGATAAGAAAAAATGAGAAAAAGAAAACTATTTTTTTCATAGAATTATGTTGCCACAATAGTTTGTTAAAATAAAAGACATTGTTTAGGATTAGGTTATGAAAAATAAAATACCCCCTCCAATTGTTACTTTGTTCTTTGGTTTATGTATATATTTTTCTCAAGAGTACTTTCCAGAATCTAATTTAGAGTTTATGACTGTATTAAGTTATATCTTTTACTTTTCTGGATTCTTTGTACTTGTATTAGCTGTAAGTTTATTCAAAAAGCAAAATACAACCGTTAATCCAATAAAAATTGAGAATGCCTCTTCTTTAGTTACCTCTGGTATTTTTGAATATTCAAGAAATCCAATGTATTTAGGTATGACTCTAATTTTATTAGGGTTAGCATTAATGTTTAATGTGATTGGCGGCATCCTTTTCACTCTTCTATTTACTATCTATATAACTAAATTTCAAATTAAACCCGAAGAAGAAGTCATGGAAAAATTGTTTGGAGAAGATTTCTTAAAATATAAACAAAATGTTCGAATGTGGCTATGAATCAAAATAAGATTGCCAAGATATTCCTTTCTGCAGCAGCCTTCGTTCACCTACTAAATTTCTTATTCGCTGGTCAGATGTCTATTTGGGGATATGTAATTCCACCTGTTTTATCTTTATTTGTAAGTATATTTTTGGGATACTTAGCTTATAAATTAAAACTATAAAAAAATATAAATTGAGAAAAATTTTCTTACCGCTTTTCGTTCTTTTGGTTCCTTTAGTGGGTGTGATTTTCTTTGAGTTAGATTGGAGTGGGTTTGATTTTTTAGTTATGACATTGCTCATACTCTCATTAAGTATTTTGATAAATCTTATTCTTTACTATACAGATTCTTCTAAGTTGAAGCTTTTATTAATATTTATTGTTTCAATCTTATTTTTGTTAATTTGGGCAGAATTAGCTGTTGGAATTTTTGGAACACCATTTGCAGGGAATTAAAATAATTTCATTATAATTTGTTTTAATAAAACACATTGTTTAAAATACAAATATGAAAAAAATAATAGCATTAATCCTTTTTACAAATTTATCTATGGCTCATTCCGTTTCTGAGGGTGATATGGAGGGTGCATGGGTTTTAGTTGAAAAATCTTTTAATAACCAACAGGTTTTTGAGAATGGTCCAACTCCTATAAAAATATATTCACAAGGTAGATTTTTTGTTAGTTGGAATTCCGAAGATGGAAAAGCAGGTTTCAATGAAGGATCTTATAAAGTTTCAAATGGTAAAGTTTTGGAGGAGATTGAGAATAGCTCAATTAATTCAGACATTGGAAATAAAATTTCTTATGCACCAAACTTTATGGGCGATAAACTTTCTTTTTATCAAGAGATTAAATGGGTATCCCCAGATGGACAAGAATTTGTAATGTTTGAAAGGTGGGAAAATGTTTCTTGTGCAGAAAAAGAATGCGCTAAAGTCAGGAGATTTAAAAATTAGTTAATTGTTCTACCTGATTAAAAACACAAAAAAATAAAATAAAAAAAGCCCACTATTGTGGGCTTCTTAGTAAATTGGCATCTCTTAGGGTGTTCTGAAATGAGAATTTCTCTAACTTATTCTAATCCTAATTTAAGATTTGCTGGAACTGCAACATCCATCATTTTTGGGTCTGATAACTTTAAATTATTCATATGATTTATGAAATCATCTTTTTTTATAAGTAATAACCTTGGATTATTATTTTTTTCTTCGTCGATAGTTGATGAGGTCATGCCCTTATAATCATGTCCAGGATAAACAATTGTTTTTGGAGGTAAAGTTAGCAATTTTTGGTGCAAACTTTCGTAAAGATTGTCAGCAGACCCATTTTGAAAATCTGTTCTTCCTGTTCCTCTAATTAAGAGTGTATCACCAGTAAATATCCACCCAGGATTCTCAAAATAAAAACAATAAGAGTCATCGGTATGACCTGGTGTAAATAAACACTTGAATTTGAGTGCACCTAGCTCCAATACAGTCCCATCTTTAAATGAAAAGCTTCCACAACAAGCAGCTGACTCTACAGGCGAGCCTACCTCACAACCTTTTTGTTTTTGTAATAAACCTGAACCAGTAACATGGTCAGCATGGACATGAGTATCTAAAACCATTTTTAAAGATAAACCTAATTCATCTAAAAGATTAATATATTGAGAAATATTTTCCTTTACTGGGTCAATAATTAATGCGTCATCATTTGAACCAATGATATATGTATAAGTTGATGAACTATGGTCAAATAATTGTCTAAGCAGCAAATTCAATTTGACCCCCAGCTTTAACCCAATCCTTAAATCCGCCTAAGTTATATATATTTGTATATCCAGCTTCGATTAAACATTTACCAGCAAGAGCTGCTCTATTTCCACTTTCACAATAAACTACAATAGGTTGGTCAACTTTAACTTCTTTATCAAGCTTCCTGTCGGTCTCTATAACTCCTTTTGGAATATTTAGTGCTCCTTTGACTTTACCAGATACTGAAACTTCATCAGGTTCACGTACATCAATAATGTAGTAATCTTCAATATTTTTTTGGATTTCTATTGGAGAAATAGGTTTAATTAATTTAAGTGCTTCTTCGATTAATTTTTTAAATTTAGTATCCACCTTAATATTATATTACTTTATGTATAAAATGACTGATGTAATTTGTTAAAGTAAATATTCTTGTTTTGGAGAAAATTATGAATATATTTCTTACGCCAATATTTATAAGTACTCTTTCTCTCTTTTACATCTTTCTTGCAATGCGAGTGGGTTATATGAGAGGAAGTCCTGTAATGAAACTATTCTTTAAGATGGATAAGGAAGTTACAGAAGAGAAGCTTAATAGAAATATAAGAGCTCACGGCAACTTTTCAGAATATGTTCCTTTATACTTGTTGTTGTTATTGGTCTCTGAGTTAGTAGGAGATACTTCATACGTTTATATGCTTATTGCATCTTTAATTTTTACCTATGGCAGAATCGCTCACGCAATATGTTTTGCTTTTTTTGATTACAATCCTTTTTTAAGAATTTCAGGCATGTTAACAACTTATGTTGGGATAGTTATGCTTAGTATTAAGCTTATAATTTTTTATATATAGAAAATCTAGTTAATACGCAAAAACCTCTCAAAATATTCAACCACTAGATATCTTCCCGGGGTACCCGGCTGGTACTCCTGCCCCACCTTGTTATAAAAAATACGAAAAAGGTACAAATTAGGTACAAATAAATTTAAATGTGGGTACTTTATTCTTTGCTATATGTGGGTACAAAAAGGTATCAATGTAGGTACATTTTTTTCTTAAATCATAAAAAAAGCCCACTATTGTGGGCTTCTTAGTAAATTGGCATCCCGTAGGGGAGTCGAACCCCTGTTGCCGAGATGAAAACCCGGTGTCCTAGGCCTCTAGACGAACGGGACGTGATGCGAAACGTATTATATGGAATCAAAAGCAATTAGCAAAGTAAATATTAACTATTTCAGCTTCTTATTTATGGCTGCTAAAAAACCTCTTAAAAAGCTTGCCTCCATTTCATCGGGATGAAGTCTTGAAAACATTCGTTTTATTCTTGAAATAATCTTTTTAGGATTATCTGGATGTATTACATCTATATTTACTGCTGTTTCAATAAAATGATCTATTAACATCTGGAGGTTTTCAGAATCAACCTCTGGATAATCATGCCAATCTCTTGGCTCTTGATTATGGCTAGATTTAAAGATTTCATAGCAAAGTATCTGTGCAGACATTGCTAAGTTGAGGACAGGATATTCAGGATTAGCAGGAATTTCTATATGAGTATTTGCTAGTTGAAGCTCATCATTAGTGAGCCCCCTATCCTCCCTTCCAAATAGGATAGACACTTTTTTATCAGATGAAACTTGTTTGTTAATTAAAGCTGCCCCCTCCTCTGCATGAACAGTTGGCCATTGGATAGTTCTGCTTCTTGCCGATGTTGCATAAACAAAAGTGCTATCTTTAATAGCATCTGCAATGGAATCAAAAACTTTTGCATTTTCTAAAACGTCTAAAGCATTTCCTGACAATGCATTAGCTTCACCTGAAGGAAATTTTCTTGGATTTACTAGCGAAAGGTTTGATAAACCCATGGTCTTTATGGCTCTTGCAACTGAGCCAATATTACCTGGATGTGATGTTTCCACTAAAACAATGTTAACTAAATTACTTTTAAAACTCATATGCCTATTATCTCTATTTCCATTACAATAGCGACATGTCAATTCAAGCTTTATTAAATGTTAATCAGATTGCTGCTAGAAAAGCTGCTAGTGAGCTTGAGTTTGCTGTTAAAAAAGTTCACAGCCTAGATGTTTCGAAAGGCGGTCCTGATGTTTACCTAAAAGCAATTAGAAGAAGAGTTGAGGGTATTATTGTTGAAGAAATTAAAAAATTCTATCCAGAAGATAATTTCCTAGGTATTGAAACGGGCTCTGAGATAAATAATTCAAATATTACCTGGGTTATTAAAGGTATTGATGGAGAGACAAACTTTATAAATGGTTATCCTCATTTTGCTGTCTCAGTTTGCTCATTGATTGATGAGGTTCCAACTACAGGTGTAATAGTTGATCCAATTAGAAGAGAAGAATTTTCTGCATCAAAAGGTTCTGGAGGAGACCTGAACAATATGAAGATTAGAGTAAGTAAGCAACAAGGCTTATCAGGCTCAATGATTGCATTTAAGAAAACAAATAAAGAACCAAAAGAATACACTTATGATTTTGATAAAACATATAAAGAGATAGCTAATCAAGATTTATCTATTAGATCATCTGGGTCTCTAAGCCTTGATCTTGCATATGTTGCAACTGGTCGTCTTGATGGTATGTGGGCAAATGGTTATGAGTTATGGGATGTTGCTGCTGGATTGTTAATTGCTCAAGAATCTGGAGCGCTCATAAGTAATTTTAATGGTGATCCTAAATATCAAGATGGCGATCACTTCATATGCTCTTCGCCGAAAGTTTATAAATCTATATTAAAATCTGTAAAGCCTTATTTTAATTCTTAAGGCAATTCATCAAACTCAGCGCCCTCAGGATCAGGCACTGCTAAATCTTCTTGAATAAGTGTTAATGACATTAGCATGTTAGCCACCACATAGATTGATGAATAAGTACCAACAAGGACTCCCAAGATTAAAGCTAAACTAAACCCTTTGATCATTTCTCCACCAAAAATAAATAACGCAAAAAGCACTAATAAGGTTGTTAAAGATGTGACAATAGTTCTTCCCAAAGTTTGATTTAAAGATAGGTCTATCATTTCTCTTGGTTCTAATTCTCTTTGAATTCTAAAATTCTCTCTAATTCTGTCAGACACTACAATGGTGTCATTAAGGGAGTATCCTATTACAGCCAATAATGCAGCTAGAACAGTTAAATCAAAATCCCATGCAAAGATAGAAAATAAACCCAGAATAATTACAACATCATGGCCTAGGGCTGTAACAGCTCCTAATGCAAACTTATATTGAAATCTAAAAGCTACGTATATAAGTATCATAAAAAGAGCAACCAACATACCTAAGCCACCCTGATCTCTTAACTCTGATCCAATTTGAGGGCCAACAAATTCCACTCTTTTAAGCTCGCCTTGCAGACCATTTTCATTAAGCAAACTATAAACAGCCTCTCCAACAGAGCTATTTCCATTCTGATCAGCTACTTTAATTAAAACATCAAGATTAGTTCCAAAGTTAACAACTTGAGAGTCCTCATATCCATTAGCGTTTAAAGTATTTCTAATTAATTCGAGTTCTACAGGTTTTTCGTAAGTAACTTCTACTAATGTTCCGCCACTGAAATCTAAACCAAAACTTAGACCTCTAAAACTCAAAGACAATACAGAAACTGTAAATAGAATAATTGAAGCTATGCCTGCAATCTTTCTATATTTCATAAATTGGAATCTAATATTCATTATATTTTTAATTCCTTAATGTTTTTGTTTCCATAGACCAGATTTACCATAGCTCTAGTACACATAATCGCAGTAAACATTGAAGTTACAATTCCTATTGAAAGAGTAATTGCAAATCCTTTAACAGGACCTGTCCCGATAATGTATAAAATTAAAGCAGCAATAAGCGTTGTAACATTAGCATCAAAAATTGTTATAAATGCTCTAGAGAATCCATCTCTTATGGCTGTCTGAGGGTCTTTTTCTTTAAGTTCCTCTCGTATTCTTGCAAATATCAATACGTTTGCATCAACCGCCATACCAACTGTCAAAACAATACCTGCAATACCTGGCAAGGTCAGAGTGGCTCCTAAAAGAGACATAATTCCTGTAATTAAAACTAAATTGATTAAAAGTGAAATATTTGCGGCTATTCCAAATACCCTGTAGTAAAAAGTCATAAAAATTATAACCAAAGCCAAGCCCATCATTATTGATCTCATGCCAAGTTCAATATTTTCTTTTCCAAGACTTGGACCTACTGTTCTTTCTTCTACAAACTTCATTGGAGCAGCTAAAGCACCTGCCCTTAAAAGCAAAGCAAGCTCACTTGCTTCTTGTGGACTTCCAACGCCAGTTATTCTAAAGCTGGTTCCAAGCACAGCTTGAATGGTTGCAAGAGAAATAATATTTTTCTCAATGTATGTAGATTGTTCAATAATGCTGTTACCAAACTCGTCCTCTACTAGTTCAGATTTGCTTTTTTGCTCTACAAATAAAACTGCAAGTTTTCTTCCAATATTTCCACTGGTTGCCTTTTGCATAGCTCTGCCGCCTTGCATGTCGAGGGTAATATTGACTTGGGCAAAACCACTTTCATCAAAGCCTGTACTTGCATTAGTTACTCTATCACCTGATACCACAACAGCTTTTTCTAAAGTAGCTGTCATGAATTCATTCTCTTTAAAAGTAAATTCCTCTTTTCTTAATGGTGAGGTTCTTGCGTTTGCTTCTAACCTAAATTCTAAATTAGCTGTTTTACCTATTATTTTTTTTGCAGCAGTGGGATCTTGTACCCCTGGAAGCTGAACCACAATTCTATTTGAACCTTGTCTTTGAACAATAGGCTCAGATACACCTAACTCATTAACTCTATTTCTTAAAGTAATTAAATTTTGACCAACTGCGTAATCTCTAATTTCTCTTAAAGCAATATCAGAGTACTC
>Ga0255770_10001594_pt1 | contig 20952 bp, 23 predicted proteins | sample 071ome_22_FD_179968 | JGI IMG/M metagenome (GOLD analysis project Ga0255770, IMG submission 179968) | Coastal salt marsh microbial communities from the Groves Creek Marsh, Skidaway Island, Georgia - 071404AT metaG (version 2) | ecosystem: Environmental > Aquatic > Marine > Intertidal zone >...
TAATACTAAACATTAATTAATAAAAGATTCATAATTATTATAAATTAGATAGGCAATATAAAATCCGATCAATAAAAGCCCTGTAATTATAATCATTATTTTTCCTGAAAACTTTTGAATATATGGAAGTATCTTATGTCCAAAAAAACTAAGCAATCCTGCTAAAATAAAAAATCTTGAACCACGCGTTAAAGTAGCCACTAAAATAAATATAAAAAAATTAAAATGAATTAACCCGCTTGAAATTGTTAAAAGTTTAAAAGGAACAGGTGTAAATCCTGCAATTGCTAACAAAATAATCCAGGCCCAGAACCCTTTACCAACTTGAACTTGATCCTTGAAACTTTTGAAACCTTCAAACCCGTAAAATTCAAAAATATGGATACCTATTTCTTGGTAAAAAAAATAGCCAATTGTATATCCAATAATACCGCCAACCACAGATGATATCGTGGCAATAGTTGCAATTTGCAACCATCTTTTTTTTTGAGCCAAAGTCATTGGTATAATCATGACATCTGGAGGTATTGGAAAAAAAATAGACTCAATTATGCATACAAAAGATAAAAAGAATCTTGCACTTTTATGGGCTGCAAGAGCTACAGTTTTATTAAACAAGTCTTTAAACATAAATTATAAGAATTATAATAATGTATATATGAAATTTAAAAAAGCAGTACAAAAACCTTTTTTAATCGTAAAACAAAAAATAGGGCGAATGGCGGAATTGGTAGACGCAGCGGACTCAAAATCCGCCGGGAAACCTTAAGGGTTCGACTCCCTTTTCGCCCACCATATGGAATTTAAAAAATTAAATAATCTATTTGAGTTATACCAAATACAAAGTGAAAGATTTTCCAATTTAGATTTTTTACATTCAATTGATAGAAATAAAAAAGTAGATGCATTAAAATGGTCTGATGTATCCAAAAAGATAGAAATATTTTCAACTTTCCTTAATACACAGGGTGTCAAGAAAGGAGATAGGGTAATGTTGGTCTCAGAGGGTCGACCAGAATGGATGATTAGCGATCTATCCATATTAGCAAATGATGCGATTACGGTTCCCAATTACACTACTTATACTCAAAAAGATTTCGAATTTGTTATAAAAGATGCTGATCCAATAGGATTAATTGTATCAAGCGAAAAATTATTAAAAACTATTTTAGATGCATGTAGCCAGATTAATTTTCAATTTAAATTTATTATAAGTTTTGACAAAATAGAAAAGGTTCAGAATTTTCATGAACTTAAAAACGATTTAAATAAAAATATTAGATGCAAATCTTTAAGAAACGATCCAGCTTGTATTATTTATACTTCTGGAACACAAGGTAATCCCAAGGGAGTTGTTTTAAGTCATGGAGGAATAATTTCAAATTGTGAAGACTCAAAAAATTTAGTTGATGAGTTACAGGTTAAAAATCCTAGATTTATAACATGGTTACCATTATCACACTCTTACGAGCATACAGTTCAATTCGTACAAATTGCACTCGGCGCTAAAATATTTTACTCGCCTGTTATTGAAAAATTATTAGATAATATAAAAATTGCAAAACCACATGTAATGACCGCGGTCCCTAGATTTTATAATAATCTTTATAACAAAATGATGAGTGGAGTTAAAAAATCATCTTCTTTTAAAAGGGGATTGTTTTTAAAAACTGTAGAATTGGGATCAAAGAGTTTTGAAAATAAGAAGCTTTCTATAATAGAAAAATTTATAAATTATTTATTAAATATCTTGGTGAGGAAAAAGGTAATTAAAAATTTTGGTGGAAATTTAAAAGCATTTGTCTCAGGTGGAGGCCCTCTAGATCAAAATGTTGGATTATTCTTAAATTCTTTAGGTCTAAAAACACTGCAGGGGTATGGCCTAACGGAAACCTCTCCTGTGGTATCATGTAATCCAGTCAATAAAATTAAGATAGAAACAGTTGGAGCTATTTTTTCTAATAATGAGGTGAAAATTGCTGAGGATGGCGAAATACTTGTTAAGGGTGAAAACATAATGTTAGGATATTGGAAAAACGAAGATGCCACAAACCAAGTACTAAAAAATGGTTGGCTTCATACAGGTGATATTGGTGAAATTGACGACGAAGGTTATTTAAAAATTACTGATAGAAAAAAAGATATTATTGTTACACTTGGTGGAGATAATATTTCTCCATCTAAGATTGAAAATTTACTTTGTCTACATGATGAAATTGAACAAGCGTATGTTCATGGTGATAATCAAAAATATTTATCATGTTTGTTAGTTTTAAATAAAAATTTTAATGAAGATCAAGAAATTATAAAAAAACTTATTGAGCAAACAAATAAATCATTAACAGTTATTGAAAAAATAAAAAAATTTAAAGTAGTTAAAGAGGAATTTACAATTGAAAATGAATTACTAACACCAACAATGAAAATAAGAAGACACAAAATAAAAACTAAATACAAAAATATTTTAGAAAATTTTTATAAAAATTAACTAAAAACACTGAAAACATTAACTTTTTTACAAAATAATTTTTTTTTATTTAAACTTTGAATTGAAATAAATTTTTTGAAAATTTTTTAAAAATTATAAACATTTGACTTTAATTGCGAATTAGTTTTTAAATTAACTTAATAACGAATCACATATTAAATTATGTGATGCTCCAAACTTTAAAGGGAGGAACGGAGATGGCTAAAAGAAGAAAAAAAGCTAAAAAGGCTACTAAGAAGAAAGCCAAAAAAGCTAAAAAAGCTAAAAAGAAAACTAAAAAGAAAAAAGCTACTAAAAGAAGAAAGAAAAGATAGTTTTTTACTTTTAAGTAATCTTTTACAAAAAAACGCTCTTCTCATTCGGAAGGGCGTTTTTTTTATGCGGGTGTATTAGAGGTCTCTTCTACTTTTTTACCAAGAGCTTTATTAAGTCTTGCTTTACCTTCTTCTTCAGAAATTTTTAGTACAATAGATACTTCACCAAGCAATCTATCATAAGCTTTTTCAAACAATTGACGTTCACTGTAAGACTGGTCAACTGGCATGTCAGTATTCTTATTTAAATCTCTTACTACTTCAGCAATTTGATAAATGTCACCTGAATTAATTTTTTGTTCATATTCTGCTGCTCGTCTACTCCACATTGTCCTTTTAATTTTTGCTTTACCTTTCAAAATCGAAAGAGCTTTATTTATCTGGTTTAAACTAGACAGGGGTCTTAGGTGCTGCTGTTGATTAGTTGGAATCGTAAGATTTAATTTATCTTTTGTGATTTCAATTTTATAAACGCTGGCTTCGATACCTGCTATTGTAAGTTTGTCTACAGATATAATTTGACCAATTCCGTGCTTTGGGTAAATCACATAATCTTTAACTTTATATGTCCTTTTTTCAGTTTCTTGTTTTTTTATTTTTTTTATTTCTATAATTTCATTTTGTTGAGAAGATTTAAATTGAGTATTCTGAATAGGTGTCTTTTCAACAACTTTTTTGCTTAAATCTTTTTTAGATATTTTGGGTTGTTTTGTCTTAGCTGTTTTTTTTAAAACTTTTTTTACAACTTTTTTACTAGTTTTTTTTACTACTTTTTTTGTAACTTTTTTCTTAACAACTTTTTTTGATTTTGCTTTTGTCTTTTTTGGCATAGATGCAGTGGCTTATATTATTAATACATTCTTTTCAATCTTAATTAGTAAAGAGGTAATATTATTTTTTTTCGAAATACTTATTAAATTTATCTTTTTCGTCTTTATATTTTTCCCAATCATTCAATGGCTCTTTCTTTTTCGAAATATTTGGCCATTTTAGAGAATATTCTTTATTAACTAATAACATTTCTTCAACGTTAGCATTCGTATCTGGCTCAATTGCATCAATAGGACACTCTGGTTCGCAAACTCCACAATCAATACATTCGTCAGGATTAATCACAAGCATATTTTCACCCTCATAGAAACAATCTACTGGGCATACTTCAACACAGTCAGTAAGTTTACATTTAATACATTTTTCATTTACTATATAAGTCATTTTTTAATTTTTAATTTAATTTCTCCCAAATCTTTGTTTTCAATATAAATTAGACCAGCAACTTTTCTCACCAATCTATCTTCAAACTCACATAATTGACTGTCCGAGTATATTACTTTGAGCATCATTTCAATAATTTCTAACCTCTGTTCATATTGTAATTTTTTAATTTCTTTAGTCATATTTAGTATTTCAATAGAATCTTTTTCTTTTTTTTCAGAGTAATTATAAAGTTTATCTATGTAATTTTTATCTTTTAATCCAAGTTCAAATAAACTTTCTTTAATTATTCTAATTTCTTTATCATCTAGTTGATTATCAGTTCTTGCAGCGTGTATTAGAAGCATACATATCGCAATTTCTATGTCTTTAAAATTTTGTTTTTGATCTTTTTCTTTATTCCAAAACATTAATTAAATTTTTAGTTTTTCTAAAACTGAAAATGCATTTGATACTTGCTTTTTTTTAGTTTGTTTGGTTTTTTTAGGTAAATATTTAAACTCAGCTTCATTATCAGAGTTGATAAGTTGGTATCCTAAAATTTTAATGAATTGAATAAAATCATCTTTTGTACACCCAAGTAAATTTATAATTTTTGCATCAAGTTTAAATTTAAAATTTTTGGATCTTGATAAAATTTCAAGAAATAATCTTTCAAGAATATCTACTCTGATTATAAATTTACCAAAAGTTTCGAAGCCACAAATTCTTAAAAATTTATCATCTTTATTTTTAAAATTTTTTAAAAAATTTAATCCAAAATTTGGATAATTTATATCTTTCTTATAATTAAAACATTTCCATAAAATAGTTTTAAACTTAACTGCATTAGGCCTAATCATCCTTGGTTGGTAGATATGATATTTCCCTATTTTTATTCCTTTCTTTCTTAATTCAAACCTTTCCTGTTTTGAGACATTTTTAATAATTTCATTTGCCTCTTTTCTCTCTAGTACTCCATTATTTTCAAATAATTGGTAACTCAGACCTCGCGCAAATGAATTTTTTAAGCTTGCCTTTTCAATAGAAAGCAAGTCATTTAAATGAATATTTTTTTCATCTTCAAGCCATTTTTCTAAATTAGTTTTTAATTGAACATAATCATGGTCTTGAAGAGTATCATCAGTGATTAATTTTATTGAAGGATTAAGGTAATTTTTTCCAGGTTTTAATTCAGCAATTTTTTTATTTTCCCAATAAATTTTACAATCCTCCTTTAATTCTAACTTATTTAAATTTTTAGAAATAGTATTAATTCTATTTTTTAACTCTTGTTGAGCTCCAGATCTTGCAGCCTTTTTTAGTGATTTAATATCTGTGTCTAAATTTGATTTAGAATAGTCCAATTCAATTTTAAGACCATTTATTTTCCCAATATAATGATCATTAATAAATATCTTATCTTGCTCAACAATTTTAGTATCAAGCTCAATATCTTGTTTTAACCCTTTAGATAAAACACTTATTCTTTTATCAACAAAACTTTTTGTTAGTTCTTCGTGAAGTTTTTCAGATAATTTATCTTCAATATCTTTAGTTTTAGCAATCCAATAATCAGCGTTTTCTACCCAATTACTTTTATTTGAAACATAGGACCATGTTCTTACATAAGAAATTCTATTTGCTAAGCTATCAATGTTTCCTTCAAAATTATTTAAATTATTTAATTGTTGTTTCATCCAATCGTTAGTTATCTTTCCTTTATCTGAAGATAAGAAGGAGAAGACCTTATAAATTATATCAGTATGTTCATTATATGAACTTTTGGTAAAATCTGGTATTTGGCAACATTCCCATAATAATTTTACTTGGTGATTACTATTTGAAAAATTTAAATTTGATTTCTCTGAAACTAAATACCTAAAAGTACTTTCATCTATTAAATCTTTATTTCTAACAAGGTTTTCGTATTTTGGTTTTAAGTTTAAGCTATTAATTAATGCAGAACTTGATGAAAAATCTAATTCAGAGTTTCTCCAAAATATATTTAATACATCATCAAATTTATGATTTTCCAATTTTTCAATTTGTTCATCAGTCAATTTTTCGCATTCACCCGTAGTTCCAAACGAACCATCATTCATATATCTTCCCGCTCGACCACTGATTTGACCGATTTCACTATCTCTCAAATTTCTAATTTGTTTTCCATCATATTTTTTTAAACCACTGAAATATACATTTTCAATATCCATGTTTATGCCCATACCAATAGCATCTGTAGCAATTAAAAAATCAACATCGCCAGACTGATAGATATCTACTTGAGAATTTCTTGTTTTTGGACTTAGAGAGCCCATAACTACTGCCGCACCACCTTTTTGACGCCTTACAAATTCTGCTAAAGCATAAACATCATCAACAGAAAAAGCGATGATGGCACTTCTTGGTTTAATTCTAGATATCTTTTTGTAACCTGAATAAGTTAATTTAGAGAGCCTTTCACGATAAATAAATTCTGTTTCAGGCACTAAGGTAGTAATTAATTTTTTAATTGTATCAGATCCTAAAAACATAGTTAATTTATCACCTCTAAAATTTAAAAGGCGATCAGTAAAAATATGTCCACGCTCTGGGTCTGCACACATTTGTATTTCATCAATTGCAACAAATTCGAAATTAATATCAAGGGGCATTGATTCAACTGTACAAAGATAATAATCGGATTTCGGAGGTATAATTTTTTCTTCGCCTGTTACTAATGCTACACGTTCTGGGCCGATTCTATTTACAATTTTGTCATAAACTTCTCTAGCAAGTAACCTTAATGGAAATCCGATTACTCCATTACCGTGCTCGAGCATTCTTTCGATAGCAAGAAAAGTTTTGCCTGTATTGGTAGGACCCAGTATAGCTAAAATTTGAGAATTGGTTATTTGTGTCATAAAATTTTTGACCTACTATATTTTGATAAAGTACAAGAACAAATTATGGATAAAAGGCGACCGAATCAACCATAAAAATGTTCTTATTTAAACAATGGTCTTTTTATGGAACTGAGTTTTAAAGATTTTTTTCCAAGTTCAGAAATGACATTGCGAATCTTCATTTTCACCACTTTCTTTCTTGGTCCAAATGCATGAATGCATTCTTTTTTATTAATTGAAATTGCCACATGTCCTTTCCAAAATAAAAGATCCCCTTTTTTAATTTGTTTTAAATTGATTTTTTTTTTAAAAAATTTTTCTTGATCTTTGCTATCTCTAGGACATTTTAAAAAATTATTTTTCATTAGTTCTTGAACTAATCCAGAGCAATCGATACCATCAATAGTATTACCGCCCCACACGTACTTAACATTTGTAAAAATTTTAATTTTTTTTAAAAAATTAATTTTTTTAACTTTTTTGATTAATTTTATGTCAGTGTTTTTTATCCATAAATCACCAACCATTGAAAATTTCGCACCTTTTTTGGAAATATAAACTCTGGAATTTAAATATAAATATTTCTTAGTTTTTGATTGTGCGTTATTACGTTTAAATAAGTATGCTTTACCACTGTCTACAATATAATTTTGCTTTAATTGAATATTATCGAGATGCTTTTTTCTTATATAACCATAATATTTATCATTTTGCGTATAACCATAATATAAATCTTTAATTTGTTTTAATTTAACAAATTTTTCACCAAAAATTACTTCTTTCAGCTTTTCTGATTTCGTATTAGCTTTTTTAAAAAGTGAGGATTTATTTTTTGTTATAAAATAAATATTATTCATTAAATTTTATTTTGTATTTTTTTTATAGCTTCTAAGGTTATCTCTTTAATAAAATTTATATTAGCTTTTAATATTTCAGTAATAATTTCTAAACTTTCATAGAAATTTATAAGAGATGGATTTGAAGAAATTACTAAATCTTTATAATGAAACGCCAACTTATAAATTATGAAAATTAAGAGAAAAAAAATTAAAGTTAAAATTAATAAATATGATCTTTTTTCTTTTTTTTCTTTCGCTTTTTTTTTGTTTGATAGTTTAGATTTATTTTTAGAGGGGTTCATTTCTTTCAATAAATCTTTTTGATTATCTTCTTTAATGTTTAGAGTGTTGTCTGGATTTATTTTAAATTCTTGATACCACTCTTCATTACAAATTGAACATTGCAAGGTTCTTCCAGGTGGTATGATTTCTTCATCTGGGATTTTAAACTTGTATTTCTTACATTTGCATTCAATAATCATATATTACTTGTATTATAAAATTTAAAACCTAATGATATCGATATCGAATATAGATTCTATAATATTAATTCAAGTAGTTTTAATTTTTTTAGCTGGCGGGATGGTCAAAGGTCTAATAGGTGTTGGACTTCCAACAGTGACGCTTACATTGTTAAGTTTTGTATTTGATATTAAAGATTCAATATCAATCATATTAATTCCAGTAATTTTAACAAATTTTTATCAAATGTTAGATGGTAACTATTTAAGAGAAATTATTAGTGATGTTAAATTTTTTCTTATTGGATCATTTTTATTTATTTTTCCAGGTTTTTATTTTTTAACTATATTAAAGTCAGATACTATTTTAATAATTTTAGCATTATTACTGATTATTAATTCACTCTTTTCATTGATGAAGTATGAAATTAAAATAAAGAATTATAAATCCAAAAAAATTCAATTAATAATTGGCTCAATGACAGGACTTACTACAGGGGTAACTAGTATTTATACGATGCCTTTTATTTTCCTTATTCAATCACTCAACTACTCAAAAAATAAAGTTATTCAGTTAATGGGCTTAAGTTTTTTTATATTTGCCTCCATGCAATTAGTATTATTTAGCTCATATCAAATGATTAATTTTAATAAACTACTTGTCTCTTTATTGGCATGTTTTCCAATATTGATCGGAGTTTACTTTGGTGCAGTATTAAGAAAAAGAATTAGTGAAAGTTTTTTTAAAACTTTATTTAATATGATGTTGGTTATTATGGGTGGTTTATTAATAATTAAAATTATTTTTTAGTATTTTGTTTTTTCTTAAAATTTTCTATTTCTTCTTTTGAAAGCTTTCCGTCTTTATTGGTATCGATCTTTTTTGCCAATGCCGCTCTTCTTTTAGCTTGTTCTTTTCTAGCATTGATTATTCTTTGTTTATAAGCCTCATTTTCTTTTGCATCAATTTTTCCGTCTTTATTGGTATCAACAAGATCAAATCTTTTTTCTAATGCTTTAATATTTCTATCAATAAACTCTTTTTTTGTGATTGTTTTGAATTCAGCTTTAGCGTTTGTAATTATTAATAGCGTAATAATTATTAAATTTCTTAAAATATTCATGACCCCAAGTATCATCGCTTAATAAAGCTGTAAAATTATAATTTTCTTTTATTGAGAAAAATGATTAAAAAAATTACAGGAAAACCTAAAACGGCTGTAAATATAAAAAAACTTGGGTAATCTATCACATCAACTATTCCACCAGCATATCCAGCAATAAGTTTTGGGATAAAAAGCATTAAAGAAGTGAAAAGAGCATATTGTGTAGCTGTAAATTTAATTGAAGTTAAAGATGATAAGTAAACAACAAAGGCTGCTCCAGCAAATCCACTTGCTAAATTATCTGCAATAATAATTGTTGCTAAATAAAATAAGTTTTTTTCTATGATAGCAAGAAAAGCAAATAAAACATTAGTCAATGCAGCTGTGATTGCTCCAATTAATAAGCTTTTATAAGTTCCAAATTTCATCGCAAACGTTCCACCAAGTATTCCACCTAGTATTGTTGCAATTAATCCAAAAAATTTAGAGAATGTTGCAATATCTTTAATTTCATAACCTTTTTCTAAGTAAAAAATATTTGCCATAACTCCCATCACGACGTCTGCTATTCTGTATAGCCCAATTAAAAGAAGTATCATTAATGCAATTTTTTTATATCGTTTAAAAAAATCAATAATAGGATTAATAAATATTTCACGTGATTGTTTTTTTGGTAAAAAATTAATTTTTTCTAAAATTAAAAGAGAAATCAGAGCTACCCCAAAGCTAAATACTATTTTAAAAATATTATAAAAAAAATTATAAAAATGATTTAATACTTTAACTTCTGGAATATTAAGAAAAAATACGAAAAAAATTAATATTGATAAAATAGTAGAAAAAGTAAATTTTAATTGATTTTTATAATTTATTTTTTTTACTTTATTATTGGTTGGTTCTTTACATAAGGCTGTTGAAATGAAACCTATGATCATAAAAAAACCTATAATTTGATAAACATTTTTCCATACTTCGGTTTGATAATTTTCATTGCTCATAATTGACGCTAACCAAAGACTTCCTGCGCCTGAAACAATCATTGCAATCCTATATCCTGCTAAATACATAGATGCTAGGGGCCCTTGTTTTTTTTCAGGAGCTGATTCAATCCTAAATGCATCTATTACAATGTCTTGAGTAGCGCTAAAGAAGGCAATTAGCACAATAGCAAATGCCATAAATTTTAAATTATTTTGTGGGTCAGAGTATGATGTTAATATAATTGAAAAAAAAATTAAAATTTGTGTAATAAGTAACCAACTTTTTCTGTGACCAATTTTGTGAAGCAAAGGGATTTGAAATTTATCTACTATTGGGCTCCATAAAAATTTAAAGGAGTAAGCAAAGCCAGCCCAGCTAAATAGTGTAACAGTACTTCGTTCTACACCAGCCTTTACTAGCCATACTGACAGAGTAGAAAATACAAGCATGATAGGTAAGCCGGCTGAAAAGCCCAAACCACCCATAATCATCACTTCTTTTTTTGTAAATATAGATAGATCTTTAATCATCAAATTTTATAAATTAAGATCTTAAAGGAGTTTAAATTATTTTAAAGGCGCAGGAGAATCACTCTTGCTATTCATATAAGCAATCACATTTGCTCTATCACTGTCTTTTTTTAAGCCAGCAAAACCCATTTTTGTACCTTTTATATATTTCATAGGTTTATGTAAAAATCCGTTTAATTCTTCAAATGTCCAATTTTTTCCATATCCACTTAAAGCTGCAGAGTATTTAAATCCTTCTGCTGCTCCCACTTTTTTATTTACTATACCCCAAAGACCAGGACCAATTTTATTGGCTCCACCTTTATCAATGCTATGACAAGCGGCACATTTTTTAAATACCTTTGCTCCCGCATCAATTGATGCTGATGCCAGAAGAGGTGTAATCGGGGCAAGTGATGCTTCAACTTTTTTTTCAGCTACTTGGCCAGTTGTTGTTTGCTCTACACCTTCAATTTTATATGCTGATTTTTCAGGTTTATCGACATGATAAATGACATTTCCAATTTCTTTAATACCAATGAAAACTAATGCAGTGGTTAAAATTGCTGCTGCGATTTTATTAAATTCAAAACTATCCATTACTTAATTGAAGAATTCATATATTATTTTTTGAGAGATTTAGAGTATAAATATCGTAACAGTTGTCGCACTTAATGAATAAAACAGCAATAATAATTCCAAGCCACCTTGCAGCAAAAAGACTTCCAAATAAACCTTTATTGAAAATTCACGGCAAAGCAATGATCACACATGTATGGGAAAGGTCTAAAGCCTCAAATGTAACAGATGTATTCGTGGCAACTGCAGATACAGAGATTCTCAATGAAATAAAAAATAACGGGGGTAACGCTATATTAACCGGCAAACAACATACAACTGGAAGTGATAGAATTCACGAAGCTATAGACAAATTACAACTTGATCATGATATCATTATTAACGTTCAAGGCGATATGCCTATGATAAATCCTGAAACAATTAATTTAATAAATAATTTTATGATCGCTAACCCAAATGTAAATGTCTCTACCGTAGCTAGTGAAATATCTAAAAATGAAACTGAAGATAAAAATGTTGTTAAAGCAGTCACTGAGCATGACTTAAAAAAAAATAAATTTCAAAAGGCACTAAATTTCATAAGAGAAATATCTAATGAAAAATTTTATTATCATCATATTGGATTATATGCCTACAGAAAAAATGTTTTAAATAAATTTGTAAATATGCAAAGAACTGAAAATGAAATTAATAGAAGCCTTGAGCAGATGAGATTTTTAGATCATAATATTGATGTTTTTGTTGGATATACGGATGATAATCCGTTAAGTGTAGACACCAAAGAAGATTTAGAAAAAATTAGAAAATTTATATGAAACAAAAAATTGCTATCCAAGGTGAACTTGGTTCTTACTCTCATTTAGCCGCAACAGAAATATTTGATGATATTGAAGTTGTTCCATGTAAAACGTTTGACCAAGCATTAGATTTAGTAAAAAATAATAAAGACATAAAAGCTGTTATACCAATTGAAAATTCAATTGCTGGAAGAGTTGCAGATGTACATTATTTATTGCCAAAATATAAACTAAGTGTGATTGGTGAGTCTTTTCATAAAGTTAACCATTGTTTACTTGCTCTTAAGGGTAATGATTTAAAAAATATAAAGTATGTTAAAAGCCATTCGCATGCAATTGGACAATGCCATCAAAAAATTAATAAATATAATTTAAGTCCAATTATTGAAGCAGATACAGCAGGTGCTGCAAAAAAATTGAGTGAGGAAAAATCTTTAGATGTTGCTGTTATAGCATCTGAATTGGCAGCTCAAATTTACAATCTAAATATAATTGAAAAAAATTTTGAGGATATTTCAGGAAATACTACGAGGTTTTTAACAATGTCTTCAGACAAAATAAATTTGATAGATTATGAAAAAAATAAAAAATTTATTACGACTTGTATTTTTAAATTAAAAAGCTTACCCGCAGCGTTATATAATTCTCTAGGTGGTTTTGCTGTGAACAATGTTAACCTTACAAAACTTGAAAGCTTTACGGTAAATAATTCTTTTGATCAGGCATTATTTTATTTAGATATTGAAGGGCATGCTAAAGAACCCAAAGTAGAAACCGCGCTTGAAACTTTAAAAAAAAATACTGAAAGTCTAGATATTTTGGGAGTTTATTTGGCCTCTGATTATAGAAATAATCATTAGTCCACAGATTCAATCCTGTAGATTTTAATCTAAGTTGTTATATTGCTATGGGGGATTGGTAACAGGTGGATGTTACGCTAATCCGGTCAGGTTCGAAAGAAAGCAGCCGTACCGTAAATTTTTCAGGTTGTTATTCAGTTCCCCGTTTTTAATTATGGATAATAACAGAAAACCACTCGCGTTAAGGTATAGACCTCAAAAGTTTCAAGAACTCATTGGTCAAGATTCAATGGTTATATCTATTCAAAATGCAATTAAATTAAAAAGAATCCCAAATGCATATTTACTTACTGGTATTAGAGGAACTGGAAAAACTACAACTGCTAGAATTATAGCGAAAGCTATTAATTGCAAAGTTGATTTTGCCTCAGATCAAAAATGCAGTGAAGGAGATTTCTGTCATTGCGATTCTATTACAAACTCTAACCATATAGATATTTTAGAAATGGATGCTGCGTCCAAAACTGGTATTGATGATATAAGAGAAATTTTAGAAGCCTCAAAATATCACCCTTCTACTGCTGAGTATAAAGTTTTTATAATTGACGAAGTTCACATGCTTTCAAAACAAGCATTCAATGCCTTACTAAAAACTCTTGAAGAGCCACCACCACACCTAAAATTTATTCTTGCAACTACTGAAGTAAAAAAAATTCCGGTTACAATTTTGTCAAGATGTCAAAGATTTGATCTGAGAAGAATTAAAGTTGAAGAAATGAAATCATTTCTTAAAAAAATCTGTGAAAAAGAAGAAGCAGATGTTGATGAAAATTCTTTAACCTTAATATCCAAATCTTCTGAAGGATCAGTTAGAGACGCATTATCTATATTGGATCAAGCAATTATTACTTATAATTTAATGAGCGAGAAGGTTACTGAAGACAAAGTTAGAACCATGTTAGGTCTTGCTGATGATACAAAAATTGTAGATTTAATGTCTTACATTGTTGAGGGCAATATCGAAAAATCAATTAATGCAGTTGAGGAAATTTTTGATATTGGAGCTGATCCCAAATTAGTACTGCATAGCTTACTAGATGTTTGTTATCTTATGACAAGAACAAAAACTCTTGGAAAAATTTCAAAAGATTTATCCGTTTCAGAGTCTGATGCCGAAAGATTGAACGCCATGGTTAAAGATTTGGACATGACTTATCTTACTATGTTATGGCATTTCTTAATTAAAGGTTTAGAAGATCTAAACTTATATCCAAATCTTTCAATTGCTTTTCAAATGCTTTTGACAAGATTGTGTCATTTAAAAAATATGCCTGATCCGCAATCAGTTTATGAGAGTAAAGAGGAATCTAAAATAAATATTGAGCATAATAAAACTTCAAATCAAAAAATTAATCTTCAATCAACTACACAAATTAAAAATGTTTCTCAAGAAATTGAAAGTCCAAAGCAAAATTTAAATCAGAATAATTTGACTTCAAAAATTAATAGTTTTGAAGAACTCATTTCATTAGTAGAAAAAAATAAAGAAATTGAACTTAAATTTGATCTTGAAAGAAATGTAAGACTTGTAAAATTTTCTGAAGGAAAAATTGATATTGAATTCAATGAAAAATTATCAAAAAATTTTATAAAAAACCTGACTTCACGATTATTAGAGTGGACTGGAAATAGATGGATTATTACATTATCGAAAAGTAAAGGAGATCAAACAATTTACGAAAAAAAAAATGAAGTAAAAAAAATGCTATTTGAGGATGCCAAAAAAACTGAAATTTATAAAAAAGTTATGGAACTTTTTCCTAATGCAGAATTAACAAATGTAGAAGAGGCAGGAAAGAAAGAAGAGGATATATAAATGGATTTTAGCAAAATGCTTAAGCAGGCGCAGGAAATGCAACAAAAAATGATGGAAGCAAAAGATGGACTAAAGAATGTAATTGCAGAGGGTGTATCTGGTGGTGGAGCGATTAAAGTTCAAATGAATGGTCATTTTGAGGTAATAAAAATTGATATTAGCGATGAAATTTTAAAAGAAGAAAAGGGTGTTTTAGAAGATTTAATAGTTGCCGCGACTAATAATGCAAAAAAAGAAGTTGAAGGTAAGACGCAAGAAGAAATGTCCAAACTTACTGGTGGATTTAAAATGCCACCAGGATTTAAGTTTCCGATGTAACGATGAAATTCACTGAACCTGTATTAGATAATTTAATCAGCCTAATATCACGCCTTCCCGGTTTAGGGCCAAAATCTGCAAGAAGAATTGCATTACATCTTTTTAAGAACAAAGAAAATTTAATGAAGCCTTTAGCGGATACGCTGGGTATTGCCCATGAAAAGATTTTAAGATGTAAAATTTGTGGCGCTATTAAATCTGTAGATGCAAATTGTACGATTAGTAAATGTGAATATATCGATAATTCTTATGATCAGCTTTGTATTGTTGAAAATATAGCGGATATGTGGGCAATGGAGGCAACGAATATTTACAAGGGTCATTATCATATTCTTGGCGGAACTTTATCGGCCTTAAATGGTTCAGATCCCGAGTCTTTATTGATTGGCTCTCTTATAGACAGAGTAAAAAAAAATAATGTTAAAGAAGTAATTATTGCAACTTCAGCAACAATCGAGGGTCAGACTACTGCACATTATATTAATGATAGTTTGAAAAACCTAAACATTAAAATTACTAAATTAGCACATGGCTTACCAGTTGGAAGCGAGATTGAATATTTAGATGATGGAACATTATTTTCAGCTTTTAAATATAGAAATTCTATAGGAGAAAAATAAATGTCAGTGTTAGAAATTCTAAAAGAGCCAGATCCAATTCTTAGAAAAAAGTCTGACGAAGTTTCAAAAGTTGATAATGATATTAGAGCGTTGATGGATAATATGCTAGAGACGATGTATCAAGCACCAGGTATTGGGCTTGCAGCACCTCAAGTTGGAATTTTAAAGAAAGTAATTGTTATAGATCTTGCAAAAGAGGATGAGCCAAAAAAACCATTATTTATTGCAAATCCAAAAATTATTTGGAAGTCTGATGAATTAAGTTCTAGGGAAGAAGGATGCTTATCTATCCCTGGATACTTTGCAGAAGTAGTTAGACCTACAAAATGCAAACTTCAGTATCTTGATTATGATGGCAAGCAACAAGAGATTGAAGCTGAAGATCTCCTATCTACTTGCATTCAGCATGAAGTGGATCATTGTGATGGTGTACTTTTTATCGATTATTTATCAAAGTTAAAAAAAGATATGATTATAAAAAAATTAATTAAAGCAAAAAAAGAACAACAAGTTTAATAATCGAAATATTATGAAAATAGCGTTTATGGGAACACCAAGTTTTGCTGTCCCTGCACTTAAAAAAATTAATGAAGTCTTTAAAGTTGATACTGTATTTACTCAACCTCCAAGAAAATCTAAAAGGGGAATGAAGGAGTTATCGAGCCCAGTTCATGAAATATCAAACCAATTAAATTTAGACGTCAGAACGCCAAATCGATTAAATGATGATTTAGAATTTTTTAAATCAAAAAAATTTAGTTTAGTAGTTGTAGCTGCCTATGGACAAATTATACCAGATGATTTTTTAAAAGAATGTTTGTTTATTAATATTCATGCATCGCTTTTACCAAGCTGGAGGGGTGCAGCTCCTATACAGCGGTCATTAATGAATAAAGATAAATCTACAGGGATTTCTATAATGAAAATTGAAAAAGAGCTTGATAGTGGACCAGTTTTACTAAAACAAAGCCTTCCAATAAATATTTACTCTAAGCATGGGGATGTTGAGCATAAACTCTCCGAAATCGGATCAGATTTAATTGTAAAAGCTATTGAGCTTATAAATGAGGGTAAATATGAATTTAAAGAACAAAATCATAATTTAAAAACATATGCTAAAAAAATTACAAAGGAAGATGAAAAAATTATTTGGAATATGGAAGCTGAAACTGTTGTTGCTCGCATACATGCGCTAGCTCCAAGCCCTGGGTCATATTTTGATTATAATAATGAAAAATTAAAAATATTCGAATGCAAGTTATCAGATAAAATAGCGGAAAAATCAGGTCATATTCATATTGTAGATGAACGTCTTTTTATTGCATGTAAAGATAAATACATTGAAATTTTAGAAATCCAAAAGCCCGGTAAAAATAAACAAAAAATTAAAGAGTTTCTAAAAGGTTATAAATTTAATTGATGCCTCGTTATAAAGCTGTTGTTGAATATAATGGTACAGATTTTGAGGGTTGGCAGTCACAACCCAATGGAAATACAGTTCAACAAATAATAGAGAAATCTTTTCTAGAAATACAATTAAATAAAACAAAAATTTTTGGCTCAGGAAGAACAGACGCGGGTGTTCATGCCGTAGGACAAGTTTTTCATTTTGATTATGGAGATAAACTTGATTGTAAAAAAATATTACTTGGACTTAATCATTTTTTAAAAAAAAAAAATATAAGCATATTATCTTTAGATTTTACAAATAATAATTTTGATTCTCGTAGAGATGCAAAGTTAAGAACGTACACATATAAAATCTTAAACCGTATAGCTTCTCCGGCAATTTTAGAAAATCAGGTTTGGCATGTAACAAAAAATTTAGATTTTAAATTAATGCAGAAGGCTTCTCAAATATTTCTTGGATCACATGATTTTACAACCTTTAGAGCTTCTTCTTGTGAAGCTACATCTCCTATAAGAGAAATAATTTATTCAGAATTAAAGAAAAATAGTGATCAAATCATTTATATAGTTAAATCAAGATCTTTTCTGCAGCATCAAGTAAGGTCTATGGTTGGTGCCATTAAATTTGTTGGAGAAAAAAAATGGTCATTGAAAGATCTTGATGAAGCTTTAAAATCAAAAAATAGAAATAATTGTGCAACACCTGCACCTGCATGTGGTTTGTATTTAGAAAACGTTGAATACTAAAATGGAAAATAAATTATTATGGAGCGCAGATAAAGCCAGAAAGAAAAATTCTAGTATAAAAAATTTTGCTGATAAAATTTCTCAGAAATATAAAATTGATTTTAGTGATGACTTTTTAAAATTACATGATTGGTCAATTAAAAATCCTTCTAATTTTTGGAGTGAGTATTGGGATTATGCAAATATTATTGGAAAAAAAGGTAATCAAATAATAGATAGTGATAAAGTTTTTTACAAAAATAAATTTTTTTCTGACTCTAAAATAAATTTTGCAGAAAACTTATTAATTAAAAATAATAATGATATTGCAATTCATTCATTAAAAGAAAATGGTCTAAATGAGTCTGTTACTTGGAAAGAGCTTCGTGAAAAAGTTTTTAAAATTTCATCTTTTTTAAATAAAATTGGATTAGTTAAAAATGATCGTGTTGCAGCATATGTGCCCAATGTTATTGAAACAGTAATAAGCTTTTTAGCAGCTGCTAAAAATGGATGTATATGGTCAAGCTGTTCACCAGATTTCGGCATTCAAGGTGTAGTAGATCGCTTTAAACAAATAGAGCCAAAAGTTCTTTTTACTTGTGATTATTATTTTTATAATGGGAAAAAAATTGATGTCCTCAATAGGATTCCAGACATTTTAAAACAAATACCATCAATAAAAAAAGTTATAGTTTTTAGTTACAACAAGTCAGACTCTACAAAACATGATTACGATAAATTTGATGAAATTTTAAAAGCATCCGATGAAAACAGTAATTTTGAAAGATTTGAATTTAATCACCCTATTTACATTTTATATTCTAGCGGGACTACAGGGATTCCAAAGTGTATCGTACATGGCGCTGGCAATGCTTTAATTGAACAAAAAAAGGAACTATCGATTCATTGCGATGTAAAAGAAAACGATAAAGTTTTTTATTTCACAACCACTGGATGGATGATGTGGAATTGGCAAGTTGCAGCTTTATCATGTGGGGCATCAATATATTTATATGATGGTTCACCTTTTTATCCCTCTCTTGATGTGTTGATTAAATATTGTGAAAAAAATAAATTCACATTATTTGGCGTTGGTGCAAAATATATCGACCATCTAAAGAATGAAAAATTTGATGGTTTGAAGTACGATTTAAGTAATCTAAAAACTATTACATCTACAGGATCACCTTTGGTTAGTGAAAGTTTTGAATATGTTTACAAAAATATTAAAGAAGATGTTCATTTGTCATCAATTAGTGGAGGAACGGATGTTGTTGGATGTTTAGTAATTGGCAATGTCTTGCAATCTGTTTATGCAGGAGAAATTCAAAGTCCAAGTTTGGGAATTGAAATTGATATTCTAGATGACGATGGAAATAGTATTTTAAGTGATGAAAAAGGAGAATTGGTTGTTAAAAAACCTTTTCCTTCAATGCCTGTAAAGTTTTGGAATGATTCTGATGAGACAAAAATCAAATCTGCATATTTTGAAAAATATAATAATATTTGGCATCACGCTGACTATATTCAAAAAACTAAAAATAAGGGATATATAATTTATGGAAGATCAGATGCCACATTAAAGCCTGGAGGAGTTAGGATTGGAACTGCCGAAATTTATAGACAGGTCGAAAGTTTTGAAGAAATTTCAGAAGCTTTAGTTGTCGGACAAAACCATAATGATGATGTGAGGATCGTGCTATTTGTTAAACTTAAAGAGGGGTTGGTTTTGAATGATGAATTAATAAAGAATATTAAATCTAAAATTAGAAAAAATTGTTCGCCAAGACATGTTCCTTCAATTATTAAAAGTTGCCCAGATATTCCAAGAACCAAAAGTGGAAAAATTGTAGAAATTGCGGTTAGAAAAATTTTAAATAAACAAAAAATTAATAATATAGAAGCTCTTGCAAATCCAGAGGCGTTAGAGTTTTTTAAAAACTTAAAAATTTAATTTTCAATCAAAGCTTTAACATGTTCATAGGCACTTTCTTTAAGTGCATTAAGATCATAGCCACCTTCCAAGATTGAAACTATTCTGCCATCACAAATATTACCGGCAACATTCATAATTCTTTTGGTAATTTCATAAAAGTCCTTAGACTTTAGATTTACTTGTGCCAATGGATCTTTTTGATGAGCATCAAAACCTGAAGATAGCAATATAAATTCAGGGTTAAAGCTTTTTAATTTTTTTAAAACATTTTCAAAACTATTAAAATATATATCACTCGATGTTCCAGGGTCTAAAGGAATATTTAATATATTATTAGATGCACCTTTCTCATTTACAGAACCTGTTCCAGGATAAAAAGGATATTGGTGTGTTGAAATATATAATACGTTAGGATTATTATAAAAAATTTCCTGTGTTCCATTTCCATGGTGAACATCATAATCAATAATCGCAACCTTTTTATATTGATAATGATGTAGTAAGTAAGCAGCTCCAACAGCAACATTATTATATATACAAAATCCCATCGCCTTATCACTTTCAGCATGGTGTCCCGGAGGTCTTACTGAGCAAAATGTATTTTTAAATTCTTTATTAACGACTTGATCAATACCTAGAATTATTGAACCCACAGCATCCAAGGCAGCTTCTTTAGACCCTGGTGATACTATTGTATCTCCATCTAAAAATTGAATTCCACTTTTTGGAAATGAAATAGAAATTTTTTCTAAATAGTTTTTATTATGAACTTTTTCGATTATACTATGATCAAATAATTTTGGTTCAAACCATTTAATTTTTTTATCAAATTTTTTTAGTTCTTCATTAACTACTTTGACTCGATCGACTCTCTCAGGATGACCTGGTCCTGTATTATGATTTTGATATGTTAGCGATGTAATAACCGAAGTTTTCAATTAAAAAAACTTTTAATAATTTTAAGATATATAGATTTTAATTTTTTCATATCTTTAATAGATGACCTTTCATCTACTTGATGCATAGTATTTCCAACCAATCCAAATTCAATGCAAGGTGCTATGTCTTTAATAAATCTAGCATCAGATGTTCCTCCAATAGTAGATA
>Ga0255770_10001600_pt1 | contig 20902 bp, 15 predicted proteins | sample 071ome_22_FD_179968 | JGI IMG/M metagenome (GOLD analysis project Ga0255770, IMG submission 179968) | Coastal salt marsh microbial communities from the Groves Creek Marsh, Skidaway Island, Georgia - 071404AT metaG (version 2) | ecosystem: Environmental > Aquatic > Marine > Intertidal zone >...
TGTTAACTTCGTGATAAAATTGTATGGGCGCGTCATACAGGACAATGTTGCACAAGCGCGCGTCCTCAGTGTGATGAATAACGTCGAGTGAAAGAGGCGATGTGTGGGTTGACAATAGAGCTTGCAGGTTGGCGTCAATGCTGGACATTTCAGATTACAATCGAGACGTCGTTCGAGCGTCGTACATTTCATCATCTTCATCATCATTTGGCGTTAGCCACGGTTACAAAACTAACAACTCGCCGCGACGCTCGCGTCGGGCGTCACGCGGCTTTCTTTTTGGAGTTCGTTTTCGCTTTTCTCGCCGCCACTTGCCTCTTTTTCAAACACGCGCGGCACACGTACTTGCCGTCGATCCTTCTCCACTCTGGACCGGCGCTAACTTGCGAATCGCAGAGGGAGCACGCGACTGACGGGTCGCGATTCATCGTTTCCAGTCTTTCGCGCTTGTAGCACCCATCGCAAATGTGCCCGCCGCTTTTTCTCTTCCGCCAGTTGCGCGAGCGAAGCTCTGTTCGCTGACACACAGCGCAAAACACGTTCGGATCCTCGTTGAGCCTGTCGCGGTAATCCAAAAGGTGGCACTGCTTGCAGACGTGTTTTTTCAAGTACGGCTCTCGCTCGCCTCGATACCAAAAAGTCTTTTCGCTCCCGGTTCCCACCTTATCGCACCGCGCGCATCGCATCGTCACCGTCCGTCGCGCGTTATCTCTCGATCGTTTCTCATCGTCGTAACATTTTTGACAAATCCTCGTCCCCTTCGTTGGCGGCACTTGCGACCTCGCCCAGTACCCAGTCGTCTTTTCGGCGCCGCACTTCCCGCAGGGCCCGTACTCGGTGCTATTCTGGTGTTTCACCCGGTACGCCTTTTGGTAACACGCCGCACAAATATCATCCAAGTTTTCGTCGCCCGGTAAACTCGACCGATGCCTTCGCGTATCCTCTTCAAACGCCTTGGCGCACTTGCCGCAGTGCGTTCCCTTTGGTTCCAGTTTCTTTCGTCCTCGCGACGACCTCCCGACGGTACCGACCGCGCGAACCACCGCCTCGTGCGCGGGATGCGCACCCGTCGACGCGAGCGCGACGTCTTCCGTCAACCTCCCGCGCGCCATTTCTACGACTTTCACAGCGCGCGCGTTGATCACGGCGCGTTGACTGTCCTCTCCAGGCTAGACTCAATCAATTCTCAATTCTACGAAAATCAAACGAACGAATGACGGCGCGCACTCTCTCTCGCGCGGGAGCGCGTGCGTTCCGTGCGATTCGTATCCACTATTCAACGACTCACGGACGCGATGAGCGATTCGCGAGAGACGAGCGACCCGGGACGCGATGCGCGCGCGTTCGCGTTCGCGTTCGCGTCGGGATTTGTCGTCCTATGCGAATCGCATCGGTGTCGTGTCTGGATGTATGGGTAAACAGTACTAGGTTGATTAGGACCCGAGCTGGCAAGGAGCGTTCCGCGACAGTGCGTCGCGCGACCGCGCGGACGACGGCGCCGACGACGGCGTTTCCGAGGTCGATCGCGATGCGGGGAGGATCGGCGTCCGCGACGTCGCTCGCTCGCGCGAGCGGGATCGTCGAGCGACGCGGGAGTGTGGGCGTTTTGGGAGCTTTGGCTTCGGCGGCAGAGACGACTGGATGGACGACCGCGACGGCGCGTGCGCGCAGAGCGGGGTTTCGCGGCGTCGACGCGCGAACGAAAGCGACAAAGGTTAGACCGTCGTTCGAGCGGATGAGGGATCGCGCGCGCGTCGTCGTCGACCGCGGGCGTGGGTTCGCTGCGACCGCGGTGGAAGGCGAAGCGGACGCAAAGCCGGAGGCCGAGCGACCGAAGAACAAGTCTAGTGACGCTGAAGCGAAGGATCGGGTCATCGCGGCGGCGAACGCGGCGGATGACATTGATTTTAACATTCTTCGCACGCTCGGGGGATACCTGTGGAGCGATGAGCGACCAGAGGCGAAGACGAGAGTGGCGGGCGCTTTGGGTTTGTTGGTTGCGTCCAAGGCGGCAAACGTGAGCGTGCCGTTCGCGTTCAAGTATGCGATCGATGGGTTGAGCGCGCAAGCTGGGTTGGCTACGACTGGGGCGGCAGCGATGGCGACGTTGCCCATGACGACGATCGTGGCGACGCCAGCGGTGATGCTGGTGGGATACGGGGCGTTGAGGGCATCGGCGAGTGCAGCGAACGAGTTGAGAAACGCGACATTCGCGAAAGTGTCTCAAGGTGCGATTCGAGCCGTGGCGAAGAGGGTTTTCGCGCATTTGCACGCGTTAGACATTAAGTATCACTTGGATAGGCAGACGGGGGCGCTCAATCGCACCATTGATCGCGGTACGAGAGGTATTAGCTTTTTGTTGAACAGCATGGTGTTCAACGTGTTTCCCACCGCGTTTGAGATTGCGCTCGTGAGCGGCATTCTGGCGACCAAGTGCGGGACCGAGTTTGCCATGCTCACGGGCGGGACGATTGCGACGTACACGGCGTTTACAATTGCGTGCACGCAGTGGAGAACAAAGTTTAGAAGACAGATGAACGCGTTGGAAAACGAAGGTAACACCAAGGCAATTGATTCGCTGTTAAACTTTGAGACTGTCAAGTACTTCAACAACGAAGAGCACGAGGTGAAGCGATACGACGAGAGTCTCAAAGGGGTGGAGCAAGCGAATTTGAAGATTGCATCTTCGCTGGGCTTACTCAACTTTGGTCAGAATGCGATTTTCTCCGCTTCGCTCTCGGCGGCGATGCTTCTCGCAGCGCAAGGCGTCGCGGCGGGCAATCTGACTGTCGGAGATTTAGTCATGGTTCAAGGTTTGCTCTTCCAACTCTCCGTCCCGCTCAACTTTCTCGGGTCGGTGTACCGCGAGGCGCGTCAGTCGCTCATCGACATGACGTCGATGTTCCATCTATTGGACGAGAAGAGTGCCGTGCGAGAAATCGACAACGCCCCCGCATTGGTCGTTCCGAAAGAGGGTCTTTCGGTCGAGTTTAGAAACGTTAGCTTTGGCTATGACGACGGTAGAAACATCATAGACGGATTGTCCGTGTCCGTTCCCGCGGGTGGCTCGCTCGCCTTGGTGGGCGCGAGCGGAAGCGGTAAGAGCACGCTGTTGCGGTTGCTCTTCCGTCTGTACGACGCCAAGAAGAACGAAGACGCGGATTCGGGTATTTTCATCGGCGGTCAGGACGCGACACAGGTTTCCTTACAGTCTCTTCGCGCATCCGTCGCTGTGGTTCCTCAGGACACGGTGTTGTTCAACGACACCATTCACTACAACATCAACTATGGGCGGATGAGCGCAACGAATGAAGAGGTTCGCGAGGCGGCACGTCTCGCCGCCATCGATGGCCCCATCAACCGCATGCCCAAAGGGTACGACACCATCGTCGGTGAACGTGGATTAAAGCTCAGCGGTGGGGAGAAACAACGAGTCGCCATCGCTCGCGCTTTGCTCAAGGGATCCCCCGTCGTGCTCATGGACGAGGCGACGAGCGCGTTGGACACTACAACAGAGAAAGACATTCTCCGAATGCTCGAAGTCCTCATGAAGGGCAAAACCACAATCGTCGTCGCGCACAGGCTCTCCACCGCAAGAAACTGCGACAACATTGCCGTCTTGGACAACGGTCGAGTGATTGAATACGGTTCCCACGACGATTTACTCAAACGCGGCGGCAAATACCACACCATGTGGTCTCAACAAAACGACGCGTCTGCGTTGTCGTCCGATCCCGCGTCTCGACCGGCGCACGATCCCACCACGTCTCTCGACGTGCTCCTCGAGCGCGAGCGTCTCCGCCAAGAGGAAAAGGCAAAGAAACAAAAGCAAGCCGAATCGTTGTTGGAACGAAAGCGCTGCTGTTAGTAGTCCCGCGCGTACGGCTTCCGATTCGAGTCACAAAAGACACCATGCGACTCGGAGGAGATGCGCACGCGCTCGTAGCACATTGTTAACACATCCGTAACAAATAGCCTGGCATACGTCGGCGGCATCGCAGTCGCAAATGCGACACTTTTTTTTGTTTCCTCTCGAGTTTGCTGAAAAGTTCAGGGCCCCTCTCAACTGGATAAACTTCACGCACTTCACACGCCGCCGTTCGACGTCGACGACGCACGCCGCGATGCGCGCATCGACGAACCACGCCCCGCGCGTCACCGTTTTCCGCGCGCACACGACGCGACGCGAGCGAGCGACGATGAAGACGACAAAGACGCGAGCGATCGATGTCACTCGCGACGCTGCCTGTGACTCGACAATCTTCGCGCTCGACTTCGACGGTGTCGTCTGCGATTCCGTCGGTGAATCGAGCCTGAGCGCGTGGAAACACGGATTGGAACTCTGGCCCGAGGTCTTCGGCGCGCCCGGGGCGGAGGCGGAGAAACCTCGGGTGTTGGATGAGCTGAGACGCGTGCGACCGGTGGTTGAGACGGGGTACGAAAACACCACGCTCGCGAGAGCGCTCTTGGAGAAATTACCCGGATACGGCGTCGATGATATTTTAAACGACTGGGATGGAATGTCGGGAGGGTTGATGACGATGTGGGGTCTCGATCGGGCGACGATGGTGGAGGCGTTCGGGAGGATTCGGGATGATTGGATTGCGAGCGATTTCGACGGTTGGCTCGAACCGAACGCGTTGTATCCGGGGGTGAGCGAGGCGGTATTAGCGGCGCAAGGGAGAGGAGACGCCGCGGTTAAGATTGTCACGACGAAACAGGGTCGATTTGCGTTGGCGATTTTGGATCGGATGGGTGGGATCACGATTCCGGAAGAGGATATGTTTAGCACGACGGTGAGCGGCATTCCAAAGACGGATGTGCTTCGCACGCTCGGCGGCGAGGGAAAGCCGAGAAAGATTTTCGTCGAGGATAAGCTCAGCACGCTCGAAAAGGTGTGCAAAGCGGCCGATCTCGACGATTGGGAGCTGTATTTAGTCGATTGGGGGTATAACACGCCGGCTGAACGCGAACGCGCGGCTGCGAACCCTCGCATCGACGTCATCGGTGTAGAAGAGTTCATTTCTCTCTTGCGCGAAGGTTAGGTGGTTCCTTCCTTCCTTGTTTCTGCGCGAAAATCAGCTTTGTTATTTTATTACTATCGAAACTCGAGCTAAAAATGTATAAGTACTTGGTTTTGATACACGTCGTTCGGCGGTCCGCCTTTACGGCTTGATGCATTCTGCCACTTGGGGATCGCTCTTGACGCCGTCGAACCAAACGTGAAACTTGTCGCGACCGCCTTCGTCACGCGAAAAATCATACACACAAATCCCCGGCACGACTTGATAGGTTCGCATTGTCACCACTTGCCCGTTTTGATCATTGTTGAAAATCACGCGCGCCGCCGTTCGACGCCGAGAAGTACTTCCGAGTTTTTTAGCCGCGGCGATGATGGCGTTTTGCACGTCGTCGACTGGTTTACCGCTGATGAAACGCGTGGCGTTGGACACTGTGTTTTCATCCTCGTCGAAAATGCTCGCCACGTCGAACGCGGCAATGTTGATGAGCTCGAACGCATTCAACTGTTTAATTGGACGCAGCTTCGACCCTTCGTACGCGCTCAAATCTCTCGTGGACGCATCCATGGATTCCTTGACGACCAAATCGTCATCCGGAGCGAGAAACTCTTCGAGCTCTGGATCCTCCTCGTCGAAAAATCTAGACACGTGTTTCGGTTCCTCCACCGGGTGGAAATCCGTCTTGAACCACCCGCTCTTCATGATTTGCGGCACCGTCATTCTCCTCTCTGGTTCTTTGATGAGCATGCCTTTTATTAACCGCTCGACGGGCTTGGAGATGGCGCTTGAAGAAAAGTACGGCTCCGTCTTTTGCACCATGAGTTGCAACTGTACGAAATTCTTCCCATCGAAAGGAAACTTTCCCGTGAGTAAAAAGTACAGAATACAACCGCAACTCCAGACGTCTGCGGCGGCGCCGTCGTAGCCGTGTCTTCGCGTTTTCGTGTTGATCGTCTTGAAGTTTTTGTTACCGACTAGCCGCCGCGAACCGCCCATGACTTCGGGAGCGGCAAAGTGCGGCGTTCCGCAAATTGTCCTCAAATTCGTCTCGTCTTCATCCGCCCTGAGCGCCGCGAGCCCGAAATCTCCGATGCACAAGTCCCCGTTTTCATCCAAAAACAAGTTTTCCGGCTTGAGATCGCGATGATAAATCCGTTTCCGATGACAAAAATCCACGCCTTGAATCAACCGCTGAAAATGCCGTCGCGCCTCCTCCTCCGAATACGGCCCCTTTTGTCTGACAATGTCGTACAGCTCCCCCCCAGGGCAGTACTGCATCACCATGAACACGCTCGATTCGTTACACAAAACCTCTTTGAGATCCACCACGCACGGGTGCGTGAGATCCGCCATCGCTTTCACCTCCGCCTTGACTTGCGCTTGCTCATCCTTCAACTGTAAATTTTCCCTATCGAGAATCTATCGTCCATCGCGCGTCGTTCGTTTCGTCCACGCGTCAGTCGATGCGACGCACATCACGCGTGTTCATCCATCCATCCGTCCGTCGTCGTCGTTTCCACCGGTGCACGCGAACCGTCGAACGTCGAACGTCGAACGTCGTCGTCGCGAGCGAGCGAATCCAATCCCAATCGCAATCGAGTCCAACGAGAAACGCGAACGCGAACGCGAAACGCACCTTGATCGCCACCTTGAGCCCAGTCTTATCCTGCACCCCGAGTTTCACCCATCCGAACGCCCCTTTACCGAGCGTGCGCTTGAGCGCGTACTGACCGACGCGGGTGACCTCCTTACCCATGGATGGATGCGTCGCGTCGCGGTGTGAAGCGATGCGTCGTCACAAACAACCATGTCGACCGTCACGCGCGGCGAGGCGTGGGCGCACCCACCGTTCGGTGATCGACGGCGAGGACGACGGCTTTGGCGACGCTCTCGACGATCGACGCTTTCGGTGGGATCGACGCGCGAGGACGGCGGCGGCGGCGACGACCGAAGAGTGCGACTGCTGCGAGAGGCTTATGAAAAGTTACCCATTCGTGAAGTCGTCGATGACGTTTCGCGCGCGCTCGAGGTGCGTCGGTGACGCGCGATGGATGCGTGATTTGGGTTCGGTGTGGAAGCGACGCGTCGAGCGAAGGGGGCGGTGGGATTCGCGTTGAACGAGGTGACTGACGGAAGAAACGACCGCGCGCGCGCGCGCGCTTTCGCTTTTCAGACGACGCCGAACTGCGTTCTTCAGGCACCCCCGGGGGCGGGGAAGACGACCGTGTTGCCGCTCGTGATGGCTTTGGACAAACCGAATGGGTACGATAGGGATGTGATTCGGAGATCCATCGTGGTGTTGGAGCCGAGGAGGTTGGCGGCGAAGGCGGCGGCGAGTCGGATGGCGGCTACGCTCGGCGAACGCGTGGGGGAGACGGTGGGGTACCAGGTGCGATTTGATCGAGTCATCGGTCGGGAGACGAGGATAGAGGTTGTCACCGAAGGCGTGCTCGTGCGGAGACTGCGCGCGGATCCGGAGCTCAAGGATGTGGCGGCGATTGTTTTCGACGAATTTCACGAGAGGAATTTGGACGCCGACATCGCGCTCGCACTGTGTCGAGAAGTGCAGCAGACGATTCGACCGGATTTGCGGCTTTTAGTGATGAGCGCGACGTTGGGCAATGTGGGCGAGAGGGTGGCAGATTTGCTCAGGGACGACGGTGGCGGTGAGGTGCCGATTATTGTGAGCGAAGGTAAATCGTATCCGGTGGAGACTATTTATTGCGGTACGCCAGGACTTGGATGGGGCGAACTCGAGCGCGAGGTAGTCAAGACTGTGAAGGATGCGGTGCGAGCGTGCCCCGATGGTGATATACTGTGCTTCCTTCCGGGCGCGGCGGAAATCAACAGGGTTATCAAGGAGTTGAAAAGTGAACTTCCAAAAGGCGTCGACGCGCTCCCGCTATACGGCGCGCTTTCGCAAGAAGACCAAGCGCTCGCGCTCGCGCCTTCGAAGCCTGGCACCAGACGCGTCGTCGTGAGCACGCCCATAGCAGAGTCTTCGCTGACGATTAGCGGGGTGAAGATTGTGGTGGACTCGGGACTGTGCAAGGAGCCGAAATTTGATGCGCGCAAAGGCATGACGAGATTGGAGACAACGCGCATATCCAAGGCTTCGGCGGATCAGCGCCGCGGCCGAGCCGGGCGCATCGCGCCTGGAACGTGTTATCGCATGTGGAGCGAGTCTTTGAATGAAAAGCTTTCGCCTGATACGACGCCGGAGATTTTGCAGGCAGATTTGACGCCCGTCGCGTTGGACTTGGCGTCGTGGGGCGTAGGCGATGGAGCGGACATGGCGTGGTTAGATCCACCGCCAAAAGGTCCACTCTTAGCGGCACAAAAATTACTCAGGGGACTGGGAGCTTTAGAGGATGTGCGTTTGTCGCCGACAGACATGGGAAAACTCATGTGCGAACTTCCCGTCCATCCGAGACTCGCTCGAATGTTACTTTTCGGCGCGTCGCGAGGCGCGGAGAGCGCCCGCTTAGCGTGCCAACTCGCCGCGGTCATCGGTGACCGCGATTTGATTTCGGGGCGAGACGCGCCGTTAGATATTCATTGTAGATTACGAGCGCTCTGGGGGCAAGATCCTCTGGGGAGCGTCGAAGAAAGCGCACAAGCTTCGCCGACAAGCTCGTCGACGCCCACGCGCGTGCCCATCGGCACCAAACTTCCAAAGAGTGGCAAGAAAATCAAAGGCGCTCCTCGCGGCAAGCGCACGGGAGTGAACGCAGCCGTGAGCGCAGCCACTCGAGGCGCGGCTGGCGCCAATTGGTACGTCGACGAGCGCGCGGTGGCGGAAGCGAAGAAGGTTGTACAACAGTTGCTAGAAAATTTGCGCCGTGTGGCAAAAAATCACCCAGATGATTTCGCACAAGGCGTCGGCGAAGGCGATCCTTCTGGCGTCGTCTGGACCTTTCTGTGCGGTGCGGGTGAGAGTGAAATAGGTTTACTCTTGGCGATGGCCTATCCCGATCGCGTGGCGGCGAGGAAAAGTAGAGGCGGCGCTTTCCAGCTCTCTGGCGGTGGCGCCGCGAGCGTGGGATCGGAACACAAAGACGACGCGCTTTTACAGTTGAACGACAAGACAAACGAGACGCTCGTCGTCGTCGAGCTCGCCGGAGATAGCGGAAATGCGGTCGGCGCGCGAAATGACCGCATCAGAATGGCGGCTTCCATCGATAGAGCGTGTTTTGAACAGCCGAGCGGCCCGCTGTACAGGGCGGGATTGTCAAGAGAAGGCGACGAGATATTTTGGGCGAGCGCGTCAAAGTCCGTGTTCGCGCGCAAGCGTTTGATCGTCGGTGACTTGGTGCTGAAAGAGAGCCCAGTCCCCGTGGAAGATCCCGAGTCGACTGTTCCAGCGATGCTTCAAGGAATCAGAGAAATGGGTCTTGTCAACGCCTTTGGCGTTTCGAAGAACGGGTCCTCTTGGCTCAGACGCGCCGAATTCGTGCGTCGATCGGGCGTTGATCCATCCTTTCCAGATTTCAGTGAAACCGCCCTCTTGGCCACTGCTGAGGAGTGGTTAGCGCCCTGGATCGGCGGGGCGACGTCGAAGAGCGATTTATCCAAAATCGACGTCGTCTCGCTCATCAAATCGCTCGCCACGTACGAGCAGACGCAACTCATCGAGTCATCCTGCCCGACCCACGTCGTCTTACCATCCGGTACCAAATGTCCCGTCAATTACGACGGCGAAACTCCCATCGTTGCCGCCAGACTCCAAGAACTCTTCGGCATCGACCGAAATCCCACCGTCGGCGGCGTCGCCTGCGAACTACACTTGCTCTCGCCCGCCAATAGGCCGGTACAAATCACTCGCGACATTGCATCCTTCTGGTCCAACGCCTACGTCGACGTTCGCAAGGAACTCGCGGGGCGTTATCCCAAGCATTTCTGGCCCGAGAACCCGCTCGAGGCGCCGGCGACGAACAAGACTAAGAAACACACGTCGCCAAGTCCCCGGAGGACGTAGCGACGTTCGCGGTCGCGAGGGACGAGAAGGACCAGGCGTTCCCTACACATGTAACATTTGCGTAGCGCGCGGCGCTCGACGTTGCTATTTTGCCCTATTCTGCAGTGAATTCACTTTCCATCCTCATTCAGCGACTCGCGCGCGCTCATCATGGGCGGCGTCGCGATCCCGGAGCTCAAGCAGTGCGTGCACCGAACGTTTTTCGTTTTTATTTCGCATTCAGCGCCGACGCGTGGGTTCGATCGACGTCGTACGGCGTCGACGCGGCTGAAGAATGCGTTTTTGATTTCGGATCCACTTGAATTTTTGTTTTACGGCGGCGTCGCGCGTCGCGTTGACGGACGACGACGCGGATGGCGCGCGACGCGTGAAGACGAACGATGGACTGACGCGAAACGCGAACTTTTTTTGTGAATCGTTTCCCTTTGTAGGTACATGGATAAAAAGTTGCGTTTGCGGCTCAACGGAAACCGCGACGTGATTGGCGTGTTGAGAGGGTTCGATCAATTTCTCAACCTGGTGCTCGACGACGCGGTGAACGATACGACGAGCGAAAAGACGCCGATGGGAATGATTGTTGTGCGTGGTAACTCTGTCGTGTCGATGGAGGCGCTCGAACACATCGCGCCGGCGGTTAGACGACAAGGCGCGTGAGGGTTTTGCCTGCGGTAGTTTTTTAGAAGCGAGGGCGCGCGTGGTCGGTGGCGTAACGCGGGTCGAGGGATCGTTCGTTCGTTCATTCAGCGGCAGCGCTCGAAATGTGTATTAACAACCAACATCTATTCCGTATCATCTGTATCACTCGTCGTCGTCGTCGTCGTCGTCTTCGCCGTCGTCATCGAGGATGTCGATGTCTCTGTAAAACGCGTCGTCGGCGGTCGATCGCGGTGTGGATTCGATTCGTAACAATTTGGAGCTTTCGTCATTGAGCGAGGCTCTTTTCGACAACTGGCGCCGAGGCAAGGGTGTGTCGAATCCGTCAAACTGTTCCGGAGCGACGTCTGCGGACTGGCGGGCGTCATTGCGCGCACGTCTGCAGAAGCACGAGAAGAGACGCGAACGGGCAACTTTGAACGATCCAGACACTGATTTGGTGACGCTCTCTACCTCTTGCGGTAATTTTCCGAGCGTGACGTACATTCGCTTGAGTCTCGTTTCGTAGCTCGTGCTCTCTGACTTGATTATCACGTCTGGATCTCTGATGTTCACACGCAAACGAGTGCGCATGATACCCACCGGATAAAGCGTTTTCGCATCCAGAAGTGAGACTTCAACTTCGTGAATGTCGCCGCCCACGTACTTGGACAAGTTGGAAATCTTGCCCACGCCGACTATTTTTCTATGTATTCTGAGCAGCTTGGTGGCTGCTTTTTTTGCAGAGTTACTGACGCGCTCAGACATTAAATAAATATTGAGTTGGTCATCGACGACGTCGTCGCTCGTATCCAGCTTTGCAAACGCGCTGGTATCCCACGTCGGCCAAGTCACCGAGTTGAACTCGGCTTCTGTGTGCGTGCTCATAAAGTGTGATTTCGACACGATTCTTCGTCGACCGTACTCCATCGCGACGAACATCCGGCTGACATTTCCATCCAAATACTTAACTTTGACGGAACTGTTCTTCCCGCTCGAATCGAGCTCGACGAAGCGTGGCATCACCCCGATTTCAACCGTCGTGTCGTCTCTTTGTCTCCTCCAAATGCGCTCGATATCCTTCATGAGCTCTTGAGTGACCAATTCTTTCGGATCTATCACCTCCTCCGTCTCCTCGAAAGAGTTCCACCACTCTTTGACGTCCCAAAAGTACCCGTTCGGTTCGCAAAGGGAAGTTCTAAAGTACTCGTCGAGCACTTTCCTCAGCGAACGCTCGATGGAGCCGATTTCGCTCAAGTTGACGGCGCCGAGCGTCTTCAATGAAAATGAGTACAATGGTAAACCGACGAAAGAGATTCGACACGATCGCACGTAGGGCCCACCCTGCGTTCGTATCCACGTAAACATGAGCCGAAGATGACCGGCGATGCGGACATCTTGCACGCGTACTCGAATCGGAATCGGTACCTGGACGCCGGGCTTGCCAAACATGGCTGAAATCAATAACGAGAAACCCTCCGTCTGCCAGTCAAGATCCCACTCGACAATCATCTCGCCGTCGCTCCCCGAGAAGGTTCGAGCCGTCTTTATGCTTGGACCCGCGTCTCCAAACCGAAACTCACTGAGCTCGATTTTGCTGATGAATGGCAAGTCGAGACCGTCAAACGTCCACTCCAGAGTCTCCCTGGTGACTCGACTGAGCCAGCCGGCGAGCCAACCCTGCCACAAGTGATGCAAGACTGCGCTCCACCAGTCGGCGCTCTCTGCCCCGCTCGCGTTGACTTGCGGATCACCGCGAATGAGCTGAAATTTGCGCAATTGATCCGCTCGAACACGCGCCACTAAAATTTCTCGTTGCCGCTCGTTCACCCAGAATAAATGACTGACAAAAACGAGAGACAACACGCACGCGAACGCAAAGTTTTGTATCCAAACCATGAAGAGTAGACTCCCTATCGCGATCAAAATATGTGGGCCGAGTGTAGAGAAGAAATCTTCAATCGTATCCATGATGGACGTCACCGCCGTCCACAAGAAGCGGCGCGGCATGCGCTTGAGCGTGACCCACGTAAGTTTTACTTGTTGCTTGATCACTTCCGCCGTGGTGGTTTCGTCGTCGTCGTCGCTCGCGCTCGCCCCAGGAGCGGCGGCATCACCGTCTATGAGGGATTTCAACGTCTTCATGCGCCCAGCGCACTCACGAATCCCATCCTTCTCCGCCTCAGTCGACGTGCCGAAACACGCCGCGATGAGCTCCCCTCTGCCTCTAATTTTAACAGAATACATCACATCCCCGCCTCTGAACGTCTTCGACGACTTCATGGGGACGAACGACAACCCGGACAAATTCGCCACCGATTTCAACTTTTTCGATTCGTTCCCTCTCGACACTTGGACGATGATTCCCCGGATCAGAAGCTCGTTTGCGAAAAATCCCGCATCCGCCTCGTCGCGAAACTTTTCATCGCGAAACTCCTGCTCCATCGCCCACTCGATGAACGACGCCCCCGTGAAACACTTGGTATGCAACGCCAACGCCGTGCTGTGCGTCGTGAAATCCATCTCACTCATAAACCTCAGCGTCAATCCAAACACGTCTCCGTTTGTCAACTTTACCGCTCTCCGCAGTCGCTCCCGCCTCTCGCTCTTCCTCGCCTCCATCGCCGCATCCTGCAATCCGCGCGACATGGACGGCGAGCCGAAAATGCTACTCACGAACCGTCTCGACGCCAGCCGTCCGAACGTTTTCGGCGGCGTGACGAGCGACGACGCCGGTTGAGGGCTCAGGCTTTTACGCCCAGGCGGAACGGGCGACTCCTTCGGCGCATCCGTCATCTTTTCTTCGCTTCGCCGGGCGCGCGTCGTTCGATCGCCCGCCGAGTGCGCGATCGGGCGGCGCGGATGACGTTCCCGCGGCGATTCGTCGCGTCGCTGGGGACGGAGGGGCGCGATGCGCGGCGCGTCGGGGTGTGGGGAATCGATCGTGTGGATTACTGAGTGTCCTCGCGTGCGGGTGGTGGTTACAACTGTACAACGCTAGCGAGCCGCGGATAAAGGCAATCCTTTAACGATGAATCTCTTCGGTGCGTTGGCGCGAGCGACGGCGCGCCAGACGAGCAAGGCGCGAAGGGCGAGCCTGCGGTAGTAACTCTCGAGAAAGGCGGCGCGAGCGCGACTGCGGATGGTTTCGATGCGCCAGACGCGGAAGACGCGGGCTCGAAGCGCTCGTCGGCTTTGCGCGACGAATTCAGTCGTCGCGTAATCGCGATTGCGAACGAGCCGCGCGGTGATGGACCGCCACGCGCTAATGGTTTTGAGGGCGAGGGTGACGCGGTGGTACTCGATCGCGGTGTTGATGCGCCGTTGGGATTCGCGATGGGTTCTCGCGACGGAGCGCCACGCTGAGAAGCAATCGTAGAGACGGTAAAACGACGAGACGTGCGAAGGTCTCGCGAGACGAACGCGCCACGCGGAGATGGCGCGATTCATCACTCGTCGGAATAAGTTTGCATGCTCCACGTGCGTTCTCCACGTCTCAAAGTTTTCCCGTATCGCGGGCGTGACGACGCGGCGAAGGCTCAGTTTGAGCTCTTCGCAGCGAGCCCGGCGCCACTTCGCGTGCGCTTGAAAGCATTGCATGTACACTCGCAGCTTGTGCTCGCGCTCTTCGCGCAAGATGTCGTCGACGACGGATTCGATTCGCTTCCGGCGCGTCTGCATGACGTGTGCAAACTGCGCCCAAGCGTTGAAGACGCGTGAAATGAACGCCAATTGCGCCGCTTCGCGTTGACGACGACGCCACGCAACGTTCACCTTGAATCCTCTCAGCGTCTTGTACGCCAACGTCTTGGCGTGCGCTTGCGTCGCGCACTGTGCGAGCGTTCGCCAGTCTCCAGGTATGAGTGAAATGCCGCAAAAGTCTACTTGAGCGCCTTCATCGTCGTCGGAATCGTCTCCGAAGGACGCCCACGTCAGTCGACGTCTCTGTCGCTCCTTCTGCTCAGCGCTAAGAGATTTCCCTGGTGAGTACACCGTGTTCGCGTCGTCGCTTCTGCTAAACAAGCCTCGCACGCTGAATACGGTGGCGACCGATTGGCCAGTGATTGCTGACACTCGCTTCATGGCGTCGACCGCGACGATTTTCGCCTCACGTTCGCTTTGCGCCTTTGTCATGACTTCTGACTCTGCTTCGAGGACGCGCGCGCGAAGTGCATTAATGTCCTCATCAGCCTGTGCCTTGACCAGTTTAAACGCCTCGCGATGTTCCTCTGCAATTTCTGCCGCGCGTTCCGCCACTTTCGCGGCGGCGACGTGCGCGGATGAAAGCTTGACGGCTTTTCTGGCGGCTTCGGTGGCGCGACGCAGCGCCGCCGTCACGGCTTCTTCATCTTGCCAAGACTCTGCGAGCTCGTCGGCGAGCTTTTCAGTTCGATGTGCTTCCTCGTCCGCTATCATGCACTCATATTCAGCCTGATTTGCCGCCGCAAGCGCGTCGTTGGCGCCTTGTACGGCGGCGTTTGCTCGCGATTCAGCGTTCGCGATCAATCTGCTCGCGGCCAAACTCATCTCATGTGTTTGCTTTCTCAGAAGCGTGCATTGCAGTGTAGCTTCTCGAGCCTCCGCAAGAGCGCGCTGATGAGACTGCGTCAGCTCATACGCGTGCGCACTGAGCGTCTCTACGTCTGGTTCTGATTCTACTTCTAACTTCATGTTTTCCATCGACGCCGCTGTTTTTGACGCCGCGAAATCGTCTCTATACTCAGACAACTTATCATCGGTCGACCGCTTCGACCGTCTCTGTAAACCTACATCTAAGTGTTTTCTCATAGCGCCTGATCCGCGCAACAAAGCATCATCGCTAGAGGCCCAGTACACGTCGGCGTCATCGGCGCTGAAGCGACGCATCCCCTCGAGAACTTGAATCACCTTGCGCGAAGAAATGACTTCAGATCTCAAGGCGCTTCCTAGACAATGTGCCCGGTAGAAATCGTCGCGGCCGGATTTCATCATCTTGCTCGCATCATGCGCCGTGAATTGAACTTCGTGGTGCACGGCGCGCTGGGCTTCGGGCACAGACATTCCGAACATTCGAGCGCGCACGGCGATGCGTCTCTCTTTTGCTCGCCGCGTCTCGCGTAGCCACGAGTAAAACGTCGTTATCACCTGACGCCCACACGCGTACCTCTCGGCGAGCTCGTTCGCCTTGCGCTTCCAAAATCGCTTCATTGCGAAAAGCTCCCAATGATGCAACGCTGCCGAAGCGACGCGCGCGTTGTGAATGCTAGAACACGTCTTCATCAAGGATTGATCTCGCGCTTCGCGCCTCCAAGCGCGCACCGTCGCTCTGAGCGTCCGCCGGCGATTCATGACGACAAACTTGTTACACGCTTCTTTCACGGAGCGGGTGCGAGGCGCGCACACGGCGGCGTGCGCGCGCAACGCGTCGAACGCGTGCCGCACTGTCGGGCCGTTGCGAATCATAGACGCGTCGTTTGCGGCTGTCTTCAGCGCGCGCGTCATTTGCGCGCGACGGTGAAGCTCTTCGAAAGCGATTCGCTTGAGAAGTGCAGAGTGTTCTTCGTGAAGAACGCGAAGTCGCTCGCGCTGGCGCGCGTTCTCGGTCCTCGTCGAATAATTGGCGTGCTTGCTCGTCGAAGACGACGCCACGCCGGTCAGAAAAACCTTTTGTTCCGACGTCCCACCGCGTCGCGCACCACCAGACGATCTCAGATCTCGCATCTCCTTCCGCACCGATGAGAGCTTACTCTTCAAAATCGCCGCTTGAGATTCCCGCGTCTTTCGAACTTTATCCACCTCTGCCCTCGCCCCACGAAGGATTCGCTCGATTCGCGCACGCGCATCCGTCTTCGCTTCGTCGATTCTCTCCACAACCCCTTGCGCGATCGACGCCCCGAAATCCAACGATTTCGCAGCGTCCAGCACCTCTTTGTACCCTTCCAACGTCTTCACCTGCATCGACGACGCCTCAAACAACCGCATTTTAACCGCGTCGACGCCTTCCAACACTCTCTCCACCGACGAAGTCGACGCCAACGTCGAACCGCGTTCCACCCTCCCCCCAGACGAGAACGACGGCGCCGGCGGCGTCGCCGTCTCCACCGATCCGCGTTCGCGTTCAAGAATCGCCGCGCGTCGCGCGCTCACCGATCCACTCGACCCCGTCGACGTCGGTTTCGGTTCCCTCTCGCCACTCGTCAACCGTTCCATCGCTCGAATCCGCGCACTCACCGACGTTGGCGTCCCCGTCGTGACGGACGACGGCGACGCGTCGACGACGAACGACCCCTCGGGGTTCCACCCCACCGGTGTCGCGAATAAACTCTCATCGACGACGAGTTCGTCATCGTCGTCGTCGTCGTCGTCACCGTTCGGTGCGTCACGATAATCTACATTCGATGCATTCCGACGCATTCCGCTCGCCCGAACGCGCGCTCACGCGCTCCACGCGTGAATAAACGAACGAATAAATCACACCCGTCGCATTCCCCCCGCCGCTCGTCTCGTCTCTTCTCGTCTCGTCTCGACCGATGGACGCTGCAGCGCGCGACGAACAGTGCGAAAACATCGGCACTTTGCGACGCATTCGAATGCGTTCCGTCGCGCCGACGCCGACGCCGACGCCGACGACGTCGACAACGCCGCCGGCGGGTTCGTTTTCACGGTCGGCGCAACGACGAGTTGGAATGCGCGGCGCGGCGTGCGCGCGACGCGCGGTGCGACGCGGCGTCGATGGATTCCGTGCGTCGGCGGCGTGGGTCGGGGGCGTTCGCGGGACGACGAACGGCGCGTCGGTGAGAGCGGCGACGGTGGCGTCGGCGAGCGGACGCGGGGGCGAGGAGTGGCGCGCGCGTCCTTGCGGGAGAGCCGTCGGCGGGTCGGTCGCCGAGCGGCGACGCGGGTTCGCGGCGACGACGACGACGACGACGACCGTCGCCGCGCGCGCGGTTTCTCCTGGTACTGGACGCGATTACGTCGACGAAACGGATGACGACGGCGACGGCGACGAAAACGGCGACGACGAAGCGATCGTCGATGTGGATGCGGATCCATTGACGACGCTCGCCGAGGAGCGCGTGGGGGTAAAAGGAAACTGGGGCGAGTCGAGCGGACGGACGAGCGCGACGCCGAAACGTCACGAGTCCATCGACGGACAAGTCTTTCGTCCGCGGGAGCGATTGAAGACGAACGCGGATTTCGATCGGGTGAAAAAGGAAGGTCGGTCGTTCAACGGGAACCACGTGCGGATTCGGGCGGCGGGGAACGCGAGTTACGAACCGGCGACGTGCACGCGAATCGGCATCGTCGTGCCGAAAAAGCAAGTCAAACGCGCCGTCGATAGAAACCTCATCAAGCGACGCATTCGGCACATTTTCCGCACTAACAAGGATAGATGGCCGAACAGGGTGGATTTCATCGTGTTTGTGAATTCAACCGCCATCGAGGGTGGATTTGACGGTCTTTGCGCCGACATGTTTGCGTGGGCGGATTCGTACTCGAAACGCTTGGCCCAATCCGCCGACCGCGCGGCGTACAAGGCGCGCAAGGCGAAACGCGCGCAGGATTTCGAAGCTTCGTCTTCATCGGGATCTTCGTCGTCTTCGTCGTGAGCGAATACGCTGCGGCTAACGCCGCGGTATGTACACATTGTTGTAATTTGTATCTTCTCTCAACTCTCGCTCTTCATCGCGCCCGAAAAACCCTCAAACCTCACAACGCGTCGCGTCGACTCGCGTCCACGCCCGCGAACGCCCGCGAACGCCCTCCAACGCGACGCGACAGTCACGCATGTCCCCCATCCGCGCGCTCGCGTCGAGATGCGCGTCGTGTCTCGCGACGTCGACGTCCAAAACGACGACGTTTTGTTCGCTTCGAGCGCTCTCCTCTTCCTCGGTCGACGGTGCGTCGTCCAACGCCGGTGAACCCGCGGTCGATCGCTACGGTAAATCCCGAGGACCGATGGCGGGACTGTTGAGAATCCTCCGCGACGATGGGGAAATGCCCGGGAAGGAGCTGTACGAGCGAGCCGTCGCGGCGGGGGTGCCGACGCGGTCGAAGAGGCACATGAAGTCGTTGTTGCACAAGATGAAGTCGATCGAACGGGTGAAGACGACGCCGCCGGTGAGCGAGGATGGGAAGAGTGGGAAAGGGAGGAGACGCGGGAATTACTCGTACGCAATCACGGATCGCGGGGTGAGACACGTGGATGGGTTGGATAGGTTGGTTCCGGCGTCGTAAAAGAAGAGCGGTTGTACGCGGAGACTTTTTTATAAATTACATGAGGATTGTGTTGTGTCCGCGAGCGCGCTATGATTGATTGTTGTGCTAATTCGGTGAGTCGTTCGGTTTCCTCTCGTTCGCGCGACATGGCGGGTTTAATCCTCCTGTCCCAAGAGCTCGGCGGCGACGTCGACAACTTCGTTATCGTCTGGCGCGACGACGGGTAATCCATCCTTTTGCCGCTGCGCCTCGGCGATGAGTTGCGATGCGAGCTCCTCCGCCTCCCACGCCTCCTTCTCCGCCTGGTCCGCGAGTGCCTGCGCGGAAGCCGCCGCTTCGGCGGCGATCTCCGCCTCTCTCTTTGCCTTTTGTACTTCGCCAAAGAGTTGATTGGTGACGACGCTCGGAGCGCCGACGCCCGATTGCACGAACGACGGCGCGTCCACCGGTACTTCAGACGCCGGAATCCCCCCGAGCGTTTTCGCGTCGTCCGTTTTCCTCCTCTTCAACGCGCTCGACGCCGACGTTTTCGCGCTCGTCGATGGCACGTCGCCGCCGCCGTCCGCCGCGTTTTGTTTCTCCTCTCTCTCTCTGATGGTCGGCGTCGACGAACGCTCCGAACCCGTCGCGTGTAAATTCCTCCACTTATCCTTCAGGTCCACGTTCGAGCGATTGTGTAATATTTTACTCAACTCTTCATCTTTCTGAATCAGTCTCCACTTACCCGGTCCGTACCTGCGTTTCGAATCGAGTCGAGTCGAGTCGAGCGACGACGAACGCGTCGGTCAGTCTGGCCGTCTGTTGGACTCGAGTCGCGTCGCGGCACACTTTGTTCCCTCGAAACAAACGACGAAAACGAAAACGAAACGTTCGACGCACTTTGCCACGCCGTCTCTCAGCGCGTCCTCTTCCTCGGGAGTCCACTGCGCGGGCGAACGGAAACGTTAGTCTTTCACGCACGGATTGATTGATTGTTTTGATGGATCTTATGACGCGCATTTTCCGTTCGTGAATGCCGCGACGCCGGTGTCAGATGCGATGAACCAGTCGCGATTCGACGACGAGGACGACGCGCATACCTTGTATTTCGGGTTCACCATGTCGGGGAAACCCACGGACGGACGGACCGACGACGCGATGCGACGGGTGTGAGACTGAAGCGCAATCGTGAATTGAATTTGCACTTTGCGTTGAAGTCGCGCGAAGGCGAAGGCGAACGCGTTTAATCAAAGCACACACATATACATAACAACGAATCAACTAACACCGGCGAAACCGGCCAACACGAAGAGCGTTCCCGACGCCATGAGCGCGGCGTTTTTAAAGTGCGCCGCCCAGGGTGGGCTACCGACGAAGACTTCGACGGATGCGGCGAGCGGGATTTGGAGCGATAAACCGATGGACGCCACGGTGGGCGAGGTTAAGAGCACGGCTCGGGCCCAGAGGTAATCGCTGCAGACGTTGTCGAAGAACGCCTTGGAGCACGCGAGAAGGAATACTCGCGTGGAGAGGTTGCTGAGGAGTTCGGGAAGGAATCCAACAAAGCGTAAAGCGACGAGGGCGGCGCCAAACGCGGTAAAGTTGACAACGCCCATGAGCGCAAAGAAGAGCGTCATGTCCGTTCGATCGTCATCTTGGAGGTACAGCTTCATCACCGACGTGTAGAGAGCGTATAACCCCGCCGCGGCGAGGGCGAGGACGTTACCGAACATTGGGGTTTCAATGTTTTGCCCGAGCGCGTTGTTCGTCGAATCGGCTTCCGACGCCGAATCGAAATTCACTCCGCGTGGATCTCTATCCGCCAGCGTCACCAGCACCGTGCCGCACACGTACGCCGCCACCGCCGCCACCTTCATCCACGTAAACTTATCCAATCCCATGTACACGCTCACGCAAAACGTAAACACCGCCGAAGACGAACTCAACATTGAATTGGCCGTCACGCTCGTCATCAAGAGACTGTAATTGAAAGCCAACTGCGCCAAGACCCAAATCGGCGCCACCGCGATCGCCGCGCGCGCGTGATATTCAAAACTATACGGCGGCACGGTGACGATCGTCCCTCCACTGT
>Ga0255770_10001602_pt1 | contig 20898 bp, 16 predicted proteins | sample 071ome_22_FD_179968 | JGI IMG/M metagenome (GOLD analysis project Ga0255770, IMG submission 179968) | Coastal salt marsh microbial communities from the Groves Creek Marsh, Skidaway Island, Georgia - 071404AT metaG (version 2) | ecosystem: Environmental > Aquatic > Marine > Intertidal zone >...
AGATCGAACCCGGTCGACGATCGCATCCAGTTGATCCGTCATTACTAATACCGGTCGAGATTCGCGTGGGGTAATTGTCCTGCATGCACATGCATGGCGCCGAACTCTGCACAGCGACTCAGCGTTGGCACCGCTTTGCCAGGATTAAGCAAGTTTGACGGATCAAAGGCAGCTTTGATCCCATGGAATAGACGCAACTCGGATTCATCGAATTGAACACACATTTGGTTAATCTTCTCGAGCCCCACGCCATGTTCCCCTGTGATGGTGCCACCAAACTCAATACAGAGATTAAGAATGTCTGCGCCAAAGGCTTCTGCTTTGTCGAGTTGGCCCGGCACATTGGCATCGTAGAGGATCAAGGGATGCAAATTGCCGTCGCCTGCGTGAAAGACATTGGCGACTTGGAGCCCGTAATGCTCCGAACGCACGCTGATGCGTTCTAGAACCTCGGCTAAATGGCGTCGAGGAATCGTGCCATCCATACAGTAGTAATCGGGGGCGATACGACCCACGGCAGGGAATGCTGCTTTACGCCCAAGCCATAAGCGCGCCCGGCCCTCCGGCGAGCGCTCAACCTTCGTTCCGCTGGCGCCTTGCTGCGCCAGAACCCTCCGCATTTGCTCGATCAACTCATCGACCTCACGCGCAGTTCCATCGAGTTCGATGAGTAACATTGCTTCTGCATGGCGGGGATAACCCGCGTTCACGAAATCCTCCGCAGCTTGAATTGCGAGGCGATCCATCATTTCTAACCCCGCAGGAATGATTCCTTGCGCGAAGATTGCACCCACTGCGTTAGCGGCCCGGGATACCGAATCAAAGGCTGACATCATCACAACCACTGCTTCTGGCGTCGGCAGGAGTTGCACCTCAACCTCAGTCACAATACCGAGCATGCCTTCCGAACCATGAAGCAGTGCCAGCACGTCCGGTTGATGGGTAAACGGATCGTCATAACCTAGTCGAAGGGTTTCACCGCTCATCAACAACACTTCAACGCCTGTCACGTTATGGAGCGTCAATCCATATTTGACGCAGTGCACACCGCCAGAGTTCTCCGCTACATTGCCACCAATAGTGCAGGCAATTTGTGAGGAAGGATCTGGCGCATAAAAAAGCTTGTATTCGGCGACTGCCTCAGAGATTGCTAAATTGGTGACCCCAGGTTGGACTCGCGCACGACGGTTCTCGACATCAATACTGAGAATGCGCCGAAATTTAGCGAGACTGACCAGTATGCCGTCTGGATGAGGCGTTGCGCCGCCTGAGAGCCCGGTACCCGCGCCCCGCGCCACCACAGGGACGCTGAACGCCCGCGCAACGGCCAGCACTGATTGCAGGCTGGGCAGATCACCGGGTAAGACGACAACGGATGGCCGTGCTTTAATCGCTGACAACCCATCACTCTCATAAGCACGAAGCTGGGGCGCCTCATCGATCACCTGAACGCCAGGCAGCCGTTTCAAACTTTGGAGGATGCGTTTATCCAACGACCAGAATCTCTTTTGTCCGCAAGTGCTAAGTATACCTCGCCGTGGAGCAGGTCATCGCGATCGTCCGCCGCGTGGGTTCAAGGGGCCTTAACGTGTGCTTGATACGCGACGCTAGTTTCTAAATACATTCGTTAGCTGGTCGACAAACCGAGAAGAAAACGTTACTCGGGTGTTGGGCGTTGATCCGATGGTGGGCTCGCGGCCGAGGCTCCCGCCGGCCCGCAACCCGCGGAATCGCACCTCCGCTGCGCAGCCATCACCTTCAGATGGGCTATACTGCATGGCTCGGAGGCAACTATGCAGTTCAACACCATCGAAGAAATACTTGAGGATTTCCGTCTCGGAAAAATGGTGCTGATTCTCGATGACGAGGATCGTGAAAACGAAGGCGACTTAATCATCGCCGCTGACGTGGTGACGCCCCAACACATCACGTTCTTCGCCCGCGAAGCCTGTGGCCTCATCTGTTTGACGATCACAGAACGCAGGGCCAAGCAGCTTAACCTACCGCTCATGGTGGATCGAAACTCCTCCCAACACGAGACCAATTTCACCGTATCTATCGAGGCCGCTGATGGCATCACCACGGGGATCTCAGCAGCCGATCGAGCACGCACCGTTCGAACAGCTGTAGCTAAAAATGCGCGCCCTGAGGACCTGGTCATGCCAGGCCATATTTTCCCACTCATTGCGAAAAGAGGCGGCGTCCTCACGCGAGCGGGTCATACCGAAGCGGGTTGCGACCTTGCTCGGCTGTCAGGATACGAACCCGCCTCGGTCATTGTCGAAGTGATGAACGAAGACGGCTCCATGGCGAAAGGTCCTGAACTTGAACAGTTCGCGAAGAGGCACCAACTAAAAATCGGCACTATTGCGGACTTGATTCATTATCGCGCGCTGCATGACACCACCATTGAGCGCATCGATCAGCGGTCCGTGGCCACCGAGTTCGGTGAATTCAATCTCACGACCTTCAGGGATAGCGCGTCCGATCAGCTTCACTTTGCAATGAGCAAGGGCAGCCTCTCTCCTGAGGCACCCTGCGTGGTCCGCGTTCAGACCATCAGTTTTCTTCGCGATGTGCTCGGCACCCTGCGGCCAGGCTTCAAGGGCTCGTGGTCGACGCAAGCTGCCCTGAAAAAAATTGCATCTGAAAACTCGGGTGTGCTCGTGTTAGTGAGTGAGCAGCTTGGTCACGAGGCCGAGCTCGAACAAATCAGGGCTTATCCCGACATTCCCGCAGCTACCCGCTCAGTGAGTGAATCCGGTGTTTACCGCGTCATCGGCGCTGGCTCCCAGATCCTCAAAGACCTGGGCGTAGGGAAAATGCGATTACTCGCCAACCCGTCAAGATATAATGCGATCTCTGGATTTGATCTTGAAGTCGTTGAATTTATTGAATTTGATGACCATTAAGCTAACAAAGTCCAGCTAGGTATGAGCGATCTTCTGATTCAGCTACCACCCAAGCCGGACTTGACCGTACTCAAATTGGCCGCGTTTATTCAGCGCCGCTACCGACTTGATCCATCCGCTGTGAGCGAAGCAATTGAGCCGCTCGTCGTTATCAAAATGAATGACGGACATCTTTTGAGTCTCTCCCTTCGAGAACAAACGTTAATCATCGAGCCGGCAGGCCGCCATTCGCCCGATTTACACGTGCAACTCTCGCCCTTTTCTGACGCGCCGCCGCAGTTCCTTTGGCCGTGGCGTACGGGACTATCCAGCCGAGGGCAGAGGCTCAAGCGCTGTTTCACGAGCCAGTTAATCCCCTGGCCAACCGCGGCTCGGACCTTCCTCGATCAAGCGACATCGTTTAATGCGCAATCTTTTCAATTGACCTGTACCGATCCTCGTGACGGCCAAACCCTAATCTGGGGCTACGGCCCTTCTGCTCTCAGCATCGAGGGGGAGAAGGATCGCCTAGCACTTTTTTTCAATGGTTACACCCAACTTTTCAGGGAAATGGTCACCGGTCAACTGAACTGCCAAGGCAGTATGGAAAACATTGCCAATCTCGCAGATGAAGGCTTGAAACAATGGATTGCCTGGCCATGTTAAACCGCTCAATCAATGGCGCCGAGGGCCTCAAAGCCTGGCTGGACCATCACAGCGTCTCGAGAATCCGCACCATGGCCACCGATATCCATGGTCAACCGATCGGAAAATATCTTCATCGTGAAAAGTTTGAGTCCGCGCTCCCAAAAGCTCACGCATTTTCTGACTTAGCATTGGGCGCTGACCTCGGTGGCACGCCTCATCTGACCTTCTGGCATCCTTTCAGGACGTCCATGCTGGGCGACATCGCATTGAAACCCGACCTCTCAACGCTCACCCTGGATGCTCATCAACAGGGTTTGGCTCACGTTATCGGTCAGTTCGTGCAGATGGATGGCGAGCCAATTAGCCTCTGCCCAAGGACGCAACTGATTCAATTGTGTAATCAGTTGAATGCTCGCAACCTCGACCTCCTCACATCCATGGAGCTCGAGTTCTTCCTCTTTGAAAAGAGTTACGACTCGATTCGAGCATCAGACTACGCAGACCTAATGCCACGAACGCTAACCTCGCTCCAGTCTATCTATACGTTGCGCGATGCACACCGAGCAACACCCTTCATGAATGCGGTAACACAAACGCTCGAGAGCATGAACATTGCCTGGGAAGCCTGGAGCGATGAAAACGGCACGGGGCAAATTGAACTTAATCTCCCGCCCGCGCCACCTGTTCAAACGGCGGATACTGTGATGCGAGTAAAGCAGGTCATCTTCGAAACGGCAGCCGGGCAGGGCCTCGCTGCCAGCTTCATGCCGCAGATCAAGGCTGGTCATGCCAGTGGCATGCATATTCACCACTCACTTCTTGGCTCCTCAGGCGACAGAGAAGCGAGCATGACGCCGTTACTGATGGACTCAAACCAACGCTACCAACTCTCTCGGCTTGCCAACCATTGGATTGGCGGTCTCTTTCAGCATTTGCCGGCCAGCGTCAGCATGCTCTGCCCCTCGATTAACAGTTATCGTCGGCTCCGCGACTTCTCAGCGGCCCCTCTCAGACAAAGTTGGGGTATCGATCACAAGTCTGCAGCCCTTCGCGTGCTGACGCCGTCACCTGGGGCGGCCCGTATCGAGCACCGATTGGGGTCCAGCGATTTAAATCCCTACCTCGCGTTATCGCTCATCATTGCGAGCGGACTGAGCGGACTGGATGCTAATACGGAGCTACCTCCGCCGATGAGCAGCACCGGTTGGGGTAGCGAGCCATCGGCAACTGATCTACCGAATGATATGGTGGTCGCGGCAGAGCGACTCTCAAACGATGCGCGCTTGCGCCACTATTTGGGCGACGAAGAGGTGACGTATTGGCTAAAGTCACGACGACACGAGTGGCTCAGTTACCAAGAGCAAAGCTCAAATGATGATCCTTCCCGACCGACTCTGTGGGAATTCGAACGCGGTTTCGCAAAACTCTGAGTGGCTCGTTGGGCTCAGCCAGCCGCCTCAGCAGCTAAGCGTATGCCCACTTCTCTTCTGAATCCCTAATCTCTTCATCCTCGCCCGGTTCGGTCGTCCCACTACGACCGGTGCTCTGATCCATCAGGCATAAAGTGCTTTGATCGCGGCCACATCCACATCGTCGACTTGATCTGGCATCAAATGTGCCTCGGCATACTGGCGATGAATGCCGCTGTCGAGAAATAACTCAAAAAGCTCGCGGTCCAAGTGCTGATCCTTCACCATAAAGCCCATGATCTTGACGCTCTCCGAGAGCTTTTTCCGAGGCTTATAGGGACGATCTGCTGCGGTGAGGGCCTCGAAGACATCAGCGATCGCCATCACCCGCGCCTGGATAGACATGGCATCCCCTGTCAATTTGCGAGGGTACCCAGTGCCGTCCATCTTCTCATGGTGACCGCAGGCTATTTCTGGCACCTTTTGAAGATGCCTTGGCCAAGGGAGCGTTTCGAGCATCACTGTAGTCTGCACGATGTGATCATTAATAATGAAGCGCTCTTCTTCCGTGAGCGTGCCCCGACCAATACTCAGGTTATAAACTTCGCCCAAATTGAACCGGTGCGAGGGCGCAGACATCTTAAAACCATAGGGGTTCTCGGGGTCCAACGAATAGGGCTTAAACTCCCATTCCACCAAATGGTCCGGCCGATCTTGGAGCACAGGTTCTTCGACTGGCAGAACCGGCGCTTCAGTCCTTGCCATACGCTTTTCTTCAGAGAAGGACAGCCCCGCTCTGTTAGATAAGGTGCGGGTCAGCGTGCGCTCAGCGATTCGGTGAAGCCTGGCCTTGGCTTCATCGTCAAGAAACTCGCCCCCTTTATTCGTCTCTGCTACGAAGTAATAATCTTCGTCAATGCTCGCAAGCTCTGCCACGAGCGCTTCACGCAAGGAGACTTCATCACCTCCAGCAATGATCGCTTCCAGGCAGCGAATCTCTGCTTCGCGCTTTAAGACCTCGAAACGCGTTCGAATTTCATGAATGCGGTCATTGATGGTTTCAAGCTTGGTGGCTTTATCGACGACGTACTCAGGCGTTGTGATTTTGCCGCAGTCATGGAGCCAGGACGCAACAAAAAGCTCCTCCCGATCATCTTCAGTCAACTTAAATCCAGCAAAGGGGCCGTCGCTGACCGCATGAGCCGCCTCTGTCAACATCTCGGCAATGGCGGGCACTCGAACACAATGCCCCCCAGTGTAAGGCGATTTGGCGTCCAGCGCCGACGCGATCAGTTTGATAAACGCTTGATTGATCTCCTGAAGTTCATCCACGAGGATCGCATTGTCCAGCAGGACGCCCGCGAGCCCAGCCAGCGCCTCAAGCAACGGCGTCACCTCATCTGGAAACGCCTCCACCTGGCCGGTGCCCTCCTCTAGGTGATTAAGCAACTGCAGCACCCCGATAACAGCGCCTTTGTGATTTTGTAACGGCACGGTCAAGAACGATTTTGAGCGAAACCCCTTGAGGCCCATGCCCTCATCAAACTTTTTGGTCCCCGTAAAATCGAATTGATCCGAACTGTAAACATCGTCAATCTTTACCGTCTTCTTGGAGTTCGCCGCAAAGGTGACAATATTTTCGGTTCGAGCATGGCCTTTGTCGTTGAAAAGTGGCATTGGCGGCAACGTCACTGGTAGGCCCGAACTGCCCCCCTGATGGATGCCCAAGGATTGGGTACGGAGAATCTCGAACCGAAGATGTTCACCATCCACTCGATAGAAGGTCCCTCCATCGGCTGAACACAAATCCATCGCCTCGAACAAAATCCGTTCCATCAGACGTTCCAGATCCCGCTCTGCGTTTAGTGCAATCCCGATCTCGATGAGCTGAGACGCCGCGCGCATAATATCCATAGGGTTCCTCAATCGCAGTGGGCGCGTGTCATTTCACTCTTCTCCAACCCAGAGCGCAAGCTCCGAACCTTGGTTTTTGCTATTCTGCGCTTTTTAATTGGAAGTTCATTGATGAGCGTCAAGATTCCCTATGTCTACCAGTACGAATTTGAGTACACGAAAATTCAAACGCTCTCGCCACTGATTCGCCGAATCACTGCGCGCAACCCTTCTGGCTTTACCTTTCATGGCACTGGAACCTACATCATTGGGCACGGCGATGTCGCCGTGATTGATCCTGGCCCGATGATCGATGAGCACATCGACGCATTGAAGTCAGCGCTTGCTGGTGAGCGCGTCACCCATCTTCTCATTACACACACGCACGCTGATCACTCGCCTGCAGCTGCACCCCTCAAAGCAGCCTGGGGCGCAACCACCTATGGCTTTGGCCCGCATGGCGCCGGTAAAGCAGCAGAAGGCATCACGATTGAAGCCGGGGGCGACATGACGTTTGTGCCGGACGTTGTCGTCAAGGATGGGGATCGCATTGAAGGTCAAGGATGGACCGTTGACTGCGTGTATACGCCAGGGCACACCTCCAACCATATGTGTTATGCCCTGGTCGAAGAAAAAGCGCTGTTCACTGGTGATCACGTAATGGGATGGTCAACCAGCGTCATCGGCCCTCCAGATGGAGACATGACGGCTTACATGGACAGCCTCGACAAATTATTGGCTCGAGATGACCAAGTGTATTGGCCGACACATGGCACCTGTATCACCGATACCAAGCCCTTCGTTGAAGCCTTTATTGCACACCGTCTGGATCGAGAGCGCCAAATTCTGGATTGTATCGATCGGGGCGTCCACCATATTTCAGACATGGTGGACATCATGTACACCGAAACGGATCCAAGGCTTTACCCTGCGGCCAGGCAGTCCGTCCTGAGCGCAATGATCCGCTTAGTTGATCAAGGGATTGTTATATCAAGCGAGGGTCTAACCCAAACCGCGGCTTACACTCGAGCCTAGGTAAGCGAGTGGGTAGGAAAACCACCCATCACAACAGCGAACTGAAGCTATAGGCTCGCCGAACCCTAGCTGAGCTCAGTGATCTGCATCCATAAATCTGCTTGATTGGCAGAAAGAAAATACTCGCCAATTCGTTGCTGCCACACCGTTTCGTGACCAAATCGGTCACGCCAGACCCAAAGTCTTCGGGTTAAGTAATTCAAATGATGCTCTCTCGTGTAACCCATTGCACCCATAACCTGGTGAGCCGTATCGGTTGAAAGCCCAACCGCCTCGCCCACCCGAGCCTTCGCAATCGCAACATCCAGATCACTGGGCGCCTCATCTCGCATTTGCAGTTGATCCACCGAGCGGGTCGAAGCGGCCACATGCGTTGCCATCACGGCAAGTTGATGCTGGATAGCCTGGAATTTCGCCAGCGGTTGACCAAATTGATTACGTTCAAGGACGTAGCCCACTGCGATCTCAAGGGATTGTTCTAGCGCGCCCGCCATGAGCGAGGCATGCATCGCGGCCCCCCGATGCAACAACTCAGTTTGGTGCTGTTCTATGAAGGGACCCAACACACGCAGTGGCTCAACCTGATCAAATCGCAACGTCGCCGTCGGTTCGCCTGCAAGACTCGAGACTCGATTCTCAATCTCGCCCACAGGCATTTCAATCCAGACCGTGCCGCTCGATGTGTCTGCAGCAACCAACACACGCTGCAGAAAGGGTCCCCAAGGGATGTCTTCTAGCATCCCGCTAAAAGAGCCATCACGCCCCGTTAGGCGACTCGAATCCACCACCGCACTGGGCAGTGTCAGACCCTCTGCGCCGAGCAGGGCCCGCAAATGATTGGCAAGCAATGTTTCGGCGACAGGCGCTGGCACCGCATACCGTCCCATCTGGCGTAGCAATGCCAGTTGGTCGCCAAAGGTCCCCCCGTACCCCCCTGCCGATTCATCGAGGCCAAGCAGCAAAAGCCCCTGCTCCACCAGCCGAGACCAGAGCCCCTCTGCAAAATGTCCCGCCTCGACCGATTCAATCAGCGCAGGTGAGACGTGATCGGCTAAGAGCCGACTTGAGGACTCAACAATCAGTTGTTGCGATTCACTGGCCATGGGTTACCTCAACCCTAAGCCGCGGGCGATCATGCCTCGCAAGATTTCGCGTGTGCCACCTCGCAACGTAAACGAGGGCGCATGCAAAATGCATTCATTCAAAACCCGAGCGTAGTCAGGAGAGGGATGCTTGGGCGGATACAGTCTGATCGCTTCGGGCACCAGGCGCTCGTAGGCGTTACCTAGTTCTTTGATTAGTGCTGCCTCCGTGTTTGGCATCACACCCTGCTGCAAGAGATTCGCCACGGAAACCGACATCCGTCGCAACACCATCAGATGGGCGATCAATCGCCCATAAAGCGCGGTTTGTTCAGGCGTGGCGTTTCCCTTGATGCTCCGACCATATTCGAGCAAGACCCTAAATGCGCTCAGAAATCGTTCTGGACCACTTCGCTCGTAAGCCAGTTCGCTCATGACTTGTGCCCATCCATTGCCTGGCTCACCCACCACCAATTCATCAGGGATAAACACGTCGTCGAAGAAAATCTGGTTGAAGTCGCTCTCACCTGCGAGGTTCTCAATGCCTCGCACCGTCACGCCATCTGCTCGAATGGGAACAATAAACTGGCTCATTCCCGCATGCCGGTTTTCCCCGGGAGGCTCAGTCCGGACTAACGTCACCATGTAGTGATTGTGGTGTGCGCCGCTGGTCCAAATCTTACTTCCATTCAGGCGCCAACCACCGTCCACACGATCCGCGTGGGTTCGGATAGAGGCGAGATCTGAGCCAGAATCCGGCTCAGACATACCGATGGAGAAAAAGATGTCCCCTGCTATAATTTTCGGTAAGAACTCAGCTTTTTGTGCTTCGGTGCCAAACTTGAGCAATAACGGCCCACTCTGACGGTCAGCGATCCAGTGACACCCTACCGGCGCGCCCGCCGCAAGCAACTCTTCAGTGACGATATAACGCTCAAGAAAGGAACGCTCCCCGCCACCATAGACCTTCGGCCAAGTCATGCCGATCCAGCCCTTTTCCGCGAGACGCCGACTGAAGTCGGGGCTCGCACCGGTATTGAAATCTGAGTTTGGCGCCCAGTCCGTCTCTTCGGCTAAAAACGATCTGACTTCCTGACGTAGCCCGTCAAATTCGCCGGGCAGCGTAGCCGGCTCAAAATTCATTCCTTGAAACATACGCTTCCTTCTTCACCCTAAATACTGAACGTCTTACGCGCTCATACTCTCTCGAGATTGCACGCGCTGGACGATGGCCTTCACATTCGTGTTCGCATCGTTGATGGGTTGTCCGACTTGCGCGCCGAATTCCAAAAAGACCACCAGTAAAATATCCGCCAGCGAGAATCGATCACCACAAACGAATTGTCTTCCCGCAATCTGTTCATCCAACCAAGTGAGTTTTTCCTGGGCAAGCGCCTTTAAATCATCCGCGGCCTGCGGAAAGGTGCGCATCCGATCCTTGAACATAGGGTAGCCTTCTGAGGCTCTAAACCCGTTTGCCAGGGGTTCAACAATATTGAGGTCGATTCGGCGTACCCACATTCTGGTCTCAGCCCGATCTTCTGGGGTCTCGCCAATCAGCGCTGATCCTCCAGCTTGATCTGCGAAGTATTCACAGATTGCCGTAATTTCCGAAACGACTCGCCCATCGTCTAACATCAAGGCAGGCAACTGCCCGCCGGGGTTCACGGCCAGATAGTCCGATTGACGGTTGACCCCTTTCATAATATCAATTTCTTCCACGTCACAACTGACGCCTAGCTCAGCCATAAACACCCGAACCACGCGGGGATTTGGACCAACGGAATTATAAAATTTCATGCACATGACCTTCTTAGTAGGAATGTGGGGTTATACCGAAGTTACCTCTCCGTGGCCAGCGGCCCGTCGGATGGAGGTATGCGTCGCACATTGGCTCCGGGCCCAGTCTGTCAAGGCTCACACGTGCTTCAGCATTGGCGCTTCTGGGCGCAACGCCGGCAGCCTTCAATGGCCAGAGCCCTCTGTCGATGATAGCAAGGGCCTAATGCGCTTCAATTAGAGTGGGAATGCCCGCATAATCGGTCCAATTCAGGCATTTTGAGTCACACGTGTTTTCAGCTCGTGTGCACCTGCTCAACATATAACCCGCTAACCAAAGGAATGCTATCCAGAGGCTATCGCCGCTAGGGCGCTCGACTCTGGATGATCGGCGCAATGACAGACTGGCAGAAAATCGCATTTCTCTTGCCGCCCTTATGGCGACGCTTTGGCCATCAAGTGGGACTTGCCATCATCGCGATGATTGCGAGCTTCTTGCTACTGTTTACCGTTCCGCTGATCTCCAAATCGGCGCTTGACCGTCTCGCAACCTCAGAAAACGACCCATTTTTCGCCCTTCTAGAACGGATCTTATCCAGCATGGGCTTGGCAAAAGCGCAGCTGATTTATGGGCAGTTAACGATAGCTGGATGCCTCATCGTGCTCGCCACTGGCGCAGCAGGCTATTTCATCTACCTTCGCGGGCGCTCGATTGCACAAGCAGCGGAAGGGATGGCGCGCCATCTTCGTGATGACTTGATGGATCACCTCAATCATTTACCCATGGCGTTCCATCATGCTGCCGATACCGGCGATCTGATCCAACGGTGCACATCAGACATTGAAACGTTTCGGGTTTTCATCAGCGGTCAATCGATCGAAATTGCGCGGGCGATTCTCATGCTAATCGTAGTGTTGCCTATTTTGTTCGCGCTCAATGCGCAAATGACTTGGATTGCTCTCGCGAGCTTTCCCTTCCTCATGGTGAGCGCCGTGCTTTTCTTTAGCAGGGTTAAAGCGCTGTTTTTAAATGTCGATCAAGCCGAGGCCGCGCTCACTACCGTTCTCCAAGAGAATCTCACGGGTATTCGAGTCGTTCGAGCTTTTGCGCGTCAATCATTTGAAATCAACAAGTTTTCCGCGTCCAACCGCACGTTTCGCGAAGAAAACAAAAAATTGCTCACGCTGCTCGGTTGGTACTACGGCATGAGCGATATCGTCTGCCTGGGCCAAATTGGACTCATCTTGATCATCGGCGCTGACTGGGTACTCGCAGGAGACATGAGTGTGGGCACCTTATTCGCCTTTCTCACTTATGAAAGCATGATTATTTGGCCGATTCGTCATATGGGCCGCGTACTCACAGACTCAGGCAAAGCGGTGGTCGCTCTCGGTCGCGTCGCAGACATTCTCCGCGAACCTACTGAGACCCCAGGTGAGCACAGCCCTACCACTCGCCTGGCGGGCCGAATTCGTGCCGACGACGTGTCCTTCTTTCACGCCACTTCGCGGGCATCAGAGGTGCCCACCCTCGATCGAATCAACTTTGATATCGCTGCTGGGGAAACGATCGGTCTTGTGGGTGCGCCAGGTTCGGGTAAAACCACACTCATCCAAGTGTTACTTCGAATCTTTGACAACCGCGAGGGTCAGCTTTATCTCGATGATCACCCCTTAGATGCCTTGTCGCGAAAATACGTCCGTGGGCAAGTCAGCGTCGTACTACAAGAATCCTTTCTATATGCCGGTAGCATTCGGGAGAATCTTTGTTTAGGCCGCCCAAATGCAACCCAGGCTGAGCTCCAATCCTGCACCCAAATCGCGCAAATTCACGAGACCATCATGCGCTTGCCGCGAGGCTACGACTCCGCCATTGGCGAGCGTGGCGTGAATCTTTCAGGTGGCCAGCGACAGCGTCTCGCCATCGCTCGAGCGCTTCTCAAAGACCCCGCTATTCTGGTGCTTGATGATGCCTTGTCGGCTGTCGATACGGATACTGAAGCGCTAATACTGGACGCCTTGCGAACGAGCCGCCCTTCCGAGAACAAACGAACCACACTAATCATTTCGCATCGGCTATCGAGCATTTTGCTGGCTGATCGCATCTTCGTTTTCGACAGCGGTCGCATTGTTCAGGTTGGCTCTCATCGGACGCTTGCGCGAACATCAGGTCTGTATCGATCACTCTGCGAGATTCAGGGCGCCGTCCAAGAAGAGATTGAATCTATCTCGCCAGTCGTCGCCGAAGATCTTATCAATGGCGACCTCTCGGACACGGCGCAATTAGCTGGTGACTCGTCCGCGCACGATTCCGAGCTGGGAGACGATCGATGACCGACGCCTATTTTGATGATGAGAACTTTGGCGATGAATTCGCCGACGCCGAAGGATCAGTCAAGTTTCGCATCTGGCGGCAACTTCTGGATTATGCGCTTGCGTATCCACGCGACCTTTCAGTCTTGGCTGTCTGCGCGATAATCGTTGCGCTCTGCGAAATTTCCTTCCCGCTGGTCACCAAGCACGTTGTCGACGGCGTGTTCTTATCGGGAGAGGACTATCCATTGACGCAAGCTGGTTGGCTTTACCTCGCCTTGTGCGTAGCCCTCGGAGGCGCCGTGCTGGGCTTCATCTGGTTCGGCGGCAAGCTCCGGGCGCATATTAGCCATGATATTCGTCAAGATGGGTTTAAAAATCTGCAGCGGCTACCTTTTGAATACTACGACTTTCGGCCAGTGGGTTGGTTGATGGCGAGAATGACCTCTGATTGCGAGCGGCTCTCTAATATCTTGGCTTGGGGCATCTTAGATTTGTTTTGGTCACTGACCATCATGCTTGGCGTGATTGTCGCGATGTTAATCATGGAATGGCGACTCGCATTGTTGATCCTCACAACGATTCCGGCACTGGTGCTTATCAGCCGATATTTCCAAAGACGGATATTAAAAAGCGCGCGTTTGGTTCGCAAAACCAACTCTCGAATCACGGGCTCCTACAACGAGAACATCATGGGCGTTCTCACGAGTAAGGTTTTCGTTAAAGAGGCGGATAACCTGAAGCGCTTCGGAGGGTTGACCGACACGATGCACGGCGCGTCCATTCAAAATGCCGTACAGGCAGCCGTTTACTTGCCCATCGTGATCACCCTTGGATCGCTTGCCACGGGTCTGGCATTGGTCATGGGCGGGATTGAATCTCTGTGGGGATGGATCACCACGGGTACTCTGATTGCTTTTTTGACCTACACGCGCCACTTCTTTGAGCCCATCGAGCAATTGGCCCATTGGTTCGCTGAATTGCAAATGGCGCAAGCCTCCGCAGAGCGAATACTCAGCTTGATTAATGAGATCCCATCTATTAAGGATTCTGAGGCCGTGCAGGCGCGACTCGCCCAGGCACCAACGGCGCAAATGGCGGCCGATGGCGGTCGCTTAGATATTCAGCAAGTGACCTTTGACCAAGTGTCATTTCGCTACGCGACCGGCCTTCCCGTGTTAAAAAATATCGATCTCAGCCTGAACCGTGGACAGAGCCTGGCCATTGTTGGAGCGACCGGCGGTGGAAAAACCACCCTCGTGAATTTGCTTGCTCGATTTTACGAACCAACCTCTGGTCGAATTCTCATCGATGGCGTCGACTATCGTGAGCGGAGTCTTCACTTTCTGCAATCAAATCTTGGGGTGGTCTTGCAAAGCTCGCACATTTTTGCCGGCACCGTGCGTGACAATATCCGTTACGGCAAACTCAGCGCCAGCGACCAAGAGATCCATGTGGCTGCTACATCTGCGGGTGCGGCTGACATGATCGCGCAGCTTGAAGCGGGCTACGACACACTGATTGAAAGCGGCGGCACGAGCCTGTCCTCTGGTCAAAAACAGCTCATTGCATTTGCCCGCGCGCTCTTACGAGATCCTCAAATTTTGATCATGGATGAGGCCACGTCATCCGTTGACACGCTCACTGAGCAGCGCATTGAGGTCGGTCTACGAGCGCTGCTTAAAGATCGCATCAGTGTCATTATCGCGCACCGCTTGTCCACGATTCGCAATGCAGATCAGATCTGCGTTCTGGATCAAGGTGAAATCACTGAAATGGGATCCCATGAAGCGCTGATTCAGCAAAAAGGCAAGTACTTCCAACTTTTCATGCAGCAGAGCTTGAGTAATCTGTGGGAACACACCGTCTGATCAGGTTATCAGCAACAAGGCCCGGCAATCGCGATTTTTCTTCGAGCGCAAGCCAAGGGCGCACGCATTGCGATAGGATGCGTCGATGATCTTTGATTTCTCTCAGCCCTATCCAAGCGCACGATCCCCCGTATTCGCGCGCAACGTCGTAGCCACATCGCAACCACTCGCGACTCAAGCGGGCCTGGAGGCGCTAAAAAGAGGCGGCAACGCCTGTGATGCAGCCCTGGCAGCCGCGATCACACTGACTGTCGTAGAACCGAACAATAATGGACTGGGCAGTGATGCTTTCGCGCTCGTTTATGATGGACGGCAACTCCATGGACTGAATGCCTCGGGACGATCGCCTGCCAAGTTAAATGCCGCGTATTACGAAGGGCTCGACCAAATGCCCACCAAGGGTTGGCCCTCAGTCACTGTCCCAGGGGCTGTGTCCGCTTGGGTTGCACTTTCTGAGCGCTTTGGTCGCTTGCCGTTTGAGCAGCTTTTTGACGCCGCCATCAACTACGCAAGAGACGGATTCCTTGTCGGCCCTAAAACCGCTCCTTTCTGGGCGGCGGCTGCGCAGCACTTCTCAGACTATGCCGCCTTTCAATCGACATTCGTTGGATCCAATGGCGCGCCAAAGACCGGCGAAGTCAAACGCTTGCCGGACCACGCGACATCCCTTCAAGACATCGCCTCTTCAAAGGGCGCGAGCTTCTACCATGGGCGTCTGGCTGAAGCGATGGTGCGAGATGCGAATGCCCACGACTATCCACTGACGATGGACGATCTTAACTCTCACCGGGCCGACTGGGTCGAGCCTCTCTCCGTCTCGTTTGCCGGCGCCCAGCTGAACGAGATTCCGCCCAATTCCCAGGGACTGATGGCGCTGATTGCGCTCAAGATCCTGCGAAAATTAGACATTCTCGATCAACCATTGGACAGTGCTGTCAGCATTCATTTGCAAGTCGAGGCCATCCGTATGGCCTACGACACGGTGCGCAGGCATCTGGGCGATGGGGATTCGATGACCTTGTCCGCCGAGGAGATGCTGGCTGATCCGCTCATCAACCGGTTGGCCTCCAGCATCTCTCGAGTAAAGGCAGGACCAAGACTTGAACCGATGCCTGCCGCAGCCGACACCGTTTATCTCTGCGCCGCCGATGCCAATGGCCTTATGGTGTCGTACATACAATCCAATTTTCGGGGTTTCGGTTCCGGGATTGTGGTGCCGGGAACTGGCATCGCGATGCAGAATCGAGGTTCCGGCTTTGTTTTGACCCGCGGTCATCCAAACCAAGTGGGCGGCCGGAAACGACCTTTTCACACGATCATTCCGGGATTTGCCTCGCATGATGACCATCCGCTCGCCTTCGGCGTCATGGGAGGCCATATGCAGGCTCAAGGCCACGTTCAAATGATGCTTCGTATCTTCGGTTTTGGGCAAAACCCTCAAGCGGCCTCTGATGCGCCCAGATGGCATCTGACGGAATTGGGTGATCTTGCCCTCGAGCAGGGCACGCCAAGCGCGGTGGTCCAAGCCTTGGCCGATCTTGGCCACAATATCCTGGGTCGTACGCCTGAACACTTGTTTGGCGGCGCTCAGCTCATTCTCCAGCTTGATGAGGGCTACTGCGCAGCCTCAGACCATCGTAAAGAAGGCCATGCTGCTGGGTTTTAGACTATGAGACCTATCCCCTAGAGTCAGCCATGAAAGCGATCGAACGAATCAGCCAAAACCTGAGCACCGTCCTCAACCAACCTGGGGATTGGGATCCACCCGCCGGCATCCAGCCAAAAAAGCCAGTGATTCCGCTCCACATCGGGATTCCCGACCCGGACTACTTGCCTCTCGCGCGCCTCGACTCTGCATCCCGGTATCTCTTTTCGAGCAACGAATCTGGAACCTGGACCTATGGCTTTGGTCCAGGATTCAAGCCGCTCCGTGAGGCTATAGCCGCGCGCTGGGCGGATCAATTTGGTACAGAGCGAGAAGCTGATCATTTTCAGTTAACGCAGGGATCATCAGGTGCGATCGATATGCTGGGTCGCGCGCTCATTAATCCCGGCGACGTGATTTTGATGGAGTATCCATGCTACATGGGGAGTTATCGGAACTTCCGCGCCCTGGGCGCAGAGATCGTGTTCGTCCAAACCGATGAAGAAGGCATCAACATTGATCACCTAAGAACCCAATTGAAGGCACTGAGTCAGCAAGGGCGTGCGCCGAAATTTTTATACGTGGTTACGGAGTTCAACAACCCTACCGGGGCATGCCTTGCGCCCCATCGTCGAGTTGAGCTTGTTCAAATCAGCCAAGCGTTCGACCTCCTAATCTTGGATGATGCGGCCTACGCGGAGCTGCGCTTTGACAAAGCGACCAGCGAGGACCAGAAGCCTAGCCCATTACTGGCCACCTTGGCCGATCACCGAAACATCATTACCGTGGGTTCGTTGTCGAAAACTCTGGCCACCGGGCTACGTATTGGGTGGATTTATGCGTCGCCCGAATGGCAGGAAATCATTGGCCAAATGCGATTCGCCATGGGCCTTAATCAGCAAGTCGTTCGAGTTGCTCACAGCCTCATAGAAGATGGAACTTACTCGGCGCACGTGCAAATGATGCGTGCCCGTTATGGCCAGAGAATGGCGCGACTCGCTGCCGCTCTGAAGGACCAATGCGGTGATAAGATCTACACCCGCCTGCCCACCGGTGGGTTTTACCTTTGGCTCAAGTTAACTTGTGATCACACTGAAGTCTGGCGCGCTGCCTACGAGGAAGGCTTACATGTCATTCCAGGCCGAAATTTTTGCCCTCCCCACCCTGAGGGATCCTCACCCGGCGACTATCTTCGCTTGGCCTACCCCTACACCCCCATCGATCAATTTGAGGAAGCTGCACGTCGCCTTGCGGCAGCAATCAGTCGGGTTATGAGATGAGTCCTAAGCTGAACCAGGGAAAATAGGTAATGAGCGCCAGGGCAAAGAGTAACACCAGCATAAAAGGCAACGTCGCACGATAAAGTTCTGTAATCGAGCGATTGAACCTGTAACTTGCGATGAAAAGGTTCATTCCCACGGGCGGCGTAAAATAGCCAATCTGCATATTCGCCAGAAATATGATCCCCAAGTGAACCGGATGCACACCAAACTGCATCGCCATAGGCACGATCAAGGGAATCATAATGATCAACGCTGAAAAGATATCCAGGATCGCGCCGAGCGCGAGCAAAATGAGATTTAGTAGCAGCAAAAATGTCAACGGGCTCGAGATGTAGGCACTGACCCATTCAAAGAGTGTTTGAGGGACCTCAGCATCCACCAGGAAGTTGGTAAACGCTAACGAAACAGCCAAAATCAGGAGGATCCCTCCCACCATCACCATGGCATCACGAATAATGCCGCCCAGGGCCCGTAACTGAATTTCGCGCATCAACACCACCTCCGCGATCACCGCATAAGCCGCCGTGATCGCAGCCGCCTCGGAGACCGCGAAGAACCCGGAATAAATGCCTCCGAGGACCACAAATGGCAGAGGCAGTTCGTAGCGCATTTCCCAAACAGCAGCACGAATACTGCCACCACGGTCAGCTGCACTCACCCCTTTTTGTGACCACACGGTATAAGCCATGAGAAGTCCGATCATCAAAATGGCAGGCAACAGACCGGCAATGAAGAGCTCTTGAAGCGTAAAGGTGATAGGCAAATCCATCTGCTGAACCAGCACCCCGTACAAAATAAGTGGCAAGGACGGTGCAATGAGGAGACCCAAACTCCCCGAGGTAGTCACTAATCCCAGACTGAAACGATCGTCGTAGCCTCCGGCCTTCAGTGCAGGCAGAAGCAAAGCACCCAGAGCCACGATCGTCACCCCGGAAGCGCCAGTAAATGCGGTAAAAAGCGCGCACGTTACGTAGGCGATCAACGCAAGACCGCCTGGCAATTTGCCAAGCAGCGCGTCGGTTAGCGCAACCAAGCGACGCGACATGCCTGATTCAGCGAGGAGATAGCCGGAAAAGGTGAATAAGGGAAGCGCCATTAGCATCGGCGTCTCGATGAGGCGATACATCTCAATCGCAACCACCGTTGGTGGGATGTCTGAGACATAAAACCCAAGGAAAGCCGCCGCGGCAATGACAATGAAGAGCGGCGTTCCTAAAAATGTAACGACGGTGAGGCCGAGCGCGCCAAAACTACCCATGACTGAGTTCTCGGACCGGAAATATCACCTGAATCGCAAACCGAATGGACATTACTGCAAAAGCCAAAGGGAGAATGAGCTGGCACAGCCAAATAGGCAACGAGCCGAAGGCCATCAAACCATCCATTCGCTCAAAAGCCACCAACTCAGACCCTGCATACGCTCCCAAACCACACACCAAGGCCGAAAATAAAGACAGCACCCGCGTTAAGGCGCCCGCAATCCCAGCGGGTAGCCATCGCATGAGGAGATCGATGCGAATGTGCTTCATCTCCCTCGCGCCGATCATCGCACCTTGCAAAGCAAGCCAAAGTACCTGGATTTTGAGCAGCGATTCGAGCCAAAGAAACCCCATATCAAACCCGTTACGCAACACGATTTGGAGCAGCGCGAGTCCGAGTGCGGCACCGAACATTGCAATCAGCGCTGCATCCTCAACCCAGTGGAGCACCTGCAACGTCTTTCGAATTGGGCTGACCTTTAGGGCGGTCAAGCTAATCTCACTTGCGGGCCGCTTCGAGCGCGCGTTGAAACGCATCCAGTTGAGGCTGCGTGATCTCTCCAGCTGCGAGCATTTGCTCGACTGCAGTGTCCGCCACAATTTCCCACGCGCCTAACTCACTTTCATTAGGTGTGACTTTGCGAATCCCGCCTGCCACGAGTGCCTCGAACGCTTTTTCATTATCTGAACGATTCTCTCGATCGATGCGACGCATCAACGGCTCAAGGTGTTTCCGGACGATTAATCGGTCTGCCTCATCCAGCCCGCTCAGCACCTTGGGATCGAGCGCAAAGACTGAGTATATGTACATCAGCGGCAAGTCCATGACATGGGTCACGTGGTTATGCCATTGCAAAGCAATCGCTACCAAAGGCGGTACAGCCACCGCATCCACCAATCCCGTCTGGAGCGCCGCCAGCACATCAGTGATGTTCAGAGGCACAGGACTCACTTTGAACAATTTGACCAATTGTTCGCCAAGGGGATCACCTTCTGGCACCCAAACTTTCAAGTTCGTGAGATCCTCGGGATTTGAAATGGGCTTCTTTGACATCAAATAGGCAAAACCCGTTTCGATAAGCGGTAGCACGGTCATCCCACCGTCGCTGATGCCATCGATGATCCCTTGATCCATCACCTTGCGGACTTGGTCGACCTCGGCGAAGGCGTCGAACTGCAAGGGCATATTGTAAATTTGGAGATCGGTATAAAAGCGAATAAGTGTCCCTGCGGCTAACGCGCCACCATGCAGCTGACCGATGCGCATTTTCCGAACGACAGTAAAGTCATCGCCCTGAACACCACCCGGATAAAGCTTGAACTTCACCCGCCCCTCGGTCTCCTCGTCAATGGTTTTGAATGTTTGCCGCAGCGCTTTAATCCAACCAAGACCATCTGGCGCAATGGTAGCGATCTTGTAGGTCTTTGCTTGAATCGTTTGACTCTGGAGGCACAGGCAGAACAATGCGAGCAGTCCCCAACGCCAACTTCTGAACTTACACAGCATGATCAATCTATCCTTAAAAGTATTCGTCCGATTCCGCCAGTAACTCTTTCGCGAGATTCTGCGCGACCAAGTTAATCAAGGTTAAGTCGGGTGCAACCGGGTCAGCCTCGATCACTTCGTTCAATAAGCGATCATGAAGCGCTTGGTCGAACATGAGCTTCGCATACTGCTCTGCGTAAATCACTTTCGCCATCAAAAACTGTCCTTTTGAGTAGGCAATCGCACGCTCAAAGTGCTCCTTGCCTTTTGCTGGGCGCCCACCCAAGCTGGCCGGTAGAATCGT
>Ga0255770_10001608_pt1 | contig 20834 bp, 12 predicted proteins | sample 071ome_22_FD_179968 | JGI IMG/M metagenome (GOLD analysis project Ga0255770, IMG submission 179968) | Coastal salt marsh microbial communities from the Groves Creek Marsh, Skidaway Island, Georgia - 071404AT metaG (version 2) | ecosystem: Environmental > Aquatic > Marine > Intertidal zone >...
CTTTAAAGCTTACTTGTATATCAAATGGTAGGTTATCTATCTGTAATCTATCGGCGGGTTTTGGTAGATCGTCTTCGATCATTTTCTGTTCTACAAGGTCAAATTCTATATTAAATCTATATGCAGTTGTGAATACGATATCCATAACTGACTGACTGTTCTTGTGATCTAACTGTAGGTTTGCGCTCATTAGTGCTAGTTCAAGGACAGTTTGCACTAAGGCTTGTGTGTCTGGGTCAAGTTCGTACTGTGGGACTTCATCATTCATTACGGACTCCTTGTGTTGTGTTAATATTTATTGTTCTAAGGGTTTATCAGTTTCTAATATTACACTTGGCTTTGACTTGAGGTGTGCATCGTCCATGTAGTTGAGTTCTTGCTGCAGTTGCTGTTCGGTAAACCTATCTCCTCGCTCACGGGCTTCTTGTATGCGTTGTGCGTATTCTAGACGTTTTTTGTCATATTCTGCCATTGTCTACTCCTTGTTTTAAAAATTATTTAGCTGTCACACGCTAAATACACATAACTTAAGGATGCTCACGAATGATAAGAATCAAAGAAACACTCGCAGCTTCAACCGTTGAAATTGCAGGGCAGACGGCTCTAAACCACAACTCACTTGGCGCAAACATAACAGAAAGTTCACTCACTCGGGTTGGCACCCTTACAGAGGGCACATGGTCGGCGTCAGTTATCAGTTCTCAGTATGGTGGAACAGGTGTAAACAATCAAGGTAAAACTATCACGCTTGCGGGTAACCTTACCACACAAGGTGCTTACCCTATCACTATCATAGCCACAGGAGACACTGAGTTTACACTGCCTACATCAGGTTCACTCGCGACAGCTGATAATGTCCAGACCTATACCAACAAGACTTTCAATCTCGCAGCAGAAAACAATAATACCCTAACTGGTACTATTGCAGAATTCAATCTTGCCCTCAGTGATCAAGATTTTGCCACACTGGCTGGAACAGAAACACTCACGAACAAGACCGTAAATTTAACTAATAACACACTCTCAGGTACAGTAGCACAGTTTAACTCAGCCCTATCAGATGGGTCGTTTGCCACACTGGCTGGAACAGAAACACTCACGAACAAGACAGTGGATCTCGCAAACAACACCCTGTCAGGTACACTAGCACAGTTTAACACTGCCCTGTCAGATGGGTCATTTGCCACACTGGCTGGAACAGAAACACTCACAAACAAGACGATCAATTTAAATTCCGCCAGTGGTAATACCCTAACAGGCACACTGACAGAATTTAACTCTGCACTTAACGGTGCAGATTTTGCTAGCCTAAGTGGTACAGAAACACTTACAAATAAAACTGTAAATTTAGCAAACAACTCGCTTTCAGGCACTGTAGCACAGTTTAACTCAGCCCTGTCAGATGGATCATTCGCTACCCTAGCTGGAACAGAAACACTCACAAACAAGTCAATTGATCTAGGAACCAATACACTCTCAGGATCTATTGCTGAATTCAACGCAAGTTTACAACTCGCAACGTTTGTAACCAGTGATGCTAGCACAAATGATACTGTCCTTCCAGGTGATCTCAAAGTAACAGCATCTTTCGAAATAGATCCAACTCCGCATGATGCAATTGGTGGTACTGTTGTTATACAGGGTGATTTAGATGTAAAAGGTACTATAATTGGTACGCAAGGTGATAATCAAAAAGTTTACACTGCCACTGGTGCTATTTCAGCTGGGGATATTGTTAGCCTACTGCCCGATGGTACAGTTGAGGTAACCCAGGAAAGGACCAACCAAGCTACCACCAATCAAGGCCCTACTGCTTCTGTTACAGGAACTGGTTATTCACAGGTTATTTATGATCCATTAAATGCCAAATGGTTTAATTTTTATGAATCTGGCGCTACAATGGGTTACCAGGTGGGAACGGTATCTGGAAACTCTATCACTTGGGGTACAGCAACTACAACTTGGGGTGTAGATACATTCCCTGGAGATCCATCTACTAGCTCGCGACAAACTTTTTCTGTTGCAATCCGTCCATCCGATGGGGTTATGTTAATGACCTCTGGTACAAATGCGGGGTTACACTTTTTAAAACTGAAATGGAATACTGAAAATTCGCAGATTGATATCCTTGAAAAATGGGAAGAAACAGCCAGTACTGGTCATTATGGCGTTTGTACCGTATACATGCCTCCTTACAATAAATTTTTTGTTGCTTATCAAAGAGAGATTAATAGTATGATGGCTCAAAGTTTTGAAATAGGAGATGCTTCTACTCATGCCATAACTAATGGCACGTTTTCATCAAATTGGTTGAATGGAGTAACAGGAGGAGGTGGTTACATTTCTGCAGCTCAAGATTTCCAGTTGAGATTTAATCCATATAATAATAAAATCTATGTGTTGATAGATTACTATGGGGTGTCTATGACTAACCCAAATGAATATAATTTGATAGAAGTAACACTAGGTACTGGAGGTTCATTAAGTGGAGCTTCAGCTGCTGTCGTTGATCTAGGATTTACAATAGGAACATATAATACAAACTCATATGGAGAACAACAAGGACGTAGGCAATTTGCGTTTGATGGAAGCATATTGGTTATACCTGGTATTGCCAATTCAAACGACACACTACAACTTATCTACGCAGTAGATTTATCAACCAGTCCATATACAGTGGCCTCAACAATCCTACAAGTTATGAGCCTAAGCACTACAGCATCCCATGGTGCTGGAGGGCATTGCGAGTTTAGTGCAGTAGACAATCATTTCTTTTTCACTTATTATAATACCAACGACGAAACAGCGACAGATTTTTATAACTCAGGATATAACTATAACACGCTCAGGGTTACAGGGGCAGGTACGGGTAGCCTAACATTAGACATTAGTAGTAGCAATAGTGTTAACCTTGCATCTAGTGGCGACAATAGACAAGCGAATCTCGTTGCAGGCGGTGATTATGTAATGTATAGACAAGGCACAGAAAGCTTCTTGATAAACAGACAAATCAGCACTATTACAAATGCGGCAGACTGGATAGGAATTGCTGCAGAAGACATTGCAGACACAGAAGAAGGCCTAATAGATTTAACAGGATCAATCAATAAAAGCCAAACCAGTTTAGTAAAAGGAACTGTATACTATGTAAACGAACTAGGTACCTTATCGACAGGCGCTACTGAATATGGTATGATTGGTAAAGCCTTAAGCAGTACAGATTTACAAATTTTCGGCAACGCTACAATTGAATTATCATCTGCAATTGATGTAGATTTTAGTAACAATTCACCAACTACTACAAGTGGATTAGTATTGACAAGTGATGGTGATAAATCATATAGCTTTCAATCTCCGTCATTAGTAAACCTTGTTGATGTAGATACAACTATTAATACTCCATCAGATACAAATGGATTGGTATTAACTAGCGACGGAGATAGCTCTTATAGTTTCCAACCTGTGATAACGATAGGAGATAACCAAAAAACATATACAGCTAGTATACAAATTGATGCCGGCACCGTCGTTGGTTTATTACCTGATAATAATATAAGTCCTACTAAGCTTTCAACAGAACCAACGGCTACAACAATTGACAATCCAAATACCTGGGATGTAGCAGACGGAGATTCATTTGGTAAATCTGTTTCAATGAGTGATTCCTATTTCATTGTAGGAGCCCATCTTGAAAAAACTGATAACAAGACCGGGTCAGGAATAGCTTATATTTATGATATAAATGGCACATTGTTATATACGCTTGAAAATCCAAACGCAGAGGGGGCAGGAGCAACAAATGATAATTTTGGATGGGATGTTGCCATTTCCGAATCTTATGCCGTTGTGAGCGCTTATAAAGAGGATCCTTCAGATGGTGCAGGATCATATCATTATGATGCAGGAATAGTTTATTTGTATGATTTATCTACCCTAACGCCAGGTGTTGTTACCACAGCTACTTTTACTCTTGATAATCCTGAACCAGCGTCAGGAGCAAAATTTGGTCTTTCAGTGGATGTATCAGAAAATTATGTCATTGCTAGTACAAACAATTTTAAAGTATTCATCTTCGATACTGAAACAGGAACATATCTATACAAGTTAGATTCTTACGGCATATCATTTGGTAAATCTGTAGCAATTAATGATACGCATGCAGTTGTCGGTATGCCTTTCCAACTTAGTAGTATCAATTCTTATGGTGTAGTTTATATTTATGAAATATCAACCTTAACCGTAGGTAGCAATGCAAGTGCAACAAATATATTTGAGAATCCAACACCTAATAATACAGCAGGTTATGTGGGTGCTTCAGTCTCAATAAATGAAACATCTTTTATTGCAGGAAACCCGACAGGGGCTGATTCTTCGCATAGTGCCTATGTAGTAGATCTTGAAACAGGAAATCTAATCCATGAATTTATAAACCCAGATGCAGCCCTTGGCGCCTTTGCAACTTCAGTTGCAATATCAACAGATTGGTCGATTGTAGGTAGAATTGGTGGATTTTGTCTGTACGATAACGTAAATGGAACTTTAATACATCAAATTACTAGAGCAGAATTAGATTCTCCGTGGGATCAGGTAGGACATCATGTTGGAATAAACAATACGCGGCTTATAGTTGGGTCACAGACTGCAGCAGATGGCGGAAAAGTTTATATCTATACTCAAGGACCTAATATCACATATGCTGATAATTGGATAGGCATTACCGCAGAAAGTATTGCACCTGGAGAACAAGGAAAAGTTGATTTAACAGGAGCTATAAATCGACAGCAAAGTGGTTTAACTATAGGGCAAGTTTATAACTTAGATAACAACGGCAATTTAGTTACATCAAATACAGAATATGGTTTAATAGGAAAAGCTATTAGTGCTACAGATTTACAAATTTTTGGAAATGCAACTAGTGAATTGGCTACCGCAGTAGATGTTGATCTAATAACTTATTCTGCAGCAAGCACTACTAACCTTTATCTAACTAGTAATGGAGACAAAACTTATAAATTTGCTCCAATTGATGTGTTATTAAATAACCAAATTTACGTTACCCCTACGCAACCAATATTCGAAGGAGATTTAGTAGTAACCAATAATGGTAGTTATGGTAGTTATGGTAGTTATGGTAGTTCATCTGGCCTCCAGAGTTGGTCATATGATACGGCAAGCACTGCATTTGCTGCAACCACATCCGGGCCTGCATCAGCTATCGTATACGACCCAACAACTGATAGACATGTACTATTTAGAAAGGTGAGTAGTGGATCGGTAAAAGCTGTTGTTGTACAGGCTACAGATACAGGATTTGTTTATGGAAATGAATTAGAATTTTACAACTATTATATTAACACACTAGTAGCAATAATTGATAAAAAAAGCAAAAAAATTCTATGTGCATGGACCGGGCAACATTCTACTTCATATACTGCAGGATTGCGAGCTGCACTTTTTACAGTTAATCCCCTAGATAATTCTATTACTATAGGTAACATTGTATCCTCATACTCAAATTTAAATGCCGGTGACCTAACAGTAGCACAAGATCCTGTTAGTGGTAAAATTTTATTTTCGTATGGGCAATCCGGAGATTGCGTAATTAATATTGGTTCTACAACTAACGATAATCTAACTATTCTCCCGAGTATATCAGCATCATTTTCCGTTCCTCCTACGCAATTGGCATATGACCAGAGTTCTAAAAGATTTGTTGCAATATGGTCGACATATAATCAAGTAATTGAATTGACATCAGATAATACTTTAGTGTTTGGCCAACAGATAACCAGAGATAATGGAGTAAATTGGCTGTATACCCCTCCATATTTTATTAAATCCTTAGGAAAACTTATTTATAGCATGACTACTTCGTCTATGGAGCCCGGAATTAGTGTTATTACTATAGATACAGCTGATAATAGTTGTACAGTAACTGATCACATTGTTGCTGCTAAACAAGGAGGTACTCCAGAAGAACCGTATTTTGCAGGATCTTACACAGCATTAGCTTATTCAGAATTTTACGATCAAGCATACTTTTATTACAGAGGTAGTGAAACTCCTGCAGAATTTATTGCAGATGTGATTTTTTCAGGTGAAACGCCTAGTCTTAGTAATTTAACTAGCCTTGGTAACGAAAACACAAGTGGTTATTTCTCTGCACACCCTTACGGAAAGAACTCAATATCAGCAGATAAAATTGTATCAATAAATTTTATTGGATCGCAGCTTGAACTTCAATCAGTGGCATTAGATAATATTGTAACCAATTTAAATTGGGTCGGTTTGGCAGCAGAAAATATTGCACCTGGAGAACAAGGAAAAGTTGATTTAACAGGGGCAATTAATAGAAAGCAAGGAGGACTAACAAGCGGACAATTGTATTATGTTAGCCAAACTGGAAGTATCCTAAATACCCCTACTGACTATGGAATGATTGGCCGTGCAATAAATTCAACTGAGCTTGAAATATTTGGAAATGCAACTAGTGAATTCTCTACAGCAGTTGATATAGATTTTACCACTAACACTCCAACTACTACAAGTGGTTTAGTATTAACATCAGATGGTGATAGCACTTACAGTTTCCAACAACCAGTAGCTACTACACAAATTGCTGATTTAACTGATGTTGATTTTACAACTAACACACCAACTACTACAAGTGGTTTAGTTTTAACATCAGACGGTGATAGCACTTACAGTTTCCAGTCTTTACAAACAGATGCTGTAAGCGAAGGTACCAATTTATATTATACAGATGCAAGAGTAGACGCAAGACTTGCCAGTGGCAGTGTAGGTAATGTAATAATAGGTGGTAATTTACAAGTGAATGGTACCACAACTACCATTAACACAACCAATTTAACAATTGAAGACAAAAATATTGAAATATCTAAAGGTGCTACTAATAGTACTGCTAGTGATGGAGCAGGAATTACTGTAGATTTAGGAACTGATGGAACAGCTACAATTTTATATGACGCTACAAATGATGATTGGAAATTAAACAAAGCATTACAAGTCGCTGATAGTCTAAATGTAACAAGTGCAGGGGCTCCTACATTAACGATAAAAACAACTTTTGGTAGCAGTTATGATGCAACTTTAACAATTGCAGGAGCAAGAACGGCTAGTAGCACATCTGAAATTGCTGCTATTAGGCTCCGTAACGAAACAAGTTCGGCATATGACCTTGCACGGATCATTGCTTTGGATCCTTCGGGCGACCATGCTAGTGGAAACGGAATGTTATCCTTTAAGGTATCAAACAATGGTACCCTTACACAAAGACTAGTAATATCAAACAACGGGAATGTAGGAATTGGTACTGGATCTCCTACTGAAAAATTAGAAGTTATAGGAAATATTAAAGGTACAGGAAATGTAATTATCCGACATACGAATACAACAAATATAACTGGACCATTAAGCGTTGCTAGTACCAATACAAGTAGTTTAACTCTATTATCTGGAGGATCACAGTCTGTACTTGAGTTATGGACAGACACCGGGATTGAGTATGGTAAAATATCCTTTGGAAATAATCCTAGTGCCTTCCACGAAGTAGCGACTATAGTGTGCAATGATCCAACTGGTGTAAACTGTGGGTTCTTAGAGTTCAATACAATGGATCAGGGTGGGAACACTGCATTAAGATTGGCTATCAATGAATCTGGCAATGTTTGTATTAACACTACTTATTTGAATGGAAATGACAAATTACAGGTGGGTGGAAATATAGGCTTGCTAGGAAGTATAAATTTACAGTCATCGCCTCTGGCGACTTTTGCTGTATCGTGGACTATAGCTAGAGATGCTAATCAAAATTTAATTTTTAGCTACGAAGGAGTTAATAAAATGAAATTAGATACAAGTGGTAATCTCACAGTTGTAGGTAATATTACTGCTTATGGAACTATATGAATGGCTTTACAAACGACAGGTGCTATTAGCTTTAGTGATATTAATAATGAATTTGGACTGCGTACTAACGAACCTATTAGTTTAGGAGATACAGAAGTAAGAAATTTACTTGGACAGTCTTCTGGATCTGTCAGTATCAATAACGCCTATAGCAAAACTTCACCCTATTTTACCCTCAATGTTACATCAACTGTTGCCGCAACCTATGATTTACATACAGAAGCAGTTACTGCGGGATGGAATCAAATTCAAAAACTTTCATTAACTTTAGACAGCAATGGTTGGATACAAGGAGGATTAGTGATAGATGGAAGTTTTCCTAGATCTATAAAAATTATCAACAACGGTCATATTTCAGGAACAGGTGGTAAAGGAGGAGACAGAGGATATTGGAACCATCTTAGTAGCACTTCTGGCACTTTTAATGTGGATCATGAAACAACATCTGCAACATCTGGAGAACCCGGTGGATCAGCAATTACAGTAAATTGTACAAGACCTGGAAATCCAGTTTCAGAAGGCAGTGTTGAAATAGTTAACAATGGAACACTTAGCGGTGGTGGAGGTGGTGGAGGTGCTAGTGACACGGGACAAACTTTCACTAGTACTACTGTATCTTCCTACTGTGGATTTGGTTCGTACAGATATGGGCCAAAGTATACGTGGTACTATAAGCACGGAGCAGCAGGCGGTGGAGGACAAGGATTAAATAGCCAAGGAGGCGGTCCTGCTGTTATTGCCGATGGTAATTCACTTGGGATTAAGCCAATTTATATAGTAAATGAAACTAGGTATGCGTATAACTTTAGCGGGTGTCACCAATTTTTTAATAATTATTCTGGCCTTATGGACGATCTAACTGCAGGTAATTCAGGAAATGTAAATGGAGCTGGAGCGGGTACCCCCGGTCACAACGGAAGTAGTGGGAATGGAGGACAGTGGGGACAAGCAGGATCAAATGGAACTAACACAAACGGTGGTGCAGGTGGAAGTACAGTTTACGTAACTACAGGCGAGGTAACAATAGATTTAAACACGGGTACATATAATGGAACAACATACGGACTATAGTCAAGAAACTTTTACAATTTTTAAATTTTCCAGCGAAGAAATTTTTAATTCTGTGGCATCTTTAATTGATATAAGTAATATTAGGCATAAGGGTGTAGCTTACAAACCTTGTGATAATTGCCCAAGTGAAGAAATACTAGAAGGTTACTGGGTTGTTTTCCTTAATAGTTCCGAAGACTTCCCATCAGAATTAAAACAATTTGAACACCTTCTTACGCACGGAATTGAGTTTAAAACTACTTAACTTTTAATCAAATTTTTCTCGTCCATATCCATGGTAATAATTTTAGAAAGCAGACTATTTGCAATTTATCTAGCGATTATACTTAACTAAACTAATAAATACTTAAACAATAACTTTTTTTAGGGTTTAGGTATGAGATTTAGTTCCTTGTTATAATAGAAAGTCCAGTTAATGTCAATACGAATAAAAGAAGAAATATCATTAGAAGGTAAACTCCTAATAGCAGGTGCAGAAACTTTATCAGGTACAACACTTGGAAATAATGTAATAGAATCTAGCTTAACTTCTGTAGGAACACTTACATCTGGTACTTGGCAAGCTAGTACTATAGCAGGAGAATATGGTGGCACAGGCGTAAACAACCAAGGTAAAACTATTACACTAGGAGGAAATCTTACCACACAAGGTGCTTACCCTATCACTATCATAGCCACAGGAGATACTGAGTTTACACTGCCTACATCAGGTTCACTCGCAACAGCTGATAATGAGCAGACCTATACCAACAAGACTTTCAATCTCGCAAACAACACACTTTCAGGCACACTAGCACAGTTTAATACTGCCCTATCAGACGCCACATTTGCCACATTGGCTGGGTCAGAAACTATCACGAACAAGACTGTAAATTTAGCAAATAACTCACTTTCAGGCACACTAGCACAGTTTAATAGTGCCCTATCAGATGGATCATTTGCCACACTAGCTGGTACTGAAACTCTAACAAATAAAACTGTTAATTTAACTAACAATACACTTTCAGGCACACTAGCACAGTTTAATAGTGCCCTAAGTGATCAAGATTTTGCCACACTAGCTGGTACTGAAACACTCACAAATAAAACTGTAAATTTAGCAAACAACTCACTTTCAGGTACACTGGCACAGTTTAATTCAGCCCTATCAGATGGGTCATTCGCTACCCTAGCTGGAACAGAAACTGTCACTAACAAGACTATAAATTTAGCAAACAACACACTTTCAGGTACTGTAGTACAGTTTAATACTGCCCTATCAGATGGATCATTTGCTACCCTGGCTGGAACTGAAACACTTACAAACAAGTCAATTGATCTAGGAACCAATACACTTACGGGTTCTATTGCTGAATTCAACGCAAGTTTATCAGCAGCAACGTTTGTAACCAGCGATGCCAGCACAAATGATACTACTCTTCCAGGTGATCTAAAAGTACCAGCATCTTTTGAAATAGATCCAACTCCGCATGATGAAATTGGTGGTACTGTTGTTATACAGGGTAATTTAGATGTAAAAGGTGATATAATTGGGCAAAGTGATAATCAAAAAGAATTTGTAGCAACTGGAGGAATCAGTGCAGGAGATGTTGTACGTTTAAATAACGATGGCACTGTATCTTTTGCTAGCCCTACCATAGAACTATCAAAAGTTTTAGATAATCCAAATGATTATGATACATCAGCAAGTGATTATTTTGGCTATTCAGTTTCTATATCCGAATCATATACCATAGTTGGTGCATATCAAGAAGATGATGAAGGTGGTTTCACACAAGGTAAAGCATACATATTTGACACTTCAACAGGAAATTTACTCCATACTCTAGATAATCCAAATGATTATGATACATCAGCAGCAGGTGATGCATTTGGTTATTCAGTTGCGATAACCGAATCATATGCTATAGTTGGAGCATATGCAGAAGATGATGCTGGTGGAAATGAATCCGGTAAAGCATACATATTTGACACTTCAACAGGAAATTTACTCCATACTCTAGATAATCCAAATGATTATGATACATCAAATGGTGATTATTTTGGCTATTCAGTTTCTATATCCGAATCATATGCCATAGTTGGAGCATATAGAGAAGATGATGAAGGTGGTCTTTCTTCTGGTAAAGCATACATATTTGACACTTCAACAGGAAATTTACTCCATACACTAGATAATCCAAATGATTATAATACATCACAAGGTGACAATTTTGGCTATTCAGTTGCTATATCCGAATCATATGCCATAGTTGGTGCATATTTGGAAGATAAGACCGGTTATAGCGCATCTGGTAGAGCATATATATTTGACACTTCAACAGGAAATTTACTTCATACACTAGATAATCCTTTTCCTGATTCAAACGATTATTTTGGTTATTCAGTTTCTATATCCGAATCATATGCTATAGTTGGGGCATATAATACTTCATCATTTCTATCAAGCTCAATTGGTAGGGCATACATATTTAACACTTCAACAGGAAATTTACTCCATTCCCTACTTAATCCAAGTGCATATGGTTCATCATCAGGTGATAGATTTGGTTATTCAGTTGCGATAACCGAATCATATGCCATAGTTGGTGCATATTTGGAAGATGAGTTAAATAATACGTCTTCTGGTAAAGCATACATATTTGACACTTCAACAGGAAATTTAGTTCGTACCCTAGATAATCCAAATTATTATGATACAGCAGTAGGTGATTATTTTGGCTATTCAGTTGCTATATCCGAATCATATGCTGTAGTTGGTGCATATTTGGAAGATGATGAAGGTGGTCTTTCTTCTGGTAAAGCATACATATATAATTTAGTTGCTCCTTCAAATTGGTTGGGTATTGCTACAGAAGATATTGCAGATACTGCTACAGGAAAAATTGATTTACCAGGTGCTATTAATAAAAATCAAACAGGATTAATTACAAATTCAACATATTATGTTTCTGCTACAGGTACGTTAACATCTACTTTTACTAGTTATAGAAAAATAGGAAAAGCTCTAAGCTCTACAGAACTGCAAATAACTGATATAAGTAGCCATAATACAGATAATTTAACAGAAGGTACTAACTTATATTATACAGATGCAAGAGTAGATGCAAGACTTGCAAGTGGCAGTGTAGGTGATGTAACAATAGGTGGTAATTTACAAGTAAATGGTACTACAACTACCATTAATACAACAAATTTAACAATTGAAGACAAAAATATTGAAATATCTAAAGGTGCTGTTAATGGTGTTGCTAGTGATGGAGCAGGAATTACTGTAGATTTAGGAACTGATGGTAGTGCAACATTAACTTACAGTAGTGGCAATGATAGATGGGAAATGAATAAATCATTAGCCGCTTCTGTTATTGGTAATGTAACCGGACAAGTAAGTGACCTAAGTAATTTTTCTACAACAAATCTAACAGAAGGCAGTAATTTATATTACACAGATGCTAGAGTAGACGCAAGACTTGCCAGTGGCAGTCTAGGTGATGTAACAATAGGTGGTACGGTTACTGCCGATCAATACAATAACGATGAAGTACGCCACAGCATTCGCCCATCCCTGCTTCTAGACTTTGCAAACAGCAAACGACTAGATCCACGCATTACCTTTACACGCTCAAGCACAGCAACTTACTATGATGGTAAGACCTTTGTCCTTAAGACTGCGGCAAATGGTGAAGCACGATTTGACCACGATCCTGTCACAGGTGAGTCAAAGGGTCTGTTGATTGAGGAGCAAAGGACGAATTTGCTGACGTATAGCGAGGAATTTAGCTTTAGTACTTGGGGGACAGGAAATGGCACCATCACAAGAAATGCGGGTTTGGCTCCTGATGGGATGATGACGGCTGACAAATATGTACCTAATAACGGCGCAAGTAACTCTAGCATTTATCAACCTGAACTCATTACGTCTGGTCATTATTACACGTGGTCTTGCTACGCAAAGCAAGCCGGACACCAATACATTCAGCTTCGTTTAGGCGACTCAGGCTTTTCTACCGCCACTGGTCGAGCATCTGTTAGTGTTAATCTGGCAAACGGGGAAGTGGTTGCTACGACTGACGCGGGAATTGAATATACCGTAGAAAACGTTGGAAATGGTTGGTATCGAATCACGCTAACAAAAGATGCTATTTCAAGTTCGACAGGGTATACCTGGATTTATCCTGTAGGTAGCAATGGATCTACATCAGCCTACACAGGCGATGGCAACAACGGCTTCTACATCTGGGGCGCACAGTTAGAAGTTGGATCATTCCCAACGTCCTACATTCGCACCGGGAACGCTCCGGCCACTCGTAGTGCAGATGCAGCAAGCATGACGGGTACGAATTTTAGTTCTTGGTATCGGCAGGATGAGGGGACGTTGTATGCCGATGGAAGCGTAACAAGCACTTCTTCTTCGATATTCCTTGACATAAACGATAGTACTGCCCTTAACCGTCTTTCCTTATATGTTAGCTCCGCTGACAAAGCAGCTGGCATTGTGCTTATTAACAATGTAACTCAAGGATCCGTCGCCAGCACAAATGACTTTGCAGACAGGAAAGCCAGCTTTGCGTATGCGGTTAATGATTATCTTGCGCTGTCTTATAATGGCGAGGCAGTAGCCACGCATACTTCTGGAAATCTTCCTGTTGTTTCACAAGCAAATATCGGAATCCGTGCCGACGGGGGGAACCCATTAACCGGTACAATCAAAAAGATTGCCTACTACCCAACAAGTTTAACCAACGCAGAACTTCAAACATTAACGGAGACATAAGATGAATTATTACCTAAAAGCAACTTCAGAAACTGCTCTGTGGGAAGCCCTAGAATCCGCAGGATTAGCTGTGAAGGACTATGACCCAGAAGATAAACTCAATCAGCGCCCTATGGATGCAGAGGAATGGCAGCCTACTGGAGCCTTTGACTGGCGTTTCATAGGAATCGCAGTAGACATTATCGGCACGATCTTTAAGCCAACAGGGAACTCTCTAACGGACGCAGAGGGCAATGAGTATCCTGAGATGGCAGCAATTGATGGATTTCATGCTAATCTGATTTCAGACAATGCAGAAGGCTTACCTACGATTGAAGCACCTAACACACCTTATCGAATTTGGGCAGGAGCATAATAAATGGCAAAATTAATTGGAAATGAACCAAATCAAGTACCTACCAATGGAGATCTTGGAACTTTAGCGTTTCAAGATTCAGATAGCGTTGTTGTAGAAAATCTTACAGTATCAGGAGCTAACTCAAAATTAGTAGTAGAAGGAACACTTACTGTAAATGGAAATGAAATAACCCCTTCGTTATCACCTATTGTAGCAAACATAATTTTTGGTTAAAAAAAGGAAAAAAAAATTATATGGCAAATCCAAATTTATATAGTGAATTAAATACAGTTTATGGAGACACAGTTGGCAGTAACATTGCAACTAGTGGAACACAAATCGTAACTAATCTTACCACCGATTCAATTTACAAAATCAACACGTTCATGGTATCTAATCTTACTGCATCAAATGATTCTGTTACTATAAAAATAGATAATTTTTATATATGCAAAGACCTTGTTATTCCTGCAGCTAGCTCAGTTGTTATAATTGATAAATCTGCACCTTTTTATTTGAAAGAATTATCTTACTTAGAAGCAACGAGTCTCTTAGGCAACACATCATTACATGGAATTGCTTCATATGATATCTTAGCAAAGGTTTAAATGTCATATTTTCCAAAACTAAGTACTGTCTTAGATAAGATTAGAACTAACTCATGGCCTACGATTAATTATCTTACTATTACGTCAGGACAGTTTGGTGATGGTACATATTTAGGAAATCTGTATCCCTTTATAGATTCTAGCTTAGAACCACTTGGAAGTTGGGATTGGATGCAGTTAGAGATTTCAAACACCACTGAAAAAACCTGGTGGGTGACTAGGTCTTCTAGTAACTATAACAGCAATGGACCATGTGTGCAAATTTTTAGATTTCGTGAATACCTGACTGTCTATAATGGAGAAAATATTTTCTACAAGGATTACAACATCGAGAATTTTGATTGGGATGAAAATCTTACAAAAATAGTGGTATTTGATCCAAGGCCCCCTGAAGATATTACTTATTCTCAAAATTATATCGGAGATGGTGCCTATTTAATAGTAGGAGATGGGGCATATTCAGAAATTGCTGCAGGAGGTTACACTTATACAGATAATGGGGCTGTCCACGTTTTACATGAAGCGGACCCAGGAACTGGGGACCCGCCGACAACAACCTATCACAATCATATGATAAGCATACCACATCAAGCGGGGCATGCTCCTAACGGGCCCGCTGGCTCGTATCTGCATTTTGGTAGTATTTTGAAATGTAAAAAAAATTTAATACTTCTGTCCGGTAAAAATAATTTTGAATATGCTTACTCGCTAAACCCAAACCCATATGCACATCGGTTAAAACTGATGACAAGTGGTTATATAACTGAAACTATTAGACAAGATATGAATTGGTTTCAGTCAGATACAACACAAGTTTTCGTTCATCGTTTAATAGGTTTGACATCGAATGTCAAATGTACAGATGCTGATTTTGCTATTATATCTGGAGAAGTTACATATCAAAAATCTATCAATGATCCAGAAACAACTGATACTTGTGACTTAGTTATAGTTGAATTATTTCCAGGAAATCATAATAGAACACACTGGCTAACCCAATCTAATGGTTACCAGCATGGAGAAATTAAAGTTTCTTACATTCCTGCAGGAACAATTAATTGGAATAGCTGGAATGGCTCCATACCTGGAGGAATAACAACTACATGGTTAGCAGGCATCCATCCTGTCGCTACTGGTTATGATCTAAATGAATCGGCTTGGTTTGGTGATACCATGTCATTAAGTGGAAATGGTAAAATTTTGTTTTTCCAATATGAAATTGGAGTTGCGGCAGGCTCATCTGGAACCAATTTTTCAATTGCAACTATTCCTTGGGATAGCACGACATTAGGCTTTGTATTTCCTTCTGAAGATCCCTCGGACACCTATAGCAGAGCACTTATACCTAACATTCCTTGTATTATTAATCAAAACGGGCAAACAAACTTTGGGCATACCATAACCTCAGATTACACTGGTAATGTCGTGGCAATTACCGCTCCATATACAGCAACAACAGGTGGTTGGCTATATATTTTTCTTAAATCACCACAAGAATCAGAAGTAAAATACACCCTTATGCAAGAAATAGAATACGAGTCATCTACTACAAATTTTAACGTTTATATTCCAGACGACGGCAGCTATGTAATGTATCATAAAGGTAAATCATCACCAGGCTTTATAAAGGTAACAAGCAATGGGTAAAAATATTTTTCCTACATTAAACGAAGTAACAGAAAAAATGCAAAATAGCACCTGGCCAAGTGTAGGACAAAATTTCCGGGGTGAAAATGCTGCTTATGAGGCATACGAACTTACAGGTTTATATGCATATGACGGGCCTATGTACAACGAAAAAAATTTAGCAAGCTTTTGGGATGTAGGAACAACAATTACTTTTACACCAGATGATACTTATGTTGCTTTTCATTATGCTCATGACAGTCTTAATTCAAATTACGGTCAATACTCTGCTTGGATAGTTTATAAAAGAGATCTTCTAGGAAATTTTAATTATTATAAACCGTATTATACACTAAATAATTCAGCCTATGCCCATAAATTTTTATTTAGTGACGAAGGAAAATATCTTTTTATATCCTATCCGCAATACAACGGGAATAGAGGTTTAATTTGTGCTGCAGAAGACTTATCTCCCTGGGCGGGTTATGGCAACTTTAACAATGTAACATGGTGGTCTAACGTTACTAATGATAACCAAAACAAGTGGATGGGAAAATTTTTAGAGAAATTGCCTTTCAATGGTGTTATAACTTCATGCCAATTTACCAACGTTTTAGATACGGATGGCAATGAAGATTTTATTACTAGGACTAATTATCTAGGACGACCAAAAGATTTGATTATATGGTGGCAAGATAATCATACTCCTGGTAACTATTGGGTATACGACGGTTTTCCTGCGTTTCTGCCGCAAGAGATCTCTTTATTAAGTCTTGCTACTTTTTCGATTAACAGTGACAGCTATTTTGTAACAAGTCACGCAGATAGGTTAACTATATATAGGGTAGAAGATTTTTGGTCATATTGTGGCCTTGCATATGGAAGTCAGATTTATACAAATTCTTTAAATAATTTTCCAGTACTAGTTGGTAACCATAGTGAATATATTCCTACAGTAAATACAGCTTATTTTGGTGCAAGAATAGCTGCTGCTTATAACGGAGCCGCATTAGCTTTTGTAAGTTACAGTGAAACAGTATCTGCTGCAATGCTCTCAGATACTAGTCAATATTTAGGAGAGGTTTCGGTAGCATTTTCGTATACGAAAGATGGTATTTTTGACTTTAGTTTGCTAACGGTGATATCGCACCCTTTCCAAGGCCAACCTTCCCAGGCAGGCGTTAATCCGTCGCAATATGCAAATTTTGGTAACCATGAAAGATTTGGAATTATGTTCAGTGATGACGGAGAGGTGCTTGTCATAACTGATGATATTAACATCTATATATATGCAGTTGTGTATGCATCACGTAGTATAATTCTTAGAAAGATAATTAAACACAAAGGAATTGACTATTTACAAAATGTATATCTAAATCCAAAAACAAACGATTTATATATAACAGAAAGTGAAGATCCTATCGGAGGAAGAACCTTCTTTGAAAATACTTATGTAATCGGACAGAGATTTCATAAACCTAATAACACCGTAACAATCTATCCAGCAAAAGGTAATTGAATGTCATATTATTCTAGAATTTGGTCTTTAAATGAAGTTTATGAAGAAAAATCACAACAAAATTGGCCAAACATTTTGGGTGAGGATTTTACAGAAAATCAATATTTTGACGAAGGAACTGGGTATGCATATATTCCATCCACCCATTTTAGAAATGTTGCTTGGACAAATGATGGAAGAATGATGATGGTCCCATTGGCAATAGATGATATGACTCTAGATTCTCCTAGAGCATATCTGTATTGGAATGACGAAATGTATTCAGCAGATACTCAAACAGATGGTCAGGATTATGGAATTACAAGTGAAAAATTTGCAGGGTATAAAAGGGGACAATATACGTATAATATTTCTACAACTGGCTTTACAAACACTTCTTCAACCAATATAGATTATGCACGAGGGTGGCTATTAAGAGATAATCCTGCGTCTAGACCTAATGCAGATGCAATATTAATTTATACGGTAGTAGCAGACACTTCAGCTCAATTTGGATACGATGGTATTAATAGTGTTAGGTTTAGCTATAGAAGTATTAGTTGGGATACGTATATATATAACGCATATGATGATGCAGAACTTTACAACATATGGGCAATAAGTTTTGGTTATCCTTCGCTTTATAGTACCAGCACTAACTCAAACCGCATTTATATTGCTAATGCTGATCCTGTTAACGGAACTTTCGATAAATGGTGTTCATTTGTGAGCACAGGAACTTATAAAGGTAGAGGTACATTAGTCAGTAGATATTACGATGGACTTGAGGATTCTAATATTACTGAACCTGTATTGCCAACTTGTATAACTGATTTACATAATGGACATTGTATAATAGTTGGAGAATCACAGCAACAAAGTGATAACACAGCGGCTGTAAACGGTGGTACTACATCATGGAATAATACAAATAAAGGAATGATTAGGGTAATTTTTAGTAATTATGATATATCTTCTTGGCCTGATGCTGATTACGCTACGTCAGTTTATGAATTCTACTGTACAGCAGGACAATATGCGACACCCCCGACGTATTCGGAATTTACAACAATAATAATTGATGGACCACAGGCTGGTAGTGCGTTTGGCACTAACATAATTCAATGGAATGATGATAAATTTATTGTATCTGCACCTGATGTCACAACTGCAGGGGCAGGACTAGGAGTATTGTATCTATATGGAACTACTTATGATAGAGCAGCTAATCCAATAGGAACGGTGACTTTGCTTGATACAATCAATAATCCAATTAGTAGCAATACTAATACTGAATTTGGAAAGTGGATGGCAATAAATTCTACTGCAGAGCTATTAGCAGTTTATAACAACCATGCTACAGATGGACAACAAATTTTGATTTATCTACTTTCGCCTATTGTTCAGGTGAATATTATTACTTTAGATCCCGGGCTTACTATCCATAATTTTTTATTTAAACCTGAATCCCCATATGTTCTTACAGTTTGTGGATACAGTACAACTGATTCTCTGCCTAAACAGTTATGGTATGACTTTTCCTAATTAGAAATATCTCTTTTGTATTTTATGTAAATAAAAAAAAAAAGGAGTTATGAAAAAAATTCTAGCAAACAATATTGTAGATGCTTCGGTAGGTTTAGGAGATGAGCTTCTAGCTGTAAAAAATTTAATATTTGACGTTGCAACAAAAACAGCAGCATCTACTGATAATACTATCTATCATTTATATAATCCAATATTTCAAAATATAGAAGATTTTCAAAAAGATCATAAAACTATTTTAGATGATTATTTTTCGCTACCGTTAAAAGATGAAGATCTTTTAGAAGATAGCATGAGTATAAAAAATGAAAATAATGTCATAGAGAAAAAAATTGTAATCTATAAACATTTAAAAAATCAATTTAAACAGGCAACAAATATTTTTCTTAATATCATACATCCTGATTTTTCTTTATTTGAAGCTGTAATGATTACTAAAGATAATGAAATTTTTTCCTTCCATCAAAATAATTATAAAGAAAAAAATATAGAAGAAAATACCATTAAAGACATTGAAATTTTACATCGGATTTTTCATAGGGGAGCAAACTTTAAAAAAGATATAGTTTTAGATAGAATAGAAATTGATTTTTCAAGTAAAGACTATATGGATTTACTTTCAATCGGAATTGAAAAAGATTCTATCATTAACAACGACATTTATGTAAGGAGTAAAGCATATTATACTCCTTTCCAACGAAAAACAATGCAAGAAAAATGCTCTGTGATAGAATGGCGGAATGCATACGATGAGGATTTTTCAAAATTAGACTTTTGGAAATATAAAGCTAAACTAGAAACTATTCAAACGTTTGGAGATTATATTAACCAATTCGCTTCACCTGCATATTACATTTATTTGAATATTTTTAAATATGGTTATAAAAAATCTGCACTCGAATTTTTTGACACGGTAAAAAATAATGATTGGATTGATGTAGATTTTATAAATTATAAAAAGGTTTCTCGTAAAGATTTAGAACCATTATCAGAAGTATTTGAAAAATTACTTACATCGAAATTTTGTATAGGAACTGAGGGAGGATATGCACATTTAAGCCTTTACGCAAATATTCCTTATCTTTTAGTTATTCCAGATATTGCCTTACAATCTGATTCAAAAATGCTTATTGATAAATTATTTAAAGCAATCATTGCAAGATACTCTTTTAGTAATTTATTTTTTTGTTTAGAATCTGATTTAATAAATCCAAATTTAATCAATGAAATAAATACTAGAGTAGATTTTTTGCCGTTTGAAAGTTCTTACTTAATAGACTGGGGGTATCGTTGTGTTAACGAAAATCTGCATTTAAAAGAAACACTTAATTCATTATATAAGGTATATAATAAATGATAAATCCTAGCTCACCTAATCAACTCTATGATTTATTAAGGCCTGTCAAAACGAAAAAAATAAGATTAGGACCTAAAGCAGATTCTGGC
>Ga0255770_10001617_pt1 | contig 20781 bp, 17 predicted proteins | sample 071ome_22_FD_179968 | JGI IMG/M metagenome (GOLD analysis project Ga0255770, IMG submission 179968) | Coastal salt marsh microbial communities from the Groves Creek Marsh, Skidaway Island, Georgia - 071404AT metaG (version 2) | ecosystem: Environmental > Aquatic > Marine > Intertidal zone >...
GATTTGAATAGCGGTGTTGAGAATTGGGCGTTTGTTCCTCCTAATCTCTTGGCCACTTTGAAAGATATGGAGTCTTCCACTGCTAATCAAAGTAGCAGTATTTATGGTGTTGATGGCACCCCATCTGTTCGCGAGATTAGTTATCTCGATAGTGGTGACAATACAGTTACCAAAACGATTTTGATGGTTGGGTTGGGCCGTGGTGGCAAAGGCTATTTCGCATTAAATATTACTGACAAAGACGCGCCAGAGTTTATGTTTGCATTTCAGAACATGGGCGCGAATACAGTCCGCTTTTGGGATGCCGCCGGCGATATGACTGAATACGCTACGAGTGAGTGGGCTGATTCTGACAACGATAAGATGGATTATCGGAAGCTTGGAGAGGCTTGGTCTACACCCCAAATTACACAGCTTCCTGTACAAGTTGCTGATGGTGAGCTACCACGTCAGGAGTGGGTTGCAATCTTTGGTGCAGGTTATGCGTCCGACTCGGTGAATGATGCTGAGATAAAAGAGGGCCAGGGCGTTTATGTCGTTAGGCTTGAGGGTGATAAAGCGGGTGAGCGGAGAGCGCTTATTGAGCTCAATGATACGAGGAACAATCAAATATCAAGCCGTGTTCCGGGTGATGTTGCGTTAGTCACTCCTGATCGTTCTGCTCAGGCTACGTACCGTGGGGCGATGGCCTATGTTGGAGATCTAGATGGTCAGGTCTGGAAGATCAACTTAACCGACCAGGTTGTGCCAGAAGAGGTTGACTCGAACTCAACAGAGTTAAATCCAATTTGGTATGTTGACAGTGACAACAATACGGCCTCTTTATTGACTGTTGATTCTGATGCCGATGAGGATCGTAGAATCTTTCAGACACTGGTTCCAATCTTCGACAGCTCCAAGCGCTTATGGTTGTATGGAGGAACGGGTGACATTGAGGGTGAAATTCGTCAGTTGAATTCGAGTATTGAGAATATTGTCTTTGCGGTTAAGGATCTCGATTTTCCCTCATTTGACCACGATGCCGCGTTGACAAGATCTGATTTAGTGCATGTGCAGTCTGAGTCTAGCTGCCAGGCGAATGTACCTAACGGTTGGTACGCAAGGCTACCCGGTTTGGATGGCTTGCTGAGTCTTCCGCAGGGTGGTGAGTTGGTTACCGGAGTAATTGATATCGCGGCATCTGTTGTTGGGGTGCCAACCTATATTCCGAGTGCAGCCAATTCATGTTCAGCAGGTCAGGGCTACATAAGAACATATCGAGCCTATTGTGGTGCTGAAGCAAGTGACCCGATTCTTATCACTGATGGCATACCGGTTAGTGGTGAAATCAAGACGCCTGAACTGAATGAGCGTCCGGGGCAGGAGGCCTATCTAACTGATGAGAAAAGAGTTATTCGTGGTAGAATTTTGCATTACCGTGAAATCCCTATAAGTAGACAAAAAAGCGAATAACGTGAACTTAAAACTGGGCATGCCTAAAAATAACCTTATTTCTGGGTTATTTAACCGCTTATCACGCGGCTACCAAGATGTTGTTGGCATCGAAATTGGTGGCGGCGAGATTATCTCTGTTCGCATGAAACAGAAAAAGGGCGCTTGGCAACTCGATCAGCTTGGCCATGAGCCGCTGCATCATGATGAATTGCCAGCAAGTTCTCTTGAGAAGCTGAGTGCCGACAATTATTCCTTCTATCAAGAGGCCTTAAAGTCCTTAGTCAAGCGCGAAAAGTTATCGGGCTCTAATGTAGCAATCGCTCTGCCTGTCAGTGCGGCAATCATTAAGGTTGTTACGTTGCCGAAGATGGGGCAGGCGGAACTTGAGGCGGCTATTGAGACGCGAACTTTATGGGAAAACGTTGTACAGCTAACCGATAAGATTTTTGAGTACTCCATCTATTGGGATATTGTTTCTCGAAACGATGAAGCTGAAACGTTTGATATCTTATTCGTGGCAGCTAAGTTTGATGATATTGAGTTCTATCGGTCATTGCTTATTAGTGCGGGATTGAATCCTGTCTCAGTTACGGTCAGCTCCTTTGCCTTGGCTAACTTATTGTCACTGAATGAATCGAAGCAACATTCAAATGATATCGTCGAATCAAAAGACGTAAGTGTCATTCTTGAGTTTGGTCCAGTTGAAAACTACCTAATGTTTTTAATGGGTGGTATCCCATCGGTTAACGGGATTTTTGTTTCTGATGCGGACAAGATGATGATGTATCGCCTTGAAGAGGTGGATGATGATGCGTGTCAGCGAATGGTTGATCGCATGTCAATGCAGATTAAGCAGGCCGTGAGTACATTTTCACTTAAACATGCAAATGTCACTATTTCTGATATTAATGTAGTTTCATCTATTCCGCGTTTAGACCATGTCATGAAGTGCTTGCAGCATGCTATGCCTGATTTGACTGTGCAGTTGCTGAACCCGCTTCTTGATGTGACGCAGAAAGATAAGTTGTCATTGCCTCAGCAGTTGAGGACCAATCCTTCTGTAATGGCGCCTGTTTTAGGTGTTGGCGCCCAAAGGCTTTCACTTTTTGATATCAGTGAGGCTGGTAATTCGGGTTCACAGAAGTCCGTTAACGTTCTGCCCAATAGGTCCAAGTGTGTAAGTACGCAACGTAATAAATTCTACGCAGCAGTTGCACTCTGGGCGGCAGCTTTTTTTGCTATTTCACATGCGGGTATTTCGGAAGTAACTCGTGCCATTACCTTTGAGACAATTAAACCTATTGTTATGGAATTTAAGCGGCTGACGGCTGATAAGGTGACGCTGACATCTGCGGTAAAGGATCTCAAGGAGAAGAAGCAGAAACTGGATAAAACGTTAAAAGCAAGTGAGCAAATTCGATCTAATCAGCTGTATCTCTATAATGTGTTAAATGACATCAATCGTTCCTTGCCTAGTGGTATCTGGTTTGAATCGCTAAGCTATAAAGAAAACACGATTGAGCTATCCGGAAAAGCCTCTGGTGATCCAGCTATTTTAGAATTTATTCGTAAACTTTCGGCGTCTAAGCACATTGAGCGAGCGGTACTTAACAAGGCAAGTCTAATTGGAGATAAGGCGCCTGGCCTGAAGAGCTTCGAATTAGACATTGAACTCAATCCTCTCCTTATTTTAAGCAGTTCTGAGCAGGCGGGCTTGTAATGAGTATGTTGGATATGGATATCGGTGATGTCCTAAAGAAAATCACCGGTGGTAATGTCGAGTCAGAGTCTACGTCCTCTCCAGGTGTGACAGAGTCATCTACTCAATCGTCAGGCGATAAACCAAAGAAAACCTCTGGGGTAACTGCTGTAGAGGCTCCCAAGTCTGCGTTAGATCAAATCAAAGATCTTCCTAAAAAAGCTTTTTTCAAACATGTGGTCTCTATGTTGGTTTTGGTGGGTGTGTATGGCGCCTATGTCTACCTGCAGTACCTGCCACAAGAAAAAGTTCTAACCGAACAGCTTGAGCAAACTAAGCAGACATCATCTCTTCGGGGTGAATTGGATTTGCTGAGACTGCAGGCTAAGAAAGCTAAAAAAGATCTTGATGAGGCCCAGGTTCGATACGATGCGCTCAGCAAGCTCTTTGTCACGGAGATGGAGCTCGAGGCCCTATATGCCTACATAAGCCAAATTGCTCTAGAGCAGAACCTAATCATCGATAAGATCACCAAAGGTAAGAAGATTGCGATAGATCGTTCAGGAAATGTTGCCAAAACTCCCGACAAGTCAGGCAAGGACTCTGCGGGCATGTCGCTCTCTTATTATCGTATCCCGGTTGAACTAGAGCTGGTTGGCACCTATGCGAATTATGTGAAATACCGTTCCAAGATTGCTCAGATCGATAAAACCATTAATATAGATAAAGAGAAGGTCTCAATTGCCTCGAAAGAGGGGCAGGGAAAGGTTCGGATTGCTACAACTCTATCCACATACCGAATTCCGTAAGTTAAGAATGAATAAAGTTATCCCGATTGTTTTTTTGCTGGCTGGTTTAGTCATTAACGCCTTTGCCGCTTCAATTGAAGTGGACGATCCCGTCCTGAATCGTGACCCCTTTGTTCAGCCAGTTGATGGAGTGATGCCGTCTACTATGGGCTCATCCGAGGAGATTGTAAAAGATGTTCCTGTCTTGCAGCGTTTCCCATTGGTTGGATTGCAACTGGTTGGTGTTATTGAAAGTAAGCGAGGCTCATTGAGCGTGATTCGTGCGCCGGATGGCCGCGATTACTTTGCGATGAGAGGGGCTCGTTTGGGTCACGAACGTGCCCGCATCTCAAAAATAAAGAAGTTATCACTCGTCCTTACTGTAGATGATCAGCCAATGTATCTGATGCGTGTTAATAAGAAGGTAAGTTTGTATGCGCCTTAATCGTATCTACCGCACTTTAAGCATAACGCTGCTTGTCTCGTTGTTAAGCGCGTGTGCGACGCAAGAGAAGGCATCTGGTCCTCTGCTAGACCCTCAGGCATTCATTGATGAGAAGCGTGCTGTCGTTGTACGTACGGCAAAAGTTGGTCCGCAAATTCGACAAGCGGAGAAGAAAAAGCCTCGGGAGCGTGTGCTTATTAATCAAGAAGAGCCCCGAAGCTATTTGGACCTTGATCAGAGTCGCGATGAGATCTTTCCGGTTAGTTTTGAGTTCCACAAGGTCTCAATCAAGGTATTTGCAGAATCGTTTGCCAAGCTTATTGGCATGAACGTTTTGGTCGGTGATGAAGTGGAAGGCGGCATTACCGCCACATTAGAGAATGTCCCTTGGAATCGTGCCTTAGATCACATCTTGGAGATGCACGGTCTTGCAAAGCACGTGGACCATGACTCAAAGATCGTTCGCATTCACAAGCGCGAAAAGTTAACGGAGCTTGAGGGGTATCAGCGCCAGCGAGCAGAGGAAGCTGCTAGAAATCTAAAGGCGCAGCGCGCAAGCCTGCCGATGTACACTGAAATGTTCCGACTTTTTTACACGGAGCCTAAGGATGTGAAGGAAAAAATATCCGATGTGCTTGGTATACAGGAGGTAAAAGGTGCGCCCACATCGTCCATCTATTCAACCGATCCTAAGATCACCATTGATGATCGCCTAAACGCGCTGATTGTGCGTGCTACACGTGACGAGATCGAATTGGTTGCTCAGTTTATTGAAAAGATTGATGTTGCAACCAAGCAGGTACTTATCGAGGCCTTTATTGTTGAGGCTGGTGATAACTTTGAGCAGCAGTTTGGAGCGAAACTTGACAGTGCTTACGACACAGATAACTACATCACTGAAGGGGTGGGTAGTAGTGCTACAAGCTTCTTGCAAGCGATCACTGCTGGTTCTTTGTTAGGCGGTGCTAATGCTACTATGATCCTAACTACCCGTGAGCTGCGTGCCACATTAACGGCAATGCAGGAAGATGGTGTCACTAGAATTGTTTCGAATCCAAAGGTATTTGTACTCGATAATGAGAAGGCCTCTATAGGACAAGGTCAGCAGCAGCCATATTCGACTGTGTCTGATAGTGGCACTAAAACAGAGTTTGTAGAGGCTCTAACTGAGCTAGAAGTTACCCCAAGTATTGTGGGCGACGGAAATGTAATCCTTGAGGTAAAAGTTACAAAGGACTCTGTTGACTCCTCAACTGCTAATTCAGATACGCCGCCAATTAATAAAAATGAAATCGAAACTAAGCTGATTGTTCCGGATGGCTCTATTGCTGTTATTGGTGGAATTATTATTGAGACCGATGATGATGCAGAGTCAAAGGTGCCTGGTCTTGGGGATCTTGACGGTATTGGAAATGCGTTTAAGAAAACGGTTTCTAAAAGCTCGCGTAAAGAGTTGCTTATATTCCTAGCGCCTCGTGTTCTTTGATGGGCCTATATAAATGTCCGCAAAATTAACATTTGAGTTAGCTAAGCAAATTGCCCAATTTATGGTCAGTCGAGGCATGCTGACTGAGCAGGGCTTATATGAAGCCTTGGAGCAGGCCAAGGTAAATAATACCGACCTTGTCGATCACCTAGTTGAGCAGGGCTTGTTGACTGAGGCTCAAATTACAAAAGAGCTCAGTGATGCTTATGCATTGGATGTGGCTGAGCTTTCTCATGACAATGATGTTGATATCGATGCCCTAGAGTCGTTACCCAAGCAGTTCATGATTCAACATCGTGTGTTGCCCTTTGCCCTGGAAGAAGGCCAGTTGTATGTGGCCATTTCAGAGCCAGATAGTTTGCAACATATGCCGAATATCACGTTGATTACGGGCCTTTCAGTTCGCACCTTCGTGACACAAATTAGCGTCGTCAATAATTGGCTAGAAAGAATCAATCAGTTAGACGAGGATGCCTCTTTTAAGACCCTCGCAGAGTTGGATGCAAGAGTAGTAGATTCTGATGATCTTGATGATGAGGCAAAATCAGCAGAGGTCATTCAGTTTGTAGACCAAGTAATTGGTAAAGCCATTCATCTTGGTGTGAGTGATATACACCTTGAGCCGTATAGCCATAAAGCGCGACTGCGTTATCGTCTAGACGGCGTGCTAATTGACCAGACTGACAAGGGCCCTCGTTTGTTTGAGTTTTATAACTCAATCATTACGCGTATAAAAATCTTAGCGAGCCTTAATATTGCTGAGCGGCGCTTACCTCAGGACGGCGCGATTACCTATGAGACGCGAGACCTAAGAGAGATTGATATTCGTGTATCGATACTCCCAACAAAGTTTGGTGAGCGAGTCGTTATGCGTATTCTGGATCACAGTGCATTTGAACCGCGTATCGAAAATTTGGGCTTCCGTGGAGATGATGAGGCGCGCTTTAAGAAAGCGATCGATCAGCCGCAGGGTTTAGTTCTCGTAACCGGACCTACGGGCTCTGGTAAGTCGACTACGCTTTATGCGGCGCTGCATAGGCTTAACCGTGATGACGTGAATATCATGACGGCAGAAGATCCTGTGGAGAATGTCATGGAGGGCGTCGGTCAGGTCCAGATCAAGGAAAATATTGGTCTAACCTTTACCGCTGCACTTCGTTCATTCTTGCGTCAGGACCCTGAGATTATCCTGGTTGGTGAGATACGTGACCGAGATACTGCTGATATCGCAATCAAGTCATCTCTGACGGGTCACTTGGTACTTTCAACACTTCACACCAATGATGCAATTAGTACGGTAACCCGTTTAATTAACATGGGTGTACCTGCATATTTGATCACCGCCTCACTAACATTAGTGGTTGCCCAGCGACTTGCCCGAAAGAACTGCCCTGATTGTTTGGTAGTTGACGAGTCGGTAACAGATGAACACCTGAAGATTGTTGGTTTTACGCCCGAAGATGCAGAGCAGTTCCCGATCAAGAAGGGGCAGGGTTGTAGCTCGTGTAACAACACAGGTTATAAAGGCCGACAGGGCGTTTATGAGATCTTGAGTATTGACCCTGAGCTCAGAGAAGCCATTCTGAATGGCGAGAATGCGGCCACCATGCTCGAGATTGCTCAACGCAATGGTTTCTCAACCATGCAAGAGGTGGCTAGAGGTTTCCTCAAATCCGGCATTTTGTCATCGGCTGAGTATCAGCGTGTATTCTTGGTTTAAGGTGCGATAAATGCCGTTATACGACTGGAAAGGTATAAAAGACGGCAAGCCATCTGAGGGTGATGTCCAGGCAAATACTCGTGAAGAGGCCGCCCATAAGTTGCGCCTTGAAAGGATCATCGTAACCCATCTCGATCTCTCCCCAGAGGAGCAGAAGCGTAAAGCGAAGCCGGTCAAAAAAACAAAAGTTAAAAAGGTGCCACTTAAGGAGCTCGTTCTCTTTACGCGTAAGTTAGAGGCGATGGTTCGTGCCGGCCTTCCACTGCTTGAAACGATGCGATTGCTTACCGAACAAACTGAACATAAGGTCATGAAGTATGTGGTCTCAGAAATTGCATCAAGCGTGGAGGGTGGCTCATCGCTCTCTGACGGCTTTGCAAGATTTCCACAGGTCTTTGATATCGTCTACCTTAATCTTATAAAAGCGGGTGAAGCAAGTGGTCAGGTAGATACATTCCTAGCACGACTTATTGTAGGAATGGAGAAAACACAGGCGATTAAAAAGAAAGTAAAAAAAGCGCTTACTTACCCAATGGTGCTCTTGTCAGTTGCAATTGTGGTAATTGTCATCATGATGATTTACGTGGTGCCTGTTTTCCAGCAAATGTTTAGCGGATCGGGTGCGGAGTTGCCAGCCGCTACCCAGCTGGTTGTAGATATTAGTGAATTTATAAGAGATCCACTAAAAGGAGGCATGCTAGCAGTTGTCTTCATTGGGTCTATTATGGGCCTTAAGTTTTTACTGGCGACAAGTAAAGGTTTTAAGCTGTTTATACATAAGGCACTATTCAAGGTTCCTTTGGTATCTAACTTGGTCAGAAATTCAGCTTTATCAACTTTGGCGATGATCCAGGGTAATTTAACAGCTGCCGGTGTTGCTGTTTTGGATGCTTTAGAGATAGCCAAAGAGAGTATTGCTAACACGTATGTTCAGCATGCACTATCAGATGTAAGAAATGGGGTTTACGCAGGTGATCCTTTATCAGCTTTGTTTGAGCGTTGGTCAGACATTTTTGAGCCAACGTTTTCGGCAATGATCGCGGTTGGTGAAAAGACCGGTAAGATGGATGAGATGTATAAGTCTATTGGGCTTTTCTACGAGGAAGAAACGGAGAGTGCTGTTTCTGCTTTAACTGAAATGCTTGAACCCATAATGATCGTATTCATGGGGGGGACGATAGGCTTTATCTTGGTGGCTATGTATACGCCAATGTTTACGATGGGCGATGCTTTAGGTGTATAGACAAAATTAGCAGTCTGTATAACCTTTAGAGTTTAGGCATACAGTTTCATGGGCTTCATTTGTAGGTACAGCTTTTAAAAGAAATTCAACAGACTCGTTGTTAGTACAGGCGGCATCACTCAGTTCGCTCATGTCTGAAGCTAACCCAACCGATTTATAGCTATATTTTGACACTGCTTCTGAGGTGATGACGTTCTCTCCAGAAAATAGTTGATTATTGATATAAGTTGAATGGTCACTTTGGGTGGATAGTCCACAAAAGTAGTAACCAAAGTCTGACTTAAATTCACTTTGTGCGAGTGCTATGAGTTTCAAATTGTTAGTTGCTACTTTTGCGTTAGATGTCTCAATGTATCCACTGTATGCGGTTAAACCAATGGATGCCAAGATGCCAACAATAGCGCTGACAATTAGTAGCTCAGAGATTGTGAAACCGGCACAAAAAAACCTCTGCCTAATATAGGCAGAGGTTTTTAAATCGATGGGTATCGATTTATTCAACAGGAATTGTAGATACTAAGTAAGTACGATCAGTACCATCTGAACCGCCGGTAAAAGTCTTAATAGTTATGGACTTAACACCACCAGAAACGGCAGCTTGTACATACATATTACCATTGGGCGCTGCATCTAAAGTTGAACTATTTAAGGGAAGTGCAGTAACTTGCCATAAGTTCTCAATAGTGGCAACCTCAGGTGAATATGGGTTCTTAAAACCACCATACTGAACAAGAGACTGTCCAACAGTAGAAGCCACGCCAGATGGGATGCCTGTTATGCCATCGCCTAACCATGTGTTCAAATCGGCTTGAGTAGCTGAAGCACCAGGACAAGCGATATAACCAGTGGTACTTGCGCTAAGGCTAGTATTACCCGACGGATTTAATGAACACTTTACGAGCTCGGCCGCAATCAGGCCAGCAATGCGGGTATGATTTTCTTTTGAAGCGTTTTCTTTTGCTGAAGCTAGGTAACCTTGGTAAGCCGGTAGGCCAACTGCCGCTAGAATGCCAATGATAGCTACAACTATCAAAAGCTCCATTAGTGTGAAGCCTTTCTGGCGAATATTTTTACTCATGTTGATCTCCTCAGTGAATATAAGATTCTAGATGTAGATTTAGGTCTTTGTAAAGTGTGTTAATTCTATTATCAAAAGTTGCAGTTCTAGAGACATAATCATGTAATTCAGTTATTTTTTGAAGTCTTTTGTCTTGGTTATTGGAATATAAATATATCTTATCAATTAAGTCGGTTTTGTTTTTAACTGTCACTAGACCTGGAATTAGCTCAGATCCAGCAAAGTCTTGGGAGATAACAAACCCCTGAGACATGCCAATATCAAAAATTCTGTTAGAAACAATACCGCTTTCGCGCATATCTTCCCACATATCATTTAACACAACTGTTGCTTTATTATAATAAAAAGACAATTCGTCATTTGGGATATAGTCGCCTTTAATGTATTTATTGGGAACTAAATTATCCCAACCAGATCCGAAAATGCCTAAATCTATGTTGGCATCAACACAAGTTTTAACAATCCACCTTAAGACTCCTCTGGAGTTACCAACAAAAAGTATTTTCGGAACAGCAATGGATAATTCCTTGCGGTATGAACAGAACCTAAGATGATCAGAAGCCTGAAGTAGTGGTTTAAATTTTATTGGATTAAAAAGTTTGGCTCTAAAATTTTCTAAAATACTTGCGTGGTAACAAAGGTCATACTGGTCCGCTTCTAACTGTGTTAATTTATCCGGGTGACTTATAAGCCAAAGTATGTTGATTGATTTTGGATTTGGCAAATACTTGCCCAGACCTCTTAAAACAATTACAACATCATCTTTTACTGATTCTTTATTATACCAGTCTGGGACAATATCTATTCGGCATGTATATCCAAATAACCTAAAAAAAGATTCTTGCATGCTAATTGCGTAATGATAATCACCCCACAAATGTTTAACTTCATTAGATGGTGTAGCAATTTTTATAGCAATTTTAATTCTGCTGCCAGAATAAATTCTTTCTTTCCTATATTTTTCTTTTATGTAGAAAAAATTTGGGAGCAATGGAGCATTAGTTGTAACACGTTTAGCATTATGATGCCCATCGTATAAAGTGGATAAATAAGAAAGATGAGTAGGATGCGTGTTAAGAGAATTCTTAATAATTAATTCCCAATCAACAAGTCTAGTTAACTTTTCATCAAATGGCGTATCTGTGGTTATTAAGTTCCTTCTGTGTGAGTAACCATTTAAATCAATAAAATTTTTAGTAAGTAATTGCCTTAAGTTAAAATCTTTAGAAAGGATATGAGAGCCATTAGAAGTGAAGACCTCTATATCAGTATAAATATGTTTGATATTTTGATGCTTTATATAGACCAGAGATATCTGACGTAAATAGTCTGGCGTCCATGAGTTGTCACTATCTAAGTACGCAATTATTGATCCGGATGATTGTTTAAAAGCAATGTTTCTAGCGCGCGAAACCCCATAGTGATCGGAGGAAATAATTTTTAAGAATTTATTGTCAATTAAAGAGGGGTAAGTTCTTTTAATTAGGTAAACTGTATCGTCAGTAGATCCATCATCAGAGATAATAATCTCTAATGGTTTAAATGTTTGATTAAGTACTGAGTTTATTGCTTTAGTTATCTGTTCTTGTCTGTTCCATGTTGGAATTATTACTGATATTGTAATTTGAAGAGGTTCGAGCTCCTGATTATTGATATCGGGTGTAAGATGATTTTTGGCGATCTCATCGTTAAAAGGGTGTGAATCTGCTACATCTGTAAAACGTATCTCGTCTAACATGTGAGTTAAGTAATGAGTTAGAGGATTTTTTTTACTCCTCATTACATCAAGATTATTTTTAAGATAACTCTGTGAGGCAAACCCGGGGCAAGGGTCTAATAAAAATGTCTTGTCTTTAAAATAATGATTTGACACTTGTGCATGAGAAGTCGATTTAAATTCATCTGGGAGTTGCATCAGTAGATGATATGGATCTACAAAATATTTGAAGCGATCACTCGGAATGCAGCTCTTGTGTGGGGTGATTTTTCTTATGTCCTGACGAATCATTTTTCGTATTAAATCTTTTATTATCATGGGAGATAAAGAAAAGATATGAGAGGTTAACTTTTTTACATAATTAGGCGACTTCAGGTATAAGTGGTACAAAAAAAGTAGCAAGTTACGCATTACGCACATACCTCTTAACCAGGGCAACCGCTTCCCTGAGTGGTGCTGTAATTTTCCAAGATCTAAACCTTTTAAGTAGGGCCGCCGCTTTCCTGAGTGGCGCTGTAAATTTCCAAGACCTAGAACCTAAAATCTTTTCAAGCTCATTATTGGAGATCTCTAGGCTGCTCTGAGTATGTAATTGTTTGTTTTGCACGAGGTGTAATTTTTTAAGTAAATAAATATTTTCATCATTAAGTCGAGTAATTTTGTTTGATAGCGAATGGTTTTTCTGTGCAAATATCTCGTTTCTTTTAACCTCAAAGAAATCACAGCACTGGTTAGAGATTCTGGTCAGGGATGCTTTATGAAGTATCTTAGTGCCTGGATGATTGGCAATGAGATCATTTATGATGTGCCAGCGGCTTAAAGATTGAGTTTGTATTTCAGTGCTTACAGACGGGGAGTATCCAGATTTAATTTTGGCAATCAAACATTCAAATGCTTTTGTGATTTTTTGCAAGGGAAATGCTAAATTTTCTATTTCAACCGCTTCGTAAAATCCGACGTATTTTGTATTATTGCGGTTTGGGCGAATGGTAACTGATGGTTTATTGTAAGAAGTGGCCACTATTGCTCCATGAAGTGAAGTTCCGATGTAACCGGAGCTAGAGCTTATTGCATTGGTGACCTTTAAGACGTCGAGTTCTACAATTTGATCGATTGGAAATGTCTCCATCAAAAAGATATTCATCGATGAAATATCTATATTTTCCCAACTTCGCGTATGTATAAAAATTAATTTTTGAGAGTCAAGTTCGTTTTTTAGTAACTTAAAGCAAAGTTTTAACTCATTTATATTCTTTTTAATAAACTCTAATGTAAAAGATATGACTACGGTGTCATTAACTTGGGTAGGTGGAATTATTTTATTTATATCGAGGGCAGAGTCTGGCATTAAATATTCATTCTTTAATGGCAGGCAAGCATTAATTAGTGATGCTTTATCGCGTAATTTAAAATAACTAGACTGTTGTAAGATTGTGTTAAAGATTAAATTGTTTTCCTCTAATTGCGCATTGCAACCTGGAGAGTTAACAATTAATGGCACATTAAGTTCTTTTGATAACTTTGTTGCATAACATAATAGATAGACATGAGCTCTTGATGATGAAAAAGATTTGATCTCATTCTGAATGGTGAGGGGCAATGGTGTCGCATTAAATATATCTCCCCCGCCGATTATAATAGCTCTTACATTTTCTAATTCCCCTAGTTCCTCAATACACTTGGTATTAACTGAATTAGACCAGTTGTGATTATTAAAGTTTTCAAAAGAAATGTGCTCAATCGTACAATCACTCAAAAAGCCTTCCGCCAAGATAGGGAAGAGTAAATCACCGTAGCTTGAGTGATTAAAGTGTCCAAAATGGATGACCTTATTCATTGCCATTACTAACTTTTATGTATATTTATAGTATCGTTAGGAAAAATAAGTCCAACCGCCTTGAACTTGTGTGATGCATAAATTGTAACTTTGTTATATATCCTGTGAAGGGATACAATATTTGAATCAACAATTTTGCTACAGCCTACATTGAGAAAATATTCACCACTATTCAAAGGTAGTTGTTGGGTAAAAGATATCTCAAGAAATTTCACAGATGAAAGCTCAATTTTTTTCTCAGCTTTTAATGTGTTTTGACCGATAATCCTCTTCCCATATTTATCAGATATAAAGTAGCCAAATATAGGATTCAGAACTTGATTGTTAATCTTGTATTTAATTTTAATTGTATATATATCAAAAGGATTGATGTTTGAAACTTCTATTCCGTTTGAATCATAGATCCCAAAAGATGATATTGAAATTTCCTTGGTGCCGTATTCATGTTTAGAGTCATTAGTGTGAGCCGTCAAGGTGCTTTTGTTCGATTCACTTTTTTTAACATAAAGGTCAATTGCTTCTGAAGGCTTGCCATCAAAACTGATGGTGCCATTTTCAAGTAATATTGCTCTACCGCATAATTCAATCACGCTCCTTGCTGAGTGGCTAACCAAAATCAGAGTATTGCCATTTTTTTTAAATTCTTGCAGGAACTTGTTGCATTTTGCTTGGAAGAATACGTCCCCAACTAAAAGCGCTTCATCAATTATAAAAACTTTAGGGTTTATAATTGTAATTACGGAGAATGAGAGTCTTAGTATCATTCCGCTAGAATATGTACTTACTTTCTCTTCTAAATAGTCCCTGAGTTCAGAAAACTCTATGATGTCCTCAAGTCGTTCTTGTAAATAGTCTTTTGATAAACCATGAAGCTGACCAAGAATGAATATGTTTTCATACCCGCTTAGTTCTTTATTTATACCCGCGCTTAGTTCAATAATGGCTGCCAAATTATTTGTAGCTTTTATTAATCCTGATGAAGGTTTGTAAATTCCCGCAATCAATTTTAATAAGGTGGACTTTCCAGCTCCATTGCGACCTATAATTCCAACTGCTTCTCCGTCGTAAATGGATAGATTTATGTTGTTAATAACATTATGAACTTTTGTGTTTTTAATAAAGTGCGAATCCGAAAACATTGAGAAAAGCTTTGAAATGCCAGAGCTATTGCCGACGAAGTTTTTCGAAACACCACTTAATTGTATTATTGGATCACTCATTTGAGGGTATTATGTTGTAGCCTTCCGATTCGCATACAAATGTAAACAGTCGTTCTATAGCATGTTGTCTGCTGCCATCAATAGAGCCATCCTCAAATTTAAACTTTTCGGTGTTTATGCTCGAAAGTTTTGCCAATGCCTCTGGTTTGAACCAAAACATTGATCCAGCGGGAAAAAAGATGGGTGAATATCGAAGATTTAACTCTAAACAAATACTGTTAATGTGTTTTCTATTTCGTTTTAATTTTTCCTCAAATGGCGGGCAGATATGTTTTTTAGGCAATATCATCCCTAGATGTGGATCTTTAAATTGATCCATAGCTTCTTCAATGCTGCCTGGATTTAAAAAGCTTGTGTATATTTCCTCCATCCATCGGTTGCCAAGCTCAGGGTCGTGCAGGCTTTTCTTGCTGTGCATTTTTAATACACAGTTATATTTTGACTTTATGATTTTAGGCAGCAAGTAAATGAATGGAAGTATGTCTCTCCCCCGGTTTTCAATTAAGAAAACGTTATTAAAACCCTGTTGGCTAATTTTATCAGCCAGCTCCTCAGATGTTGTTGTTATAATAAAGTCTATATTTAAAAGATGTTTTTTATCTACTCTAGATATGAAGTCTTTCCAGCGGTCATAGTAGTGGCAGTGATAAATGATTGCCACGTCTGAACTCTTTATTATTTCTTTATGTAACGAGTATTTACCATAAGCCATTATCTTTGATTTCAATAGAGTAACGGCATCTGTGGTGTATTCGGTTGTGGTATGTGCTGATAATTCTAGACCAAAGTTTTTTGAGTCATTAATCAATTTAAAAACTAAATAATCTGTTATTTTCTCAAATTTCGTAAGCTGTTCTTGGTTGCTTGGCAAATTTAATTTTTGCAGTTCAGGATGCCTTTCCCTGTAAATTTCATATCTTCCTATGAAATTTTTGATTTCGATGATTAGATCATCGTGTTTTTCGTGTGCATATGAAAAAAAACTTTCAGCATCAACTTTCTGATGTGGCGTTGCCGTTTGGGAATTGGTTAGTATGAATTCAGTGGCTATTTTATTGACTTTACATGCTGTAAATAAACTACCGATATTATTTTTTAATCCAGTATAAATCCCTTTCTCAATGGCTACTACTTTGAGCATAATCTAAAGGTCTTCAGCTACATTTTTGGCTACTTTTTTATACAAAAGCGTAAATATTATTATCATAAAAAGGAGCATTGAGACGAACAGATGTAAAGGGGTCTCAAATGCCTCTTGGGTGATGTTTGTTTTTTTTGCGATTAATATAGGAATGGTGATTGGATTTAGCGATATGAATAGCTTTATCACTGGGTTGATATTTTCTATAGAGTAAAAGATTGGGGATAGGAAAATCATTCCAGGGCCAATCGTAGAAATCAAGTTTTTTATATCTTTAATATAAACACTCATAATTGCTACAACATGGGTAAGTAGTAACATAAAGATTAAGCTTAAAAAAATTGATGCAGCCCAGAAAAAATCTATCAATGATTGACCTTGAGTTAGTAAGGCGATGGTAATGATTATAGTTTGCGTGAATAAGAAAGTGACTGAGCTTGAAAGGAAGGAGGCATTAATTATTTGAGCGACTTTAATCTTGGTTCTGGTCAAATATACCTTTCTCCTACTTAGGATTGACGCAGATTTATTTAAAGACTCTATAAAATACCAATGAGTAGATAAACCTTGTAAGGTCATGATTAAAACAGTCTTGCCCCCCTCTCCATTTGCGTATTTTAAATTAAAAATTTCTGAAAAGAAAAATGCATAGATTGAGATTAAGAAAAATGGTGAAAGCAAAGTCCAGGCAGCCCCCAAAAGTGTTCCGTCTGATCGTTCGATAAAATCCCTTTTTGTTAGAAACGTTAACATTTTGTTATCGTGTTTAGCCGGTGTTTAACTATCTTTTATTGAGAGTTTCAAATTATCTTTGAATGGCCAATCTATATTTATTGATCTGTCATTCCATTTGATGGTTCTTTCATGTTTTGGCGAATAATAATCTGTCGTTTTATATAAAAACTCTGCATTGTTACTAAGTGTTAAAAAGCCGTGCGCAAACCCTTCAGGAATCCACAATTGTTTCTTGTTTTTGGCCGATAGGTATTCCCCAATCCACTGGCCAAAAGTAGGAGAAGATTCACGAATATCTACTGCCACATCATAAACCTCACCCTGAACAACGCGGACAAGCTTACCTTGTGCGCAAGGTGGAAGTTGATAGTGCAGACCGCGCAAAACGCCTTTTTGGGATTTTGAATGGTTGTCTTGCACGAATGTGACATTACGTCCAATAGCTTCCTTGAATTGCTTTTGGTTAAAGCTTTCGAAGAAGAATCCTCTCTTATCCTTAAAGACGGTTGGCTCAATTATCTTTACATCAGGAATGGATGTGTCAGTAACTTTCATATTTAAAGTTCTTTTGCGAGTTGAGCTAGGTATTTGCCGTAGTCATTTTTTAATAATGGCTGAGCAAGAGAGATAAGTGTCTCTCTATCAATCCAGCTGCTAAGGAAAGCGATCTCTTCTGGACAGGCTAATTTTAGACCTTGGCGATGTTCAATTGTTTGAACAAAGAGTTGCGCCTCCAGGAAGCTCTCGTGTGTCCCTGTGTCTAGCCAGGCATATCCACGGCCCAGTGTCTGGGATTGAAGTTCACCCCTTTCAAGGTAAATCTTGTTCAGATCGGTTATCTCTAATTCTCCTCGCTTTGAAGGCTTTAGACTCTTTGCGTAAGTTGGAGCAAGGGCGTCGAAAAAGTAAAGTCCAGTAACGGCTAGGTTAGATTTTGGAGTGTTTGGTTTTTCTTCTAGGCTGATTACGTTAAGTTCAGAATCAACTTCTGCAACACCATACCTTTCAGGATCTTTGACTCGATAGGTGAATATCGTGCACCCATGATAGTTGCTGTTTGCAGCTCGGAGTTTTTTAGTAAGGCCTTGCCCGTAAAAAACATTATCGCCAAGAATGAGGGCGGAAGGATCTCCATCAAGAAAATCTTCGCCAATAATAAGAGCTTGCGCGAGACCATCAGGCGATTCTTGAACAGCATACTCGATGGAGATGCCCCAATGGTTCCCGTTACCAAATAAAGATTCGAATGACGGGAGATCACGTGGTGTTGAAATAATGAGGATCTCTCTGATTCCCGCTTCCATTAAAGTACATAGCGGGTAATAGATCATTGGCTTATCAAAAATAGGTAGTAATTGTTTTGATATGACTTGGGTTGCCGGGTAAAGACGTGTACCAGAGCCGCCAGCTAATATTATTCCTTTTCGATTCATATACTTAAGCTTTAATTAGTTCGTGGGCTAAGGTTGCAATGTCATCTTCCCAGTGGGGTAGGGTGAATGACAGGACTGATTGTATTTTATCTGTCTCCAATAGTGAATTTAAGGGCCTTTTGGCGGCAGTGGGGTACTCAGATGTTGAAATCGGATATACGTCATCAGCGGTGAGACGGAATGGAATACTCTTTTCGGTATAACGGATGAGACGTTGTGCGATCTCAAACCAGTTTGTCTTCCCCCTGGGCGCCAAGTGATAGATGCCCTGGGGCCAAGGGGCGTTAGCTTTTATTTTGTAAATTGCCTCTTGAGTCACAGACGCAATCAGACTTGTGCTGGTAGGGGTCCCAATTTGATCGGCAACTATACGTAGCTCCTTTTTTTCTTTGGCTAATCGTAAGATTGTTTTTGCGAAATTATTACCATGTGCTCCCATGACCCAGCTGGTTCTAAAGATGAGGAACTGGCATCCGGATTCAATGATTGCGTTTTCACCGGCAAGCTTTGTGGCGCCATAGATGTTTAGAGGGTTCGGTGTGTCTTGCTCGGTGTATGGTGATTGCTTTGTACCTTCGAAAACGTAATCTGTGGAGTAGTGTATTAGCCAAGCGTTGTGTTCTTTTGCGAGGTGGGCTAGGTTTTTAACGGCAAGGTGATTAACGGCATCAGCCTTTTCCTGCTCACTTTCAGCCTTGTCGACAGCGGTATATGCAGCAGCGTTGATTATTATGCTGGGCTTTTCATGTTTTATTAAGTCCTCAGTCACCTTGTGATCGGTAATATCCAACGAGCTTCTGGGTAATGAAATAAGCTGCAAATCTTCGTTTAGGGTGAAATCTAGCTCCTTGCCAAGCTGTCCGTTGGCACCCAAAAGTAAAACTTTCATGAGTACTGCTCATCAATCCAGTTTTGATACTCGCCATTGATCACGTTTTGTACCCAGTCGTCGTGGTCGAGATACCACTTTACCGTCTTCTTAATGCCTGTCTCGAATGTCTCAGCAGGGCGCCAGCCAATATCGGCCTCGATTTTTTCAGCACTAATCGCATACCGTCTGTCATGACCGGGGCGATCTTTAGTGTAAGTAATCAGTTCGCTGTAGCTAGATAACTCACTATTGCTTTTAATAGGCACCAGATCATCCAGTATGCGACAAAGAGTGGAGACTATGTCTATGTTAGTTTTTTCATTCAGTCCGCCAATATTGTAAACCTCGCCGGGTTCGCCTTCCGTAAGAACCTCCCGAATTGCACTACAGTGATCGCTAACATATAGCCAATCCCTTACCTGTAGGCCGTCGCCATAAATAGGGAGTGGCTTATGTTGGAGCGCATTGTGAATTACCAGCGGAATCAGTTTCTCTGGGAACTGATAGGGACCGTAGTTGTTTGAGCAGTTAGTTGTAAGCACGGGCAAGCCGTAGGTGTGAAAATAAGATCTGACGATATGGTCAGACGAGGCCTTGCTTGCGCTGTATGGACTATTGGGCGCGTATGCATTTTTTTCTGAAAAGGCTGGTTCATTCTTAAGTAACGAGCCATAAACCTCATCGGTGGAAACATGTAAAAAGCGGAAGTTTTTTTGCTCGTTCTGATTTAATTTTAGCCAGAAAATTTTGGCGCACTCGAGTAGTCGAAACGTGCCGATCACATTGGTCTGCAAGAAGCTTTCAGGGTTACGTATGGAGCGATCTACGTGAGACTCAGCGGCGAAGTTGATAATCGCTCTGGGTGAGTATTTATTCAATAGCTCAGTTATTACTTCCGTGTCGTTGATATCAGCTTTTATAAAGATATGTTTTGCATTGTTTTGTAAAGAGGCCAGATTATTTAGGTTTCCCGCATACGTTAACTTATCAACATTAATTACAGTTTCATCAGATTGTAAAAACCAATCTAAGATGAAGTTGGAGCCAATAAAACCTGCACCGCCGGTAACTAAAATACTCATCTTTAAAATTTCTTGAGAAGGATTGCAATTGAAAGGCCGATCTGGCCGATAAGGGTCTGCCTGAAAATGTCTCGGGTATAGAGGTACTTCACTCTGCCCCAGAGGCTTAGCTGTCTAGCCATTTTAAAATCTTCTAGTGCTTTTTGATTTTGGGCGGTGAGAAGATGCTTGACCTGCTCAAGGTTGCGGATATTTACATCATTCCATTGTTGGAAACGACCCTCTAACAGTCTGGCTAATCTTTTCAAGAGGCCAGAAAGGGTTGAATGTGTGCCGACAATGTTATTACCGTGCTGTCTGTAGAAAAGGGTCGCTTGCTTATCAAATATGACCCTTCCTCCGGCGCCAGTAATAACAAGATAGGCCCACCAGTCATGAGATGTAATGACTTTGCCCTGGTAGGAGGAGACAAGTAAATCCCGAGCCTTTTTGTTCATTACGATCGTGTTTCCTTGGGCAATATTTTGTACAAGTGCGTTTGTAAAGGAAGGTTGTTTACTAAAGTTAGTTGAAAGCCCTAAATGTTCACTGAGGTTTGATGAGGTTGATAAAACTCGTGAGCAGTAAAGGGTGGGAATATCCTCTGGCTCTTGGTTGAGTCGGTCTATTGCTATCTTAAGTTTTTGTGGCATCCACACGTCATCTTGGTCGCAGAAGGAGTAGAAGCGATATGTGTTATCCATAAGGGCAAGGGTGCATAGAAAATTCTGTGCAAACCCTGTATTAACATCTGAGCGGATTAATAATTTTCTATCGGACTCGGTTATATTTGGCGGGTGTCCGGAGCCGTCGTCAGACACAACCAAATTAAAAGATTGATAGGTTTGGTTGTCTAAAGAGTCGATCTGCTCT
>Ga0255770_10001619_pt1 | contig 20766 bp, 19 predicted proteins | sample 071ome_22_FD_179968 | JGI IMG/M metagenome (GOLD analysis project Ga0255770, IMG submission 179968) | Coastal salt marsh microbial communities from the Groves Creek Marsh, Skidaway Island, Georgia - 071404AT metaG (version 2) | ecosystem: Environmental > Aquatic > Marine > Intertidal zone >...
CGGCTATGACGCCTGCCTGCTGCTGCAGGCAGCCACTCACCGTCGACCCATCCTCATTGACCAAGGGGAAGCGGATGACTTTCTCGAAGAGCAACTCAAAACCCCGCTGATTCTGGAGGCGGCCGCCGCGGCTCAGTATCCCATTGAGGTGCGCATGCAGCCTGGTTACGACCACAGCTACTATTTCATAGCGTCTTTTATCGGCGATCATCTAAGGTTTCATGCCACCCATCTGGCGATAGATTGATTCAGCGCGGGGAAGCCCGACTACAGGCCGGCGGCAGCTAATTGCTCACCAAAGTAGGCTTTGGGTTTCTTGCCCTGAATTTTTTTCACCAGCTTCCCGTTACGATCAAATATATAGCTGGTTGGAAGAGTTTCGTTCCAGACCGGGTCTATGGCACTGACCAGAGAATCCATGTCCAACTCGGCGTTGATAAATGAGACCAAATCGGGGAAATGCTTACCTTTGAACTCGGCGACCCAACTTCCATTCTGTAGGTCGTCCATACTGATTGCCACCAAGCGAAATTCCGAGGGCGATAGCTCTTTTTCAAGGGCGAGCAGGTCGGGAATTTCGCGCAAACAGGGGGTACACCATGTCGCCCACAAATTCAGCAGAACGACGCGCCCCTCGTTAAGCGATAACGTGTTAAGCAAAGCATTCCTATCCATTGGCACCAGTATGTCGGGCGCGTGGCTCTCCTGCGCCGCCGCACCGTGTGCCAGTAGCATGCCGACGATTATCGAAGTGAAAATCTTTACCACTACAGCCCCGCTACCGTCTGTTGCGGAGCGTTGAGGTAAGTAACATGAATCACCTCATCCGCTTGCCAGGCAACGACAAAGCGGCCGTCAGGTGCAGTTGCCACCGCGGGGTACCCCACCGATGCTTCACCAGTATCAAAGCGCTGCACCGGTAAAAAAGTCTCTCCGCCGTCGAGAGAGAAGCGATAAAAAATTTGCCGTGGCCCATCCTCCTTCGCGTGCCAGACCGCCAATAGCATCTGGCCCGAGCTCGCCATCGCGGGGCTGTCGCTGATCGCCGCATCCGGGTGAATTTTTTTCGGCGTGATAAAGCTGCCTGCATCATCCAAGGCGTGGGAATACAGTAGCCCAGGGGGTTCCTCCGCCCCGTTGTGCACCAAAGAGTGCACACGAGAGCCCGTAACTGCCATTGCAGTGAGCTTCAACGGACAGCCTTCCAGCCGCCATGGCGTTCCACCCATGGCTACGGGGGACGAAAACGACGCGCCGCCGTCACCAGAATGCATCATCATAGGGGTGCGAATATTGTCGCCGTGAATCTGCCTTGCCGACACAAACAGGGACGACTCATCCTGGGCTACCGCACTTATCTGGCAACACGGGCACTGGTTATTCTCCTGAATACGCACTTCCTCACCAAACTCGGCGCCCCCGTTGTCGCTTCGCCGGTAATACAACGCGGCGCGCATGGACGCATCCATCCCTCGAGTATCCAGCCAAAAAGTGTGAACGCTTCCCTCCGGAGACACCGCTAATCCGCCGAACACCTGAGCCTGTGCGAGACCACCCATAATCAATGCAGAAAGATCCTCGGTGGGATCCCGGTTGAGTTGTGTTGGGGGGTCAAAATGACCGCCCAGGTCGGTTGAACGGGTGTAAAAGGAGGACGCGACCGATTTTCCCGTCTCGGGAGAGGTGCCATTCACAGGATAGACAATATGAACGCGGTCCATGGCATCTGTCGCCATCACGGGACGACTGATTGAAAAACCCCAGACCTGTCCGGGCTCCGGGTTAAGCATTTGGACGTCGCTAAACGTCCCAGCATCGGGCAGCAAACGAGCATAATAAAGATCGGCGAACGCCTGGTGACTGTGGTGCGTTCCCTTTACCTTCGCCCCCTTCCGGTCCGCTTCGCCCACCGCACCCTTGTCGATCCAGATCACATGTACCGTTCCGTCACTGGTCACTGCAAGGGCTGGCGCCTGTGCGCGCCGATCCTCGGGGCTTGCCGCTAATACCTCAGCCGCACCGTTATCGGCAGTAGCGGCACTTAGAGTAAGCAGCACTGACGAGATGAAGGTGAACGCCATAGCCAATAAAAGGCGGAGGTTGGATTCGGGCAGTCCCTGTCGCGCGGTCGAGTTTAGAAAAATCGGCATGGGCAGATCCTCAATGCTGGGCGTGATGAGGCTGGCCTTTGGGGCGAGCATCGATGATTTTTTTCATGTATGTCCACGACGTCTCGTTTCGCCGGTCATCGTCCAACGGAGGGGGGGAGGTATAGGTTGGATAACTCGCGGCAATCTCTGCCTTCATGAGTTCTGGAAGCTGATCGTAACTCTCGAGCTTCCTGCCAATGGCATTAAAATAAAGCATACCGGCGCGGCCATTCATTTCCATCCAGGGTAGCCATTGCGCCAGACGCACCCAGGATACTACGGGATAAGCTACGGGCTTGGTGGCATCCAGTAACTCACCGACATCTCCATTGAAATCGAAAATTTCCGTGGCGTGGTAAGTGCCGCCGATATAGCGCTGATAATCCCCACCCATGGCGTTCTGGTAGAAAAGCGGAATTTCATAATTGATCAGATATTGACCATTGATATCCCGATAACGAAAAGATTTTTCTTCACCCTCTGCTGCCATACCAAATGTTGGACGACCATTAACCGGGTCGTTGGCGACGTGGATCACCTCGTTCTTTGCCCCCGTCCATGGGTTATCAAAGAAGCGCATGATTTCGCCTGACTCTGGATCGAGGTACAACATGATTTCTCGTGACACCAACCGGTAACCGTCCCCCAATTCCGGATCGGTGATGCGGCCACACTGCCGGATATTCATCCCCATCAAGCCAAAGAGTTTTCGGTCCCGCTCTCCGGGCACCCGCGAGTAACCATTGCCCGACCATTCGAACACCTGAGGGGATCCATCTTCTGTCGAGCACTGTATTTTTCGATTGAGTGCAACAAAGCCATCAGCGGAATCGGGGTCAATCGTATCGGCCTGCACCGTGCTCCCAGCAAACAGCACCAGATAGAGACCGGCACACGCTGTGTGCAGTAACCGCCTCACATTCAGACGCGACATCCATGAGTGCATATTTTTTCTCCTAAAAAATCGGCCGAAACCCATCGGAGAATATCCGCTTTGTGGAAAGATATAAAGATATGACAATATGCTAATTCGTCCTATCGAAAGCCGGGTAATTCTGACCAGTGACTACTCCTCTCTCCCGAAGACGCTTTTTACAGGCATCGATCGTCTCGGCGATCGGAGGCGCCAACACCGGCAAGGCCGAAACGGGATCAGGGAAAAAAATCTTGGTGGTGGGAGCCGGTCTGGCTGGCCTGAACGCAGCGTCGATAATGACGCGGTGGGGCTTTGACGTCGAAGTCATCGAAGCGCGCAACCGGGTTGGAGGCAGGCTTTGGACGCTTGATCACGTGCCAGGCAACCCCGAGGGTGGAGGCAATGTCATCGGGGCGGACTATGGCCGAACCCTATTCACTGCGCAGTCACTCGGCGTTCCCCTGAGAACACCGCCCGCAACGCTACCCAGCGACTATCTGATTGGCGGTCAGAGAATCCTGCGGCCAAACTGGCCCAGCGCTGTTGCCAATCCTTTGCCCGAGTCATGGCGGGGCGTCACGCCGGAAAGATTGCTGGGTAAACTGAATCAGAATAATCCCTTACTCGAGACGCGACGCTGGCACGACCCGTCGCTGATGGCCGATGACAAACCCGCTGACAAGGGATTAAAGGCACTCGGTTTCCCTGAAGCAGCCATTCAGCTGATAAGCGCCAACAATAGCTACGGCAATCGTCTGGAGGACACCAGCCTCATGGCGCTTTATCGCGTGCTGGGCGAATTCGGCCGCCTCTCGGGACCCGCTTTGGCACTCAAAGAGGTGACCACCGGCAACATGCGACTGCCAGAGGCCATGGCGAACCAACTGAAACGCCCGGTTTCTCTGGGTGACCCCGTGTTGACAATGACACAGTCCGCATCGGGCGTTGCAGCACTGCTGGCGTCGGGACGTTCAGTTGAGGCGGATCTCGCCATTTTGGCTTTGCCTATTCCTGCCCTGAAACGGATTGAGCTGTCGCTCCCCGAGGCACAGGCTGATGTGTTGCAACATATTGCTTACCACAAGGTGGTGCAGCTCCACTGTATTGTTGAGGCGCCGTATTGGAGAGAGTACGGAGAAAGTGGTTCATGGTGGACCGATGGTCCTCTGGGCAGATTATTTATGCGACCGATTCCAGGTGACCATCGTCACAACCTCACCGTTTGGATCAACGGTAACGACTGCGACAGACTCAATACAATGAATGAGCCTGACTGCGAAGCCGCGATTACGACTGCGCTCTGGAAATTGGTGCCGGCCGCCCGGGAAGTCACGACGGTAGCGGCGTTGGTTCGATGGCAACCCGATATCTATGCTGGCGGAAGCTGGGCCATTTGGGCGCCTGGTCAGGCTAATAAAGCCCATGAGTTGGCCAGAGCACCCGCAGGCCGCTTGTTTTTTGCTGGCGAGCACACGGCGGAGGCTTATCGAGGTATTGAGGGCGCAATGGAGTCGGGAGAGCGGGCCGCCCTGGAGGCCCTGAGGTTTTTGTCATGAATAGCTTCAAACGCCGCGCGCGCGAATTCGCTTTGATGTGCGCGCTGCCAGTGTTTGCAGAAGGCGCACCCCTGTCTGGTGAGTTGCTTTTTGATGTAGCCTGCCGTGCATGTCACAGCCTCGGCGCCGACCATCGGGTCGGACCCCCGCTGGGAGGCATAGCAAGGCGCGAGGTTGGCTCTGTAGAGGGCTACCCCTACTCGGAGGCGCTGATGGCTACTGGCGGAAATTGGACAGTCGCCTCTTTAGCCGCATGGCTCACCGATCCCGACCGGTTCGCGCCAAACACGACGATGAAGTACAACAACGAACTGACCGCCACCGAAATACAGGAGCTGAGCGAATGGCTGATGGCACAGCCTTGAAGCTAGAGTATCTCCAGACGGTCCACCCAGCCAGCCATCAGTGGCATATCCGCGCTAGGCTCAAATTCAGCCAGCTCAATACCGGCGCTGCGCAATGTCGCCCAAGCGAGACAAAGGTTGGAGGAAAGGATAGGGCCAGACAACTGCCCCGACAAATCTGCGATGACTCGAAGGCTGGGAAGACCGGTGCCGGTAATGAGATAGGCATCGGCCTCGAGATTGCGCCACCTCTCCTGAATCTGTCTAGCAGCTGCTGTAGGAGACAGCGCATAGATAGCGCGGGTATCACTCTGTATCGGGTCAAGCGAATACCGATCAACAAGCTGGAAACCTCGTGCTTGCCAATGCTTCTCGGCGGCGTGAAGAAGCCATTCAGGGTAGGGGCACAGCAGCGCAATTGTTTTGGCGTCGATTGCACGCAACGCACGCTCGATGGCAGCGGCAGCGGACACAATCGGGTGACCCCTTTGCCTTTCAAGCGCTGCCAAATTCGACTCGACAATCTCATGTCCCAGCAGATAACTCGAGCCAGTGCACGCCAAGCCGACGGCTTGAAATGGCAAGGTATCAAACTGATCAAGCGTTACAGCGATCTCGTTGAAATAGTCCCGCAATCGGGTCTCAGGTTCTGCCGCTCTGCTCGTCATCCTCGCGACAGAGGTTTGCACACCCGAAGGCAAAAGAGCCGCGAATTCTGTCTCGGCGGTGGGATTAGCTTGCGGCGTCGCAAGACCCAAAGTGCCGTTCCTGCCGTAGTGGCTATCAGTCACTGTAGAAGCCTTTCCGCTGTCACTCAAACGCCCGCGAATATAGCATGGTGATCGTTATTTCAGATGCAACCACTACCGTGAAGGTGGTACCAAGGAACGCACAGTGAGGTCCATTAGCGTCACCATTATTGGGGCCGGGCCCTCCGGCCTTTGCCTCGCCTGGTGGCTGGTCAATGCGGGGCACGCTGTCACCGTGCTTGAGCGCGAGCGCGATGTACCCCAGGATATGCGAGCGTCCACATTTCATCCGGCCACTCTCGATTTGCTGGCCGACGCAGGCATCGCAGACAGTTTAATCGAGCGCGGCACACCAGTACCTCGATGGCAGTACCTCATTCACGCTAGCGGTGACCAAGCCATATTTGATATGAGCTGTCTGAGTGATGTAACAGCCTATCCCTTTCGCCTGCAATGCGAGCAATTTCAATTAACCGGGTTGCTGGCAACCCTGCTGAACGACCACCCGCTATGTGATCTCCGGTTTGGCGCTGAGTTACGCTCAGTAACTGATGAGGGGAACCTAATTCGAGCCCAGTACACCACCGACGAACAACAAGTCGATATTCTCACGGACTGGTTAATCGCGGCAGATGGCGCGAGCAGTCAGGTCAGGAAATCTCTCGAGCTTGATTTCACAGGGCACGTATTCCCAAAAACCTCCATCACATTGGTGCTGGAACATCCTTTCGAGGAAGACATTCCCAACCTGTTAGGTGTTAACTACGTCTGGCTACCAAAACGCCATTTCAGTCTAATGCGCCTGCGCGACACCTGGCGCTTCACTTATTCCCCGGATCAAGGTCAGGACATTGACACCGCTCTCAGTGACGCGGTCGCGCGCGCAAACATCGCGGAAGTTTCAGCCCGCGCCGAGAACACCATTATTCGCAGCCGGAATTACTACACGCTGCACCAACGTTGCATGAACAGTTTCCGTCATGGGCGTATTCTCTTTGTTGGGGACGCGGCGCATCTCAACAGCCCGGCCGGGGGAATGGGTATGAATAGCGGTATTCACGACGCTCGAACGCTGGCAGACCATTTAATTCCTGTCCTCAACGGTGAAGACCCGCTACTGCTGGACCGGTACGACAGACGAAGACGAACAATTGCCCTTGAGGAAGTACAGCGCCTGTCCGCGAAGAATTACGTTCGACATCGAGAGACAAATGAGTCCAGGCGGCAAGTTATTTGGCAGGAACTGCAAGAGACCGTTAACGATCCAAGTAAACATCGGGACTATCTGCTGGATGCGGCTATGATTCGCTCCAGAGAACGCGAAGCAACCATCGAGTAAGGCTCTGATCATGGACCCCATCGAATCACTAATTAATAAATTTGGGATCGAGATACCGGAAGTCATCACGGGACATGTTGGCGGCAAATCACTGGCTCTGAGGACTTCCGCGACGCATTTGCCGATTTATTTTCCCGGAACGGGAGAACAAATCGCACTGCTTCAGGAAGACGACGCTAAATCAGTGTCAGAGGCAGTTGCTGTGGCCCGCTCAAGCTTCACTTCGGGATCTTGGTCGAAACAGTCGACGGCCACCCGCCAGCAAGTCTTTCGCGACGCCGCGTGCCTCATCAGGGCGCACGCCGACGAGCTTGCGCTACTTGAATGTCTTTGTGCCGGCCTCCCTCTCTCCCACCTCGCATCCCGTCAAGTCCCAAGAGCAGCAGATAACTTCGACTTCTTCGCTGACTACATTGGTGTGATCGCAGGCGAAACTTTTGAACAAATGCCCGACTTCCAATCAATCGTCACACGGCAACCTGCGGGAGTCGCAGCACTCTTTGCTCCATGGAATGCTCCGCTGGCTCTGTCGAGTATGCAATTGGCCTCAAGCTTGGCGTTTGGCAACACCTGTGTTCTCAAGCCCTCTGAATACACGCCGCTATCTATACTGAGATTAATATCATTGCTGGAGGAAGCAGGCCTCCCGGCGGGTACAGCCAATGTTGTTAATGGCAGTGGTGCCGTGACCGGTGCTGCACTGGCTGGAGACCAAGAGGTCCGTCGAATTGCCTTTACCGGGGGCGGCGCCACCGCGAGACAAGTCATGGCCGCCGCTGCAAGAAATTTGACCCCGGTGCACTTCGAGCTTGGGGGAAAATCTGCCAACATCATTTTTGATGACGCGGACTTCGATCGGGCGCTAGATGGTTCGCTGGTCAATATTTTTAGTAACAGTGGGCAAATTTGTATTGCGGGGTCCCGAATACTTGTTCAGAAAAATCTCTCAGAGCGCTTTATCGAGGCATTCGTTAAACGCACGCAGGCGCTCAAAGTCGGTGATCCGATGAATCCAGAGACCGAAGTCGGCCCAATGGCTTTCAAACAGCATCAGGAGCGGGTGCTGAAACATATCCAAACTGCCAAAGCGGAGGGCGCCAAACTACTGACTGGCGGTAACGCCCCCAAAACATCGGATAACGGATTTTTTATTGAACCCACAGTGTTTCTAGTGGAGAACAATCGCTACACGCTGTGTCAGGAAGAGGTGTTTGGACCGGTCGTGAGCATCCAGATATTCGAGGACGATGCAGAAGCGCTGGCAATCGCCAATGACAGCGACTTTGGGTTGGTTGGTTATTGCTGGACGGGTAGCCTCGCCCGAGCACAGGCATTCCAGCGCGAAGTTGACGCAGGGACGCTTTGGATCAATACACCCCTCGCGCGAGATCTTCGCGCGCCATTTGGTGGTTTTAAAGAGTCCGGTATTGGTCGAGACGGACCGCGTCAGGCTGCCGATTTCTTTACGGAAGAAAAAGCGACTATCACCGCTTTTGGCACTCCAGCTATCAGAAAACTCGGTGACATCACGCCGAAGTGAGGCAATGCAACCGTTTTTGTACCCTAAGTTAAAACGCCACCCTCATCGGATACCGCAAGGCCGTTCCCAGCAATGATTCGTTAAAAAAAACCCGGGTAGCTACCCGGGTTTTTTTATTAACAACGCGCTAGAAGTTGAATCTGACCGTCGCGCCGATCTGGCGACCACGAGGTAACGTAATGCCAAAGCCTCGCGGAGTAATAGCGCCACCGCCAATATTGCTGGCATTTCGGGCAAAGAAGGGGCCGCAGTTGGCCGACTGGTTGAACGCCGGGCTAATGACGGCGCAAGGCGGCCCACCCACGCCGGTATACATGCGGGTATCGATGTAGCGCAGGATATCCATGGCAGTGTCGTCGTCAGTCAGGTTCTTACCCCAGACCGTGAACTCCCAGCGATCTGTTCGGAAACCGGCCTGAGCACCTACGGTAGTCCGGCCACCTGTCTCGGCCAAGTTATGCACCTGAGAAAATTTTGATCCCTCGTAGCGGATATCGCCACCGATAAACCACTCTCCTGCTCCCATCGGAATACTGTACATGGTGCGGATTGACGCTTGGTGCTCGGGTGATCGTGGAGTCTGTTTACCCGCCACAGAACCTCTTTCCTGAATACAATCGTAGTAATCTGCGGCAATGGCATTGCAGCCATATAAGATGGCTTGGTCAGCGGATACATACTCATCAATCTCTGAATCGATATACGAATAATTGGCGGTAACATCCCAGTTAGGCGTCACCAGCATGCTGATCTCTGTCTCGATGCCCCATACCGAAGTCTCACCCACGTTATCGATGAAGGAAGTCAGCGTTCCATCGGGCCGCTGGGCGTTAAACGTCAGCTGCTGATCTGTCCAGTCGATGATGAACAATGCTGAGTTCCAAGTGCCACGACCACCGAGAATGCGTTTTTTCAGGCCTACCTCAAAGTTCCAAGCTTCCTCCTCGTCGTATGCAACCTTGTCAGTGCCCGGGTCATTAAAACCGCCCGGCTTGTTGCCCTTGGCGATATTGCCGTACACGGTTGTGTTCTCATCGGCTACCCAGGTGAGCGTCACGCGCGGGGTGAAGCTGTTAAATTCCTCATCAAACTGATCGCCCGCAGTGAAGGCATAGCTCAAGTACTCTGCATCGATCTTATCAGTCGCATAGCGCATTTCGATGGTGCCGGTCAGCGAGTCGGTAAAATCCATTTCGAGGCTGCCAAATATGGCGGTGTTCTCGGTCGTTCTCGCTTCAGGGTAACTGTTGGGCCGCTGCTCAGATTGAGTGGGGTCGAGTAAAAACTCATAAGACGTCAGTGGCGCGATCCGATCATCCACAGTCTGATCAAAATCGGATTCAAACCAGTAGGCGCCAACTGACCAACGGAAACGCTGATCGGCAGCAGAACTCAATCGAAGTTCTTGAGAGAATGTCTCTTCCTCTTCCTCCTGAACCCGCCAAAAAGATCCTGCCAAATCAAAGAATGGCGGTGCATAAACCGCCGCCAGGTACGCCAGCGCATCGTAGCCGCCGTATGAAACATCAATTTGCCGCTTTGTTTCGGTTTCTTGATAACCCGTAATACTCGAGATGGTCCAGCCATTGCTGAGCTCCCAATCGATATTCAGAGAAGTCCGCATCACATCGCGCTCGATGCCAGGGTTCGGCAGAAAATCAGTCCGAAGCGTCACCTCGTCACTGGTCAGCACAGTGCCACAATAGTATCCACGGGCTGAAGGTCGAGATGCGTTGGGCTCGAGACAATTATTATATTCCGCGCCCTGCAGCCACAGCGCGATATGATCGTCATCATCTTCCTGAGTCGTTACCCGCAACGAAGCCTCGAACGCATCATTTGGGGTCCAGAGCAATTTACCCGTAAAAGTGGTGGTCTCCTCTCCACCGACCTCATCGCCACCAATAGTGTTTCTGTATTCACCACCGTATTCATTAAGCCCCGCGCCCAAATAGAAATACAGCGAGTCTTGGATAAGCGGTCCGCTGATATAAGCATTGGTGTTGACGGTGTCGTGTTCAGCGACTGTGACAGTAACCTGGCCCTCCAACTCATTCGTGGGGCGACGGGTCACATAATTAATCGCACCGGAGAACGTGGCGCGTCCGTAAAGTGCGGCTTGAGGCCCTTTGATCACCTCGACGCGCTCCAGCATCTGCAGCTCGGTCGACGCGATGGTTCCAGGGACGTAAACCCCGTCGATAAAGAAAGAGGCGTTAGGCGCACCGAGGATGTTGGACATGCCGCGCACCACCGGACGATCCGAATCGCGGCCGAACGAGTTAACAAATGAAAAACCCGGCGTAAATCCGGCGATATCCTCGGGCGAAAACATGCGGTAATTCTGGAGGGTCGACTCGTTGAAAGCCGTTACAGACAGCGGTATCTCTTGAAGGTTCTCTTCGCGCTTTCTGGCCGTGACGATGACCTCCTCGAGGCCCAATTCATCATCTTGTGACCACGCCGCGGGTATTTGTGCGGTAGCAGCGATCGACACTGCTATGGCAAGCGTGAGTGGGTTTCTAATCAGTTTCTGCATAGGTAAGGCTCCCCTGTTGTCAGCAGGGCACCCAGCAACGATGCCCTGAAAGGCTTTTAGTTATATCTTTAAGTGTTTTGATATCCCCTGATCGGAATATTGTCAAGTGTGATATGCATCTAAGCGCGGATTCGGGTGTCTCTAGCCGTCGCGCAAATCTGCTTCGGGAAGCCGGAACCGCAGCGCCAGGACTACCTTGAGCGTATTGGTCACTGCCGGTATTACGGCCATCGCCAGTGTAATCGCCAAGAGCGCGGATTCTGGCTGCGCGGCTGTTCGGGGCAATCCGGGAATAAATCCCATCGATGACAACAGCACGCCAAGCGTAAGCGGCGCCGACGCAAACGCCAGCTTCTCGACAAAGCTATACAGGCCCGCGTAGAGACCCTCTCTGCGAAGTCCGGTTTTGCGATAATCGTACTCCATGACATCAGGGAGCAGACTTTGCCCCATCAGCAGCATGCCACCATTGGTCATGGCGAGCACGAACCCTCGCAACATGTAAAGAGCAACAGGCTCCTCGGGTCCTGACAGCAACCATGTCAGGTTTACCACAGCGGCCAAGCCCGCCGACAGCGCCAGCGTTTTGGCTTTGCTGAGTCGTCGAGACACCAAGACCCACGGCGCAATCGCTGTAAGCGTACCCACCATGTAAGCCAATCCGTACCAGAGCATGATGGCCTCGGACTGCTGCATTACCTGACGCACAAAAAAGATATTGGTCGCGACCGTTGCCGAGAGTGCGTACAGGCCGAGGTACTTGATGCCCAGTAAGATCAGAAAAGGGCGATTGGCGAGTGCCGTGCGCGCCTGTTCTGTGAAGGGGATACTCACCCGGGTGCGCTCTGTTGCGGGCGCACCGCGGGTGGATAAAAAGCATCCGAGCGACGCCAAGAGAATGATGGCCGCGGTGATCAGCGACATCAACGAGAAGGCTTCCGTCTCGGGCACTCCCAGGGTGTCGCGCGCATAAGCCACCAAGCGGGGCGCCAGCGCGATGCCCACAAAAGTTCCCACAGCAATCCACGCCACCCGGTATGACATCAGTTTGGATCGCTCGTAGGGATCCTGCACCATCTCTGCGGGCATAGACATGTAAGGCACGTTAAAGACGGTGTAGGCAGTTGCCGCCACAAGAAGCATGACCAACACCCAGATCTGCGTGGATACAAAACTGACGGTGTGTACCGAAAACAAGCCGACAACGCTGAGAGCGGCCAGCATGCCCCCTAGGAGTAAATAGGGGCGACGACGCCCCCAACGTGAAGTCGTGCGATCACTGACAACACCCATAATAGGGTCAGTGATGCCATCGTAAATTTTTGAGATAAACACCAAACTACCGGCCACTGCGGGGGCAATGCCCACGGCACTGATCAGATAGATCATGAGCATTGCCGTTTGGGTATTGAGCAAACTGGACATGGCGAGCGTGCCCAGACTCCAGCCAAAATAAAGACGAAACGAGCTGCGGGAGGAAGTCACCGGCGCTTTTGCGCTTCTGCGATCTGTGTCAGCGGCTCCATCAGCCTGGCCACCCAGTCGGCGCGCTCCAGATCGAATGACTCATCCGGAACAAACGCATCGATGGTGTCAACCGAGGTAATTTCCCCAGACTCATGCAACTTGATCAGCGCATGAAGCTGTTCTCTCGTAGCTGCCAACTCTTCGCCCAGTATAAGTACCATCTGATAAAGCGCCTGAACCGCCGGATCCTCGAAGTACGTTGGCTTGTCCGCCGGTTGCGCACCCTCTGTCATTGCTTGCGAGCTCCCACCATGTACCACAGGAGTGGACCATCAATCTGAGGCTGATAGCGCTCGAAAATATCGGCTTGGGAGAACCCGGCATTTACCAACGCTTTGGGCACTGATGTTTCAGAGAAAGATTTCCAGAAAGGCTCGTCGTTGTGCGCCACCTGCCAGTTCGACAACCATTGCTGGAATTCGGGTGTGCCAGGGCGCTGCGTCGGTACATCCTGATGCACTACCAATCCGCCCGGCTTCAGTAATCTGAAGCTTTCCTGCATCACCCCTTCAAGCATCGTTTGCGGGATCTCATGCAACAAAATGTTGCTCACAACCAGATCGAAAGATGCATTGGGAAAACGGGTATCGCTGGCACACGCCTGTCTGAAATGAATCTTGAGGCCCAGTGATTTAGCGCGGAGGTGTGCGTAACGAAGCAACGAGGCACCCAGATCGACTCCATGAATTTCAGCGTCTGGAAACCCCGCCGCATAGTTACTGGTCTGGCCACCGTAGCCGCATCCCAAGTCGATCACTTTGTCGGGCGCAAATTCCGGAAATGTCTCACCGAGAAATCGCACCACGGCCTGGCCCTTACTGTCTCTGGCACCTGTTCCCGCGCCGCGGCTGTACAGATTGCCCCCCGCCTCTTGTAGCGCGCCCGCATGCCAGTCATCACCACCTCTATCAAGGCAATACCCGCCCGGCTGGCCGTGGTAAGCCGTCTGCAAAAAATAGGCCGGCATTTCCAAATCCGGACTCAACTCCAAAGAACCGGGCGCCGCCCGCGCTGCGAGCGTTTCAGCTCGCTGAGCAAGCACCGGTGCCTGATGAACGAGCATATCGTTCAATGCTCGCCACATTTGTTGCTGAGAGCCAATATTGAGTGCACTCCATGCAGCAAAGGCTGAGCTTTGCTCTGGCTGGGCATGGCCAGTTCGCACATGGGTGCCGATAACACCAGTATCTGTATCCTGTGGGTCTTCGCTCGGCAGTGGGTTTGCGGGGTATTCAAACTGTCTGGATAGGGACAACCGGGCAAACTGCCCCAGATGACGCTTGGCGTGAAAAATAAAACTTTGCCGACCGCGATCGCGACAGCTGGCTACAGGTGTCAACTCATGGCTGGTCGAGCGATTCAGTTGTGACTGCTGCCGAGCCATGAAACTGATCCCCATCAACGCTTGTTGGGAATATCCTGCCTGCAAGCGAGCGGGTCAAGCCCCAGAGAAACTTATCAGGCAGCCTCAACAGCATTATCTGAGGTGGTATCCCAGGCGCTGGGCCACTGGGCTTCCATTAGAGACAAGTGCTTGAACAGAGCTCTGATTCGGGCGGTTTTCCTGAGGTCCTTGTGATGGAGCAGCCACGTGTAGCCCCAGTGCGCAGATGGCACACCGGGCAACAACACGAGATCGGGGTACTGGCGCGCGAGAAAGCATGGCAACGCTGCCACACCCAACTGATTGGCCACCGCTACTGTACGCGGCGTAATACCGTCGATTAAATGCCGCGCCCTCAGACCCAAAGACTCGGCATTTGGCAGATCACCCAAAGACAATGCCCGCCCCGAAGCCTTGATAACGGTCAGCTCAGAAAGCCCGCGGTGCGCATTTTGTAGCAAATCGCGATGCACGTAGTAGCCCATTGAGATGCGACCCAATTTGATACCGACAATATCCTTGGGGGGTCGCTTGTGCTTGGGTATGCCGCGCACCGCAATGTCCGCCTCTCTCCTCGCCAAATCTACGGGATGATCGCTCACTGTGATATCCAGCTCGATCTTGGGAAAACGAACACCAAAAGCCGCGACCGACTCCGACAGATGGGTCAAGGGCACCGCGGGAAGCGACAGCTTAATCAACCCCTTCAGCTCAGAATCCTTACCCGTTACTTGGCGCTCCGCCTCCAAAAGCATCTCTTCGACCTGAGAGGCGACCGGCAATAGTTGATCGGCCAATTGGGTCTGCCGAAATCCGTCGGGGGTTCTGTCAAATAATTGTCCGCCAATAGCTGCCTCGAGAGCCTCTAGGCGTCGCACCACCGTAGTATTGCTGACACTTAAAAGCGCTGCTGCCTTTCGTGTTGAGCCCGCGCGCGCAAGCGCCAACAACACCTTCAGATCGTCCCAGTTCATGTGTCGAAATCTCCGGAAGTAAAAAAAACCCTTGCCATCGAGAGTTCGCTTCTGATCCGCGGCGCTGCGGCACCCTAGTCATGCAGCCAGTACTTCACCCTCTTTGTCCTTGAGAACAACGCGCTCCTCTGTGTCCTCTTGTTCGCTGCACTGCAGTATCACACTAGACCCTGCCTCGGGCGTGACCTTGAGCTTAAGTGTCAAAACGCCTTTGTAGGATCTGGTGCCGAACATCTTTACCCGAGCCCGCTCGCCATAAAGGCTTTTTACAGCCTCTTTGCACAACGCATATTGCTCACTCGTACTGGCAGCCAATGACGCTCTGCTCGACATTAGCAGCGCCGCCGTCAACAAAGCTGTCACCCCGATGTATTTTCCAAATAACTTCATGAGAAACCTCCGCATAGATTTAAAGCTGTTTAAACTGCTCTCATCTTAGGGGCTCCAGAAGCGCAACGATTGTAACAAATTTAATGTTTAGGTGATGCTTTTTTGCAACATACCCCGGTGCAGACAATGCCAGGTAAAACAACGGCGGCAAAAGCCGGGTTGTTGTCATCGGCTTCATGACCGAGGATGATTTTGCGAGACGCCGCAAGAGCAGAATGGGCGGGAACCGGGGGTCGTAAAACAAGGAGCAGATGACATGAATGCACAAGCACCGCAGGCGACAGGCAACGACGCGGCTCAAACCCCGCTGGAGGCAATCGATGTCAGCGACGCAACGCTGTATCAGCAGGATAGCTGGCGACCTTATTTTGCCCGCTTGCGCGCCGAGGATCCGGTTCATTGGACCGAAAATGACGTCTTCGGGGGATTCTGGTCGGTAACTCGCTTTGAAGACATCACCGCGGTCGACGGGAACCATGAAGCGTTCTCGTCAGTGCCGGCGATCACCATCGGCGGTTATGGCGACGACTTCCCCGTCACCCAATTCATAGCCATGGATCCTCCAGTACATGATGTACAAAGGGCCGCAGTGCAGGGAGTCGTTGCCCCCCGGAACCTTGCCCAACTCGAAGGCCTCATCCGGCAGAGGGTGGGCGATATGCTTGACGACCTCCCCATTGGAGAAACCTTTAATTGGGTAGAAAAGGTATCGATTAATCTGACCACGCAGATGCTCGCAACTATTTTCGATTTCCCATTCGAAGAACGTCACAAGCTGCCCTATTGGTCCGACATGGCCACTTCGTTGCCCGAAATGGCGGGGGCCGATGGCGACGTCGACGAACGCACAGCCGCCTTGCAGGAGTGCCTCACCTACTTCACTGAGCTGTGGCATCAACGCAAAAATAATCCCCCGGATACGATGGATTTGATCAGCCTGCTGGCAACCAATCCGGGCACCTGCGCAATGGTCGACGATCCCCTCGAGTATCTGGGCAATCTGCTGCTCCTGATTGTCGGTGGCAATGACACAACCCGAAATTCGATTACCGGCGGCGTCCTCGCACTCAACCAAAATCCGGATGAATACGAAAAACTGAAGAACAATCCAAGTCTGATTCCGAGCATGGTGTCAGAGGTGATTCGCTGGCAGACGCCCCTCATGCATATGCGCCGCATTGCGACTCGCGATATTGAGCTGGGCGGTAAAACCATCCGCAAAGGGGACAAGGTCGTGATGTGGTATCTCTCGGGCAATCACGATGAGACGGCCATCGAACGCCCAAATGAATTTATTATCGACCGTGCCAATCCGCGCTATCACCTATCCTTCGGCTTCGGTATCCACCGCTGTATGGGTAACCGCCTGGGTGAAATGCAATTGCGGATATTGTGGGAGGAAATCCTTAAGCGCTTCTCCAAGGTCGAGGTTGTTGGAGAGCCCGAGCGCGTACTCTCCAATTTTGTTCGCGGCTATTCCGCTCTCCCGGTGCAGCTTCACGCGCTGACTTAAAAACACCATTACCGGCACGGCATACGCGGTAGCGTTTTACTGGCGATCCAAAATCTGACCAGCGGAGCTGCTACACCGACAACAGAAAGGTCACTGGACCATCGTTAACCAGCGACACCTGCATATCGGCGCCAAATTGACCGGTCTCGACCCGGATATTTTCTACCGTCAGGGCCTGCGCGAGATCAGCGCACAACCGCGAAGCCTGCTCGGGCGGTGCCGCGGTCGAAAAGCTGGGGCGGTTGCCGCTGTTGGTATCTGCAGCCAGCGTAAACTGAGAGACCAGAAGTATGGCACCGCCGGCCTGCTGCACATTGAGGTTCATCTTGCCTTCTTCATCTGAAAAGAGCCGGTAGCTCAACAGGCGTTTCGCCATGCGCAGCACTATTTCGTCGGTGTCTCCGGGCTCCACCCCCACAAAAACCAAAAGGCCGCGCTGAATTTCTCCAACCACGCGTTGATCTACCGCAACCGAAGCCTGCACCACCCGCTGCAAGAGACACTTCATGATCAAAAATCCGTCATCGCGATGTCTTCGCGGACACTACCCAACCGGCTGCCCGGCCGATAGTCCATGTCGCGAAATGATGTGGGTCAAGAGGCAGCTACAAGCGTCGGTCAACATATCAAAGACCTGCTCAAAGCCCTCGTCACCCCCGTAGTAGGGGTCTGGCACCTCCTCTCCCCATCCGTTTGCCCAATCGAGCATGAGTGACAGTCGCTGCGCCTGTTCTTTAGGACACGACGCCTGAAGCAGACGCAAGTTATCAGCATCCATCGCGAGAATATAATCGAACTGGACAAAATCTCCGGCGCTAACCTGGCGGGCACGAAGGTCGTCCATGGCAATGCCACGCTGGTGAGCCATTGCCATCGCCCTGGCATCGGGGGGGTTGCCAATGTGGTAGGCGTGGGTGCCGGCAGAGTCGATGTCAAAGTGATCGGCCAAGCCTGCCTCCAAAACCTGTTGGCGAAAAACCGCATGCGCCGTTGGAGAGCGACAGATATTCCCCATACAGACAAACAAGACACTGACTCTCATGGTGTCGTCGCTCACTCGAGGTCCAGCTCGTTGGACAGCACCTCACGCAAGAGCGCGACACGCTCGCGAAGCGCCTCCGCTTCATAGGGCTCGGCAGCACCCACGCCCCACACGGGGCGCGGCCAGGCAGCATCTGTCCGAAACCGCGCGATATGGTGAATGTGGAGCTGGGACACCTGATTGCCAAGCGCGGCAATATTCAGTTTGTGTGCATTGAACAACGCTTTTAACGACTTACCTGTAATCATGGACTCTTGCATTAAGGTGCGCTGGTCCTCATCAGTAAGTTCGAAGGGTTCCCTAATATCAGGTCGCTCTGGAACCAGTATCAACCACGGGAACCGGCTGTCATTCATCAACAGAATACGATTGAGCGACGTTATCCCTACTGGAAAAGTATCGGCCTCCAATTGGGGATCGAGCTCAAACACAGGGCGCTTCCGACCGCGGATTATTCATTGGCAGTCACCCCTTCAGACTCAGGAGATAGCTCTCCGGCCTCCTCTGCGGATAGGTTGTGGCGAGCAATCCAGCGACTGGCCACTCTCGAAAAGCGCATCAGCTGAGCAACCACAGCGGCATCCAGCGCGCTGGTCGCGGTCTCGCCCTGCTCAGTTTGTACGATGTTGATCAGATCGCTTTCAAATCCGGACCCGATCCACTCGAAAGACGGATCACTCACAAAACGCGCGGGTACATAGGTTGCGATGGCCGCATCAAATTCCCCTGCGGCTGACACCGAGGCCTGCGTCAAATTCATAACAAACGAGGCATATTCCAATGGTTCAGAATCACCATGATCCGCTACTGCTCGCAGGAGCGGCGCAGACCAATCACCTGCAGAGAGGGCCGCGGTCAGGCGCTGATATTGATAAGACTCAATGACCCCGTGACGATTTGATACCAATTGCACCAGTTCGGAGGTTTTTCCCTGCGCAACCGACCATAACGCCTCCATCGTGCCGACACCCGGTAAGGGGACGGCATGATAGGGCTGGGTGAGATCACCCACGTAATGCAATCCCCATCCTAGAAAACGCCACCCCCAATACGGGTGTCCGGTGCGAAATGCCACATCGGCTAACTCCCCATAAAGCGCAATTCGCCAGAGGGGATAAGTCCTCAGCAAATCAGGTTGTGCCAAACGCGTGAGCCAGTCGAGATGATAAAAACCCATGTGAAAGGGCGCTTGAGATCCATAGTCTAGGTTGGGGTTACCGAAGGGTTGTACACCAAAGCCGTATTGCTGCCCGAAGGCCGTGCCATTGTCCTCAAAGAGCCCAATATCCATGCCTAAATCGGGCTCATCACTGGCGGTGGCCAACACTTCGGCAATGGATACAGGCGCCCCCTCTTCCACTGCCCAGTAACGGGACGCCTGCTGCGCGTCTCCGCCTCCCAAGAAGCTCAGCGCGGACCATGGCAAGGCGTCCCCCATGGGCGCGGTCCGCTCAGGGGAAGGCCCCACGTAGAGCGAATAAGACAGTCTCGGGTTCACGCGAGTAGCCGCGAGGAAGCGCGCTTGGATGTCGCCAGTATTGTTTTGCCAAGAGAGCGGCGCAGGAGTCGGTGGATAGTGCTCAATATTGCGCACGGACCAGGCCTCGACCTCATCCAGCGTCTGAGCAATGGCCGCCTGTTCTGCGAGCAAAAACTGCGCTAGCGATTCCGCTGGCACACTTCGGGAGGTGAGCTCAGACTGCCCTCGCAATAAAGGCCACGCAAGGCTCGCATGATCGGACCATCCCCAGGCGGAAGTCGTGATCAGAAATAAACAGGCACTCAACCACCGATGTGAGCCCGCGCCAGTCGTCGTCGATGTTTTAGCCAGCTGTTTCATAGCCGGAGGCTGACATGTTTATTGAGGCAGATTCAAGAACTTCAGCACGCACTGGTCGGCCATCGCTTGACTTCGCGGACCGCACAAAGCGTCAGTCAGCTTGTCCGCGTGTCCAAAAGCACGGCTTCTGCAGATGCCTCAAAGGTTGGTAATCCATAACGTTTGATAGGGCTCGAGGCGCCACTCCGACAGGCTTTCCTCTATGGGCTGATCCGTAATTAACTCTCGCCAGTGTTGATTGACCAACAGATTGAGACTGCTGAGTGGCAGACGTTGCTCAACACAGGAAACATTGTGGATACAAAACAGGCTCTGGCGCCGGTCCAGCGATTGGCGCCAAAACCCGAAGAGCGCGTCTCCAAGGTGCAACGTAAACTGCGTTGCGTTGGGGTGGAACGCAGGCTGCTGCTTGCGCAACACAATCAGTTTTTTCAGCGCCTGAAACACCTGATGATGGGACGAAGACGAGTCCTCGAGTACTGACATGAGGCGCTGCAGGGGCCACTGATGACGGTTGATAGACCGATTCTGGCTGGTGTGCTCAAGCCGCTCGATATCGTTACGGGTTCCCAGTAAAGAGTGAATGTAAAACGCCGGTACGCCTTCCAGGCCGAGCATGATGGCGTGGGCGCAAAGAAATCGCTGCAAACCCCACTCGTCAGGCCCCTCAACCGTACCCTGCAATGCATCAAATAATGCGATGTTGATTTCGTAGGGCTTGGCGGTTTCACCCGCCGCTTCACGCCAAGACACCCGACCACCAAAACCTTCCATGGTCGCCAACAGCAGATCCACTTCCTCCTGCGCCAGCAGACCCTCTACTGGCCGCAATCCAATGCCATCGTGAGAGGCAATGAAGTTAAAGTAAAAGGTACCGTCTTGCGCCGGCGGCATGCTCATCATCCAGGTAGAAAGGTGGCGGCTATTACCGGTGACCAAGGCATACACCAACAGCGGTGGCAG
>Ga0255770_10001634_pt1 | contig 20663 bp, 19 predicted proteins | sample 071ome_22_FD_179968 | JGI IMG/M metagenome (GOLD analysis project Ga0255770, IMG submission 179968) | Coastal salt marsh microbial communities from the Groves Creek Marsh, Skidaway Island, Georgia - 071404AT metaG (version 2) | ecosystem: Environmental > Aquatic > Marine > Intertidal zone >...
CTAAATAAATATAATTATCAGATTTTTTAAATTCATCTCTGGCAGATGAATAAGGAAGAAGATCTTTAATATTTTTCCTAACTAAGTTTTTAATATTCATTTTTTCATTCTAATTGAAACAGCTTCTTTGTGAGCATCTAATCCTTCATTTTCTGCCATACATTCAACAGCTTTTGAAATTTTAGAAAGTCCATCTTTTGTTATTTTTTGGAATGTTATTGTTTTGAAGAAACTGTCAGTATTAACTCCACTATAATTTTTAGCAAACCCATTAGTAGGCAAAGTGTGATTTGTCCCAGAAGCATAATCACCAGCACTTTCAGGAGTGTAATTTCCTAAAAAAACAGATCCAGCATTAATTAGTTTAGATATACAATAATCTTCATCTAAAACATTAATAATGTAATGCTCGGGTGAATAATCATTGATAAAATCTAGAGCAAAATCAAGATTATCAAAAAAAATGAATTTTGAATTTTTAAGTGATTCATCGATAATTATTTTTCTGCTAAGACTTTTTTTCTGATCATTAATATAATTTTTTACATCATTGATTAAAGGTTTTGAATTACTTACAAGAATTACTTGACTATCAATACCATGTTCGGCTTGTGACAATAAATCTGCTGCAACGTATTCTGGATTTGCGGATTCATCTGCAAGAACAAGTAATTCACTAGGACCAGCAGGCATATCTATTGAAATTCCGAAATTCATTGAATATTTTTTTGCTTCAGTTACATATTGATTGCCAGGACCAAAAATTTTATCAACCTTGGGAATTGAATTAGTACCAAATGTCATAGCAGCAATAGCCTGAGAGCCTCCAACTTTATATATCTTATCAATACCACATTTTTTACATGCATATAAAATTTCTGGACAGATATTACCACTTGAATTAGGAGGAGAACAAAGAATTCTATTAGGACATTTAGCAATTAACGATGGAATACCAAGCATCAAAACTGTGGAAAATAAAGGAGCAGTTCCTCCGGGGATATAAAAGCCAACATTTGAAATTGGACGTTTTTCTTGCCAACAATTAATACCTTCTAAAATCTCAATGTTATCATTTTTTGTCAATTGAGATAAATGAAACTTATATATATTATCAAAAGCAAGGTCAATTGAAGATTTTAATTCTTTTGAGATTAATTCTTCGGAAACATCAATTTCATCGATTTCTACTTTGATATTTTTAAGCTCAACTTTATCAAATTTCTTAGTTAATTCTCTTAAAGAAACATCACCATTTTCTTTAACACTTTTAAATACATCAATAACTGTTTCATAAATTAAACTATTATCAACATACGGTCTTTTTACTAAAGATTTCCAATCAGATTTTCTAGGGTTATTGTATTGATTCATTATCTAACCATTTTTTCTATTGGACAAACCAGAATATCTTCAGCTCCAGCTTCTTTAATTGAATCAATAGACTCCCAAAATTTATCATCATCAATTACTGTATGAAGAGATGACCATCCTTCTATTTCAAGAGGAAGAACAGTAGGACTCTTAAGAACCGGAAGAAGATTTGAAACAGCTTTAATTTTATCATTAGGAACATTCATTAAGATATATTTAGATCGTTTTGCTCTTAAAACTGAATTGATTCTAAAAACAAGCTTTTCTAATAAAATATCTTTCTCTTTATCAAAGGATCTAGAATTACATAAAACAGCTTGAGATTTAAAAATTGTGAAAACTTCTTTTAAATTATTTTTAAATAATGTGTTTCCAGTTGATACTATATCACAAACAGCATTAGACAAGCCAATGTTTGGGGCAATTTCTACTGATCCATTAATTTTGTGTATTTCACAATTTAGTTTGTTTTTAACTAAAAAATCAGAAAGAGTTTTTGGATATGAGGTTGCAATTTTGAGATTATTTAAATCATTAATATTGTTAAAATCCATTTTTTCAGGAATTGCAATAGAAACTCTACATTTAGAAAAGTTAAGTTCCATAATTTCAAAAATTTCCAATTCACTTTCTTTAATTAAATTTTGACCAATTATTGCTAAATCCACAACACCATCTGATAAGTATCTAGGAATATCACTATTTCTTAAAAAATAAATATTTAATGGAAAATTCTCACACTCTACCATCAATTGATCCTTAAAATTTTCAAATTTTATTCCTGATTTATCTAATAAGGAAATGGACTCTTTATTTAACCTTCCTGATTTTTGAATTGCTAAGTTTAATCTCTTCATAATTTATAAAAAAAAAGCCCGTTTAATTTCTCAAACGGGCTGTTAGTATATATATACACGTATCACATATCTCGTCTGAGGTTTAGATTAAGTAAATGATGATGACGATGTAATTTATTTAACATTTGTACAAATATCTATTATTTTTTTCTATTTACAATACTATTTAACTAATTATTGATTTCCTAAAATAATAGGTAATCCATCCTCACCTGAACCAATAATAACTGTTTTAGTATTTGGAGATTGTGAAAGTTTTAATGTTGCTTCAATTCCTTTATCTCTTAAAATATTTGCAGTTAATGAGCTGTTTAAGATTCTATTCGCATTTGCTTTACCTTGAGCGTCAATTCTTAGTTTTTCAGCCTCTTGTCTTGCTTTTTCGAGTCTAAACACATATTCTAAAGATTCTTGTTCTTGAGTTAATTTTCTTTCAATAGCAGCCTTAATGTTTGGAGGAAGAGTTACATCTCTTACTAATACAGAGTTTATTTGAACATGTTGTGATTCAACATCTTCAACTAATTGTTCAAAAATTTCATTTTGAATAGCATCTCTTTTGGTTGAATATAATTGTTCAGGTGTGTATTGACCGACAACACTTCTCGCTACAGCTCTTAGAGATGGTATTATCACAACATTTAGGTAATTTGATCCCTTTGTTTGGTGTAATAAACCTAACTCAGCGATTTTAGGTTGGTACAGTACTGAAATATCCAGTGATATATCTAGACCATTTGAGGATAAAACTTGCATTTTACTCTCAAAAACTTCTTGTTGTTTTACATTATATACATATACTTTATTCCATGGCATAACTATATTTAAACCCTCACCTAAAGGTGGTTCATCAGTTACAACACCATTTTCAAAAGTTTTAAATAGTACACCTGCTTCACCGTAGCCAATATTAACAAATGTTTTGGCAACAAAGATGAATAGAATTAGACCACCAACTAACGCAGGTAATCCAAGCTTTTGTAATTTTTCCATATTAATTTTAATTTACTTAAGTTAAAAGTCCGCCATCAACATTGATAACTTGACCTGTTATATAATTTGACAAATCAGATGCCAAAAATAAACATAAGTTTGCTACATCTTCACTTTCACCTGGTCTCTTTAGAGGAATACTCTCATTCCATGACTGAATAACCTCTTCAGACAGTTTGTCAGTCATTTCAGTTTTAATAAAACCTGGAGCAATAACATTACATCTGATATTTCTTGAACCAAGCTCAAGAGCAATTGATTTTGAAAAACCAATAATAGCAGATTTAGAAGCCGCATAATTCGATTGACCAGCATTACCCTTAACACCGACAACAGAACTCATATTAATAATACTACCTTTTCTATTTTTTAAAAAAGTTCTTTGACATGCTTTTGTCATATTGAAGACTGACTTCATATTGACCTCCATTACTCTGTCATAATCTTCTTCAGACATTCTCATTAAAAGTTTATCTTTTGTTATTCCAGCATTGTTAATTAAAACATCAATATTTCCAAAATCTTTTATAACATTTTCGATTAATTTTTCGCAATCAGAAAAAATTGAAGCATCACTTTTATATGAAATGCATTTAGTTTCTTTCGAATTAAATTTTTCAGATAATTCTAGTGCTGGACCAGATGACGAAGCATATGTAAATGCAACATTAGCACCATTTTCAATTAGTACCTTTACAATTCCTTTGCCTATACCTCTACTACCACCTGTGATTAAAACAGTTTTTTCCTCCAGTAATTTCATAAAATTTATTTAAGAATTTTTTTAACTTCCAATCCAATATTAGCTGGTGAATCAACAACATTAACACCAGATTTTCTTAAAATATCTTTTTTAGCCTCTGCAGTATCATCTTTTCCACCTACTATCGCTCCTGCATGCCCCATAGTTCTTCCTTTAGGTGCAGTTTCTCCAGCAATAAATCCAACAACTGGCTTTTGAATATTAGAATTCTTTATCCAATCAGCTGCATCAGCTTCTAACTGTCCTCCGATTTCTCCAATCATGACAACACAATCAGTTTCGGGGTCATTGAAGAAATATTGGACTGCTTCTTTTACTGTGGTGCCAATTATTGGATCACCACCAATTCCAATAGCAGTTGATATTCCATAACCAGCTTTAGAAATTTGATCAGCAGCTTCGTAAGTTAAAGTTCCTGATTTTGAAACTAGACCTACTCTCCCCTTCTCAAAAACAAATCCTGGCATAATACCAACTTTTGCTTCATCAGGTGTTATAATTCCAGGGCAATTAGGGCCAATAAGAGTACAGTTTTTATTTTTTATGTATGAATATACTCTTGACATGTCAGAAACAGGAATTCCTTCTGTAATTGCTACAATAACTTCAATTCCAGCATCTGCAGCCTCAAGAATTGCATCAGCAGCAAAACCCGCAGGTACAAAAATTATAGAAGTATTCGCTCCTGTTACTTCTACCGCATCTTTAACAGTATTAAAAACAGGTTTTTCTAAATGGGTTTTACCACCTTTCCCAGGTGTAACACCACCTACAATATTCGTTCCGTAATCAATCATTTGTTCTGAATGAAATGTGCCCTCAGAGCCAGTAAACCCCTGTACAATGACCTTTGAATTTTTATTAACAAGTATACTCATATATTATTCTTTGATTCTTTCAACATATGCTCCTTTTTCTGTATCAACTTTTATTTTATCCCCTTCATTGATAAATAGCGGAACATTGACTTCTACACCTGTTTCTAAAACAGCAGGTTTAGTTGCGTTAGTTGCTGTGTTACCTTTAACACCAGGTTCTGATGAAGTAACTTCTAATATAACACTTTGAGGCATTTCTACCGAAAGAATATTAGAATCTTCTGTGTTTATGATAATAGTAACTACAGTTCCTTCTTTTAAAAATTTTGAGCCTTCAATTTGCTCTTTTTGAACTTCAATTTGATTATAATCATCAGTGTTCATAAAGTGGAATGTAGAACCATCATTATATAAATATTGATACTTTCTATTTTCAACTCTAATATCATCAATTTTATGACCAGCTGGAAACGTATTATCAATAACTTTTCCAGATGTTACACTTTTTAATTTTGTTCTGACAAAGGCTGGACCTTTGCCAGGTTTTACATGTAAAAATTCAATGATTTTATATATATCACTAGAATATTTAATACACAATCCTTTTTTAATATCTGATGTTGAAATCATAGTTAATTTGTAAAGTATCCTTTCATAATTCCTCTTTTAGAATTTTGGATAAATGATAAAATTTCGTCTCTTTCTTTGGTAGCCTCAACTTCGGCCTCAATGTATCTAATAGCTTGAGTGTTGTTAAATTTCATTTGAAATAATATTCTATATATGTTTTGGATAGACTTAATAGTATCAGCTTCAAATCCCCTTCTCCTTAAACCAACAGAATTGATACCAACATAAGATAGTGGTTCTCGGGCAGCTTTAACATATGGTGGAATATCTTTTCTAACAAGTGATCCACCTGCTACAAATGAATGTCTTCCAATGTGACAGAACTGATGAACAGCAACCATTCCAGCTAAAGTTACATGAGTACCTACAGTAACATGACCTGCTAAAGTTGAGTTATTTGAAAAAATACTATTATCACCTACCTGACAATCATGTGCTATATGAGAATATGCCATTATTAAACAATTTTCTCCGATTACAGTTTTATTTCTGTCAGATGTTCCTCTGTTTATAGTAACACACTCTCTTATTACAGTGTTATCACCTATTTCAGCAGTTGTTTCCTCACCATTAAACTTTAAATCTTGTGGAACTCCAGATATTACAGATCCAGGAAATATTGAACAATTTTTTCCAATTCTTGCACCTTCTAAAATAGTTACGTTAGATCCAATCCATGTACCTTCTCCAATTTCAACATTATTATCAATTGTAGAAAATGGTTCTAGAACAACGGTTTTAGCAACTTTAGCACCTGGATGAACGTATGATAATGGTTGATTCATTTTAATTTTTCTTTATTATTGCAGCTTTCATCTCAGCTTCAGTTGTTAATTCCCCATTTACGTAAGCTCTAGCCATCATGTGACTTATACCTCGTCTAATTGGTGAAATAAGTTCTAATTTAAAAATTAAAACATCACCGGGAACAACAGTTCTCTTAAATTTAGCATTTTCTATCCTAGCAAAAAAAGTCAAATAATTTTCAGGATCAGGAAATGAATTTAGTACTAAAACACCACCAACTTGAGCCATTGCTTCTATTTGTAAAACTCCTGGCATTACTGGTCTCCCAGGGAAATGTCCAGCAAAATATGGTTCATCAGGAGAAACAAATTTTAATCCAGTAATTTCAGTTTCACTAATCTCTAGTATCTTATCCACAAATAAGAAAGGTGGTCGATGAGGTAAAATATTCATAATATCCTGAGAATCCATAATAGCTTCTTTTGAATATTTAATTTTATTCTTCTCAAATTCAGATTCTCTATCAATTATTTCACTAATCATTTTAGCAAACATTGTATTTGTTTTGTGTCCTGGTTTTTTTGCTATAATTTTTCCTCTAATTCTTTTACCTATTAATGCTAAATCTCCAATTACATCTAAAAGTTTATGACGTGCAGCTTCATTTGGATAATGTAGATTAAGATTGTCTAGTATTCCATTAGATTTCACAGAGACTTTATCTTTATTGAAAGCCTTTTTCAATTTATCCATAGTATCATCAGAGATTTTTTTATCAACATAAACAATAGCATTATTTAAATCTCCACCTTTAATTAAATTGTTTTCAAGAAGCATTTCTATTTCATGTAAAAAACTAAAAGTCCTAGCGTTAGAAAAATTTTCTTTAAATTCTGATAAATCAGACAATGTAGCATTTTGTGTTCCTAAAACTTTTGTTTCGTAATCAACCATAGTTGTAACCTCATAATTGTCAGATGGAATGACAGTAATTTCACTACCAGTTTCATCATCCTTATATGTTAGAACATTCTTGACAATATATTCAGATCTGTTCTGACTCAATTCTTTTATACCTGATTTTTCTAAAGCTTCAACAAAAAATTTTGATGATCCATCCATAATCGGCGGTTCTTCACTATCAATATGGATTAAAACATTATCAATTTCTAACCCCACTAATGCTGCTAAAACATGTTCAACAGTCTTTAATTTAACACCATCCTTTTCAAGGGTAGTTCCGCGTTGAGTGTCAATAACATATTTAGAAAGAGCTTCTATTTCAGGTTGTCCAGGAAGGTCAGTTCTTTTGAATAAGTATCCGGTATTTTCAACAGCTGGACTAAAAGTTAAAGTGACTTCATTTCCGGTATGAATTCCTACACCCCGTAATGAAATACTTTTATTAATTGTAGTTTGCTTAGTTGACATCTTTTTTCTTCATTAAATTATAAATGAATCCCATGACTTTTGGTAAATTTTTAAAATGTACAAATGACTTATTGTAATCCATATAATTTATAGCAGGATAACCCATTATAACAGAACCTGATTTAATATTCTTTAAAACACCTGACTTTGCTTGCATCTGGACATTGTCACCGATCTTCAGATGGCCAGCAATTCCTGCCTGTCCACCAATCAAACAGTTGTTACCTATCACGGTTGAACCTGCTACTCCTACCTGTGCAGCTAGGCATGTGTTAGAGCCAATAACAACGTTGTGAGCTATTTGAACTAAGTTATCAAGTTTAGCTCCTCTTTTTATCAAGGTTGATCCGAGGGTAGCTCTATCAATAGAACAGTTTGATCCAATTTCAACATCGTTTTCGATAACCACATTGCCATTGTGGATTACTTTAGTTGTGTTACCATTAGAGTCAAAATTAAATCCAAAACCATCAGAACCTATTACACTACCAGAATGAATGATACAATTATCTCCAATAACTGAATCATTATAAATTTTTACGCCAGAGTAAATTATTGAATTATTACCAATTACTACATTTCTTCCTAAATATACTTGAGAATGAATTTTTACATTTTCTCCTATTATAACATTTTCTTCAGCTATAGAAAATTTATCAAAAAATAAATTAATTCCATATTTAACTGAACTGTGTAATGATGATTGTTTATCAATCCCAACTTTATTTGTATTGGAATTATTAAAATGACTAAGAAGTTTCGAAAAGGCAGAGTTAGGATCCTTAACCCTAATTAATGTGGGCTTTATCTTTTCTTTGAGAACTAAATCTTCATTAACAATTACAATAGCTGCATCAGTAGAATATATATATTCAGTGTATTTTGGATTTCCTAAAAAGGTTAACGATTCAGAATCACCACTTTCAATCTTAGAAAGTTTAGTAATTTTAGATTCACCATCACCATCAACAACTCCACCAACTAAATCTGCGATTTCATGAGCTTTTAAAATCATCAGGGCAAAAGTATAAAAATTAATTTATTTTTTATGAGGAAAACCTTTCCTTTGCAATTGAAATGAAATCTGAAAAATTAAATTACGAAATCAATAATCTTGACCTAGCTGCTGAATTCATTTTAAATAATTCAGTATATAATATGATTTTTTTTAAAGCTGACCTCGGGGTTGGAAAAACAACACTAATAAAAGAAATTTGCAAAAAAATAGGAACTATTGACAATGTAGTCAGTCCAACATTTCCTATCCTTAATGTCTATAAAAGTAAAGATGATTTAATCTACCACATGGATCTTTATAGAGTTGAGAATTTAAAAGACCTGAATGAGTTGGGTTTTTTTGACATAATTGAACAAAAAAATTGGATTTTTATAGAATGGCCAGATAACTTTGAGAAGGTTTTTAATAAAAATCATACTTTAATTGAAATTAATTTAGAAAATGATAATTCTAGAACAATAACTTTAACTCAAAATGAAATTATATAAAAGAATCATATATTATTTTTTTGGTGTATTACTAGGTTCAGTTATAGTCTATTTTATTACCTCTCAAAAAAAAACTACATTTAACTATTTACCTCAAGAAAGAGTACTTGGAGATTTTAAAAAAAAGGAACTTGTTTTTGACTCGACCTTTAATCAAAATTTAAAAAATAATTTTTTTGATAATGAACTTGAAATTATGTTTTCCAAAAGCATTATTGGAAAAGATTCATGTAATACTTACCATATTGAAATTGAAAATTCTGGATATTTTAATGCAAAAAATTGTATTAAAAAAGTGTATTTAACTGGCTTTACTTCTTCGAAATAGCTCGGTGTTTATTAAATCTAATTCCCTATTTGATTGACCTTCAACAGAGGAATTTTCTTGAGCTCTACGAATCAGATACGGCATTAAATTTTCGACTGGACCAAACGGTAAAATTTTTGCAACATTAAAACCTTTACTTGCCAAATTAAAAGAAATATTGTCTCCCATTCCATATAGTTGACCAAACCAAACCTTTTCATCATCTTCCTTTATTCCATGTTTTTTCATAAGTTTTACAGTTTTAATGGTAGAAAACTCGTTATGACTAGCAATAAAAAAATCAACAGAATTAATATTGTTAAACATTAAATCAATACCACTATTAAAGTTTTTATCAGTTTCATTTTTATCAGAACAAATTGGTGAATTATAACCATTTTTCAATGCATCAATTCTTTCCTTTTCCATATATGCACCTCTGACTAGTTTAAATCCAAACTTAAAAGAATTATCATGATCTCTTAAAAGGTTTTGCATGTGAGGAATTCTATCCCATCTATATAATTGAATCGTGTTATATACAATGGTTGATTTTCTATTGTATTTCTTCATCATTTTGTAAACTAAATTGTCAATGGCCTCTTGGACCTCAAACTCCTCTGCATCTATCAATAAACGAACTTTTTTTGAATGAGCATAACTACAAATCATGTTAAACCTATCTATTACTCTAGTCCATTCGAGTTCTTCTTCTTTGGAAAGTTTTGTATTAGCATTAACTAATTTAAATAAACTGTAACGTCCTAAACTAGTAGGTTTAAATACTGCGAAAGGAATTGAATCATTTGAAAATGATAAATCAACAATTTCCATTTTCTTTTTACAAGCTTTATCAAAATCTTGCTCAGTTTTGAGAGCTTCTACTGAATAATCTAAAATTGAATTTACATTCATTTTTTTCATACCTTGGATCGTCACTTCACACTCATTTATGTCAACTCCTCCACAAAAATGTTTGTAAAGTGTTTTTTTTAAAATCCATTTTACAGGTAATTTATACTTTAGTGCAAAAAGTGTTAGAGTAGTTAGAAAATTGACTAGATATTTTTTTGTTATAACGTTGAAAAGCAATTTAGCATTGTATAGACTATAATTATCTTTGAGTTTAAAAGCAGTTTCAGTATTCTCAAACATCGATCTACTCATATTTTTCTAATATATGTTGTTTTTTTAAAATATCTTTATAATAAATTAAGATTAACAAAATTGAAGCCAATTATTTCATCATCTTACAGTATTATATTTAATCAAGATGGTTACAATGAATTAAATTTAATTGTAAATAAAAATAATTATTCTAAAGTTTTTATACTGGTAGATGAAAACACAGAAAAACATTGTTTACCATACCTAGACAAAAAAGTTGATTTTTCTTTTCAAAAAATTAAAATCAAATCAGGTGAACATTACAAAAACTTAGATACTTGTAATGAGGTTTGGGAATTTTTAAATAATAATGCAGACAGAAAAAGTTTATTGATTAATCTGGGAGGAGGTGTGATAACGGATATGGGTGGATTTATTGCAAGCACATTTAAAAGAGGAATAGATTTTATAAATATACCTACAACCTTATTATCAATTGTAGATGCATCTGTTGGTAGTAAAACTGGAATAAACTTTAATTCCTTAAAAAATCAAATTGGAGTCTTTTCAGATCCAATTTTAATTATCATTGATACTGAATATCTTAAAACACTTGATGAAAGAAATATCAAAAGTGGGTATGGTGAGATATTTAAACACTCTCTTATTTCAGGAAATTTATTTGAAGAATTAATTAATAATTCTAAAATATTATACAGTGATAAAATCATCTATAATTCAATTAATGTTAAAAATAATATTGTGCTAAGGGATAGAAAAGAAGAAAACATTAGAAAGCATCTTAATTTTGGTCACACGATAGGTCATGCAATTGAAAGTATAAAGCTCAATTCAGACAGTAAAGTTTTTCATGGTGAAGCAGTAATAGCAGGTATAATCATTGAACTATATTTATCTCACAAAGCTCTAAACTTTCAAATTGACATTGTCATAAAAATAAAGGAACATCTTGAAAATATTTTTGATAAAATTTATATTTCATCAAACGAAATCCAACACCTTTTTAGCCTATTACAATTTGACAAAAAAAACTTCTCAAATAAAGTGAATTTCGTTTTACTTAAAGATATTGGCAATTGTGAAGTTGATATTAATGTTAAAAACGAAATTATAAGTGAAGCAATCGATTTTTACAATTCTTAAGCTGAATTTCTGCTAGCATTAATATTTCCAAATAAAGATCTCATTACCATTTTTTCATAAACATGTATCTTTTTACCATTATTTTTACCAGTATTTAATTCTTTAATATTCTGTAAAGCAAACTGTTGTATTGTAATCAATGGAAGAACTATATTCTCTCTGGTTTGAATTGATAGTTTATTTGCAGGTTCATTTTGCATTAATTCAGTAAAACCAGATACTTTTAAAAGCATTTTTTTAGTTAATAAATATTCATCGTGAATTATATCCCAAAAAGCTCCGAATTCAGGATCATGTTTCATGTAGGATGTTAATTGAAAGAATGATTTTGTTAGACTCATCATACTATTTGAAATTAAAACTCTAAAAAAAGGAACCTCTTTGTACAATTTTTTTACCTCACTTAATCTCTTGTTCTCATGGTAATAATTTATTGCAGTTCCTAATCCAAAAAATCCTGGAACATTTTGTTTTAATTGGCTCCAACTACCAACAAAAGGAATAGCTCTTAAACTTTCAAAACTAAATACATCATCATTTGTTCTTTTTGATGGTCTACTTCCAATGTTTGTCTTTGCATAGTACTTCACAGTACTCATATGTTCCAGATAAGGAACAAATTTTGGATGAGACTTAAAGTCAGAGTACGATTTATAGCTAATTTCTGATAATTTATTGAGGGTTCTTCTGTGTGAGCCAGTAAAAATTTCTTTATCAGATATTATTTTATTTTTTACACCTGAACTTATCAGTTGCTCTAAGTTGTATTGAGAAGAGTCAATAGTACCAAAATTTGAACTAATAGTTTGCCCTTGAACTGTTAATTGTATTTGTTCAGATTCAACCAGATTTCCAAGAGCACTGTAAAATTGATGAGTATTTCCTCCTCCACGAGCAGGTGGACCTCCCCTACCATCAAAAAATATTACTTTTATGCCATATTTCCTTGATATCTTAGTGAGTGACTCCTTAGCTTTTAAAATACTCCAATTCGCAGTTAAATAGCCACCATCTTTAGTTCCGTCAGAAAAACCTAACATTATCGTTTGAACATTTCCTCTAGTTTCTAAATGATCTCTGTATTTTTTATTCTTGTATACAGTTTCCATGACATCTTTACAAACATTCAAATCATCAATAGTTTCAAACAACGGCAAAATATCAACAGTTAAATCATTCCAACCACATAATTTAAACATAGAGAAAACTTCTAAAATATTGATTGCAGATTGATTGTTACTAATGATGTATCTGTGACATGCTTTCTCTCCATTACTTTTTTGAATTGTCTTCATTGCTATTATTGATTCAATTGTATTTTTAACAATCGTATCGCTAAAATCATCTCCACTAAGTTCAATGTTTTGTATCTTATCTAAAACCTTAATTTTTTGAGATTCTTTGAGGGTAGCATAATCTTTGGGAAATTTATTTTTTAAGGCCTTTTTAAAAATTTCGTAGAAAACTTTACTGTGTATTCTTGAATCTTGTCTGATATCAAGAGTAGCAAAATGATAACCGAAGATTTTAATTTTATCTATAAAATTATCTAATTTGTCCAGGAAAAGAGAGTTATGTTTTTCGATAATTTCATTTCTTATTAGCTCAAGCTTTTCAACGAGGTCCTCTAAGCTAATTCTAGGCTTTTTATGCGTTTCAAAAATACTTCTGTAAAGGTCATCTTCAATTTTTATGATAACGTCTTCTATACCCTTAAAAGTTAATCTTCTTCTTAAATCTCTAATATCCCTGTAATAGTTCTTAATTATGTCACTTCTTAATTTTTGAGATGTTTTAAGAGTTATGTCAGTTGTCACAAAAGGATTACCATCTCTGTCACCTCCGGGCCAAAAACCAAGTGAAACTAAATCATAATATTCAAAATCATTATTAAATATGTTTGATTTGATATATTTAAAAATATTGCTAATGGATGAATAAAAAACGTTTTCAAGATACCATGATAGGCTAACTGCTTCGTCGTAAGGAGTTGGTTTTTTTGTTTTAAAAAACGGCGTTATACCTAATTGTGAAAGAAGGTTTTTAATTTTAGTTAAATCGTTGCTCCTAACAGCAGATGATAAGTCAGTTATTATTCCAAGCACAGATCCAGGGTAAAATTGGGTAGGATGAGCTGTAAGAACTGGTCTAATTTTAAATCTTTTTAGATATTTTTTTAATTCAACCTTTTTATTTGAGGACTCAACTAATTCTTTTAAATTTCTTAGTGTTCCTACTCCATCCATATTATTTATTTCACTAAATGCAGCATCTTCAATGGCATCAAATAATACTACTTGTCTTTCTACATATTGGATAAAATTAAATAGTAGAGAAATTTTGTCTTCCTCAGAAAAATCACTGCAGTACTTATCAAAAAACTCATTTACAATAGACTTAGGATCTTTATTTTTCTTATAACCATTATTACACACATCATTAAATAAAGGCAATAACTGACCTATATCAGCAATATTTTCATAAGGTAGGGTAGAAAATATACTATTATAAATATGAAATTTAGAGAGGACTTTCTCTTGAAATCTCTCCTTCTTGGTAAGTTTTCTCATAAATTATTTAATCTCGTTAAATATTTTATGCATTAACCTTTTCTTATCATTTATACTTTCTTCAAGAGAAATCATAGTCTCAGTTCTTGAAACTCCATCTATATCATCTATCATAAATATAATTTCTTTAGCATGATTAGTATCTCTAGACCTCACTTTGCAAAAAATATTGAATCTTCCCGTTGTTATATGAGCTACAGTAACATATGGTATACTATTTAATTGATCTAAAACTATATTTGTTAAATGTGTTTTTTCGAGGAAAATCCCAATATATGCAATAAATGTGTATCCAAGTTTCTTGTAATCTAAAGCAAGTGATGAACCCTTGATTATTCCAGCATCTTCCATTTTTTTGACACGAACATGAACAGTGCCTGCAGAAATAAGAAGCTTTTTTGCTATGTCTGTAAAAGGAATTCTTGAATTATCTATTAAAAGATCAAGTATTTTATGATCAACATCATCTAGTTTAAATTTCATATTGAGTTATTGTTAAAGATTTTGCAAATATATTGAATAATTTTAACTCTTTTTCTAAAAACTAAGAATTTAATTTACTGTTTACTGAAAAATGATGAATATAATTCAAAAAAATATAATTGTAAATGTTTACAAATTTGATTATAATTTTAATAGAAAACTGAATAAATGATACAATTGTATACAATTTTATATTAATATATTGATTTTAAGTAAATTAATATTAAATATATAAAGTGATTATTTAAATTAATTATGAATAATTTAATATAAATTGAAATTTTATTATGTAATTTTATTTATTAAATTTACAATTGTAAACATGGATGAATTTAAAGATAGATTGTTAGAATTAATAAAGTCTAAGAACATTTCAGCTTCAGAATTATCAAAAAAAATAAATGTTCAAAGATCAAATATTTCACACATTTTAAGTGGCAGAAATAAACCAAGTTTAGATTTTGTTTTAAAACTTTGTGATTATTACAATGATATAGACCTTGACTGGCTTTTGAAGGGTATCGATACCCCCACCCCTATCATCCATAAAAAAAACAGAAATAAGACGTCTACAATAAATAAAATTGTTTTATTTTTCGAAGATGGTACTTTTGAAACGTTTTCTAGCAAGTAGTTTATTTGTTTGTTTACTAGGTTGTAATCTTCCTGAAAGAAATTGTTCAGATTATAAAAATGGTGATTTTGAATTTTCAACAACAATCAATAACGAAGTTATAACCTCTAAATTTTCTAGAAGAGATTCGATTGAAATAGAATATTTTGAAAATAAAATTGACACATCCTTTGTTAGTTGGGTTTCTGATTGCGAATTTATATTAAGAAAGAAAAATCCAGCTACATCTACAGATAAAAAAGCAGTAAATATGAAAATTTTGTCTACATCTGAGAATGGTTACGTTTTTGAGTTTTCTATAGTAGGTGATAAAAAGAATATATTTAGAGGAGAAGCTATAAAACTTAACTAAAAATCAAAACTAGCTTGAGAACCTGAATCATCTTCAATATTTTCCTCATTTTTAATATTTTCCTGAACTACTTCAATCTCATTTAATTCTTTTTTTTCAGGTGTAAATGGGATTGACTCCAAAATATTAATTTCTTTAATTTCCTTTCTTGACAACTGATTACCAATAGCTTTAATGCCTTTAACAGCGATGAATTCATCTACATTGATGTTTTCTTTTTCTAATGGTTTATTTCCTTTAAAAACCAACTCAATGACAGGCTTCCAATCAGTACTAACCATTTCTACTTGAATATTTTTAGCTATTTCGACATATTTTTGATCACCTTTTAAAATACCAATTTCAAATCTTTTGATATAAAACATTTTTTTGGCTGAATTAAAATATACTACTGAAACAGGCTTGATTCTATCTAGTTTCTCTAGAATTATCATTTCATCAGGAAAATGCATATTTAAATCAGGTTTTGAAATTTTTAAATATCCAGATCTACTAACTACCAAAAGTTCATCATCTGGCTTAAATTCACCTAACAAATCTCCTCTTCCATCAACATTTAACCTTGAAACCGTATCGTCAAACCATATTTTTCTTGGCTTCAAGGTTGATAATCCCTTTTCCTTAAACAATATCTTATTTACAGGATATTTTGTAACTATATTACCCTTTACAGATCTTCCTTTAATTGCTAAATCTCCAAAGTCTAAATCCCATTTAAGCTTTTTAATTAAACCTGATTGTCTCAAAATAATTGTTACCACCTCTGCCTCACCATTTGGATTTGATGAAAAGTATAATACTTTAGTTTTATTGTGTTCAGAAGCTAAATTGTATACTTTATCACGTGTAACTCCAGTAACACTAAATCTTTTAATGTAAGAAGTTCCTGTTTTGCCATCTTTATAAATCATATTATATACTGTTCTTGAATCTTTTTTTCTAAAAACAGCTACATGGATAATATTCTTCTCTACAAACTTTTTTCTATCAACTTTGGTAACAATCAAGTTACCACTTTCTGTAAACAGAATAATATCATCAATATCAGAACACTCCTCTACATATTCATCTTTTCTTAGAGATGTGCCAATAAATCCTTCATTTCTGTTAACATATAATTTTGCGTTTCTTACAACTACTTTCTTAACATCAACATCATCAAATATCTTAATCTCTGTTTTTCTCTCCTTTCCACTTGCATATTTCTTTTTAAGATTTTTAAAATAATCAATAGTGAAGCTTGTCAAATTATTAAGATTATCCAATATTAATTCTAAGTCATTCTCGATTTGTTTTATCCTCTTATCGGCCTTATCAATATCATATTTAGAGATTCTTTTAATTTTGATTTCGGTTAATCTTACAATATCATCTTGAATTATTTCTCTTTTCAAAAGGTTATTGAATGGTTTTAAACCATTATTAATTGCTTCTAAAACTTCTTCCCAAGTTTCTTTTTCCTCAATTAAACGATAAATCCTATTCTCAATAAAAATCTTTTCGAGAGTGGAATTATGCCATAACTGCTCTAGCTCTGATTGTTTGACTTCTAACTCCTTTCTCAATAAATCTCTAGTTAAGTCAACTGATTTTTTTAAAATTTCTGAAACACCAATAAAAACAGGTTTATGATTTTCAATCACACAACCTAGGGGTGAAATTGATACCTCACAATTTGTAAAAGCAAATAAAGCATCAATTGTTTTATCAGGGGATACACCATTTGGTAAATGAATTAAAATCTCAACATTATCTGATGTATTATCTTCAATTTTTTTGATTTTTATTTTTCCTCTTTCATTAGCCTTAATGATCGATTCAATTAATGATGTAGAAGTTGTAGTAAAAGGAATTTGAGATATAACTAAAGTGTTCTTATTTAATTGATTAATCTTAGCACGAGCTTTAATCCTCCCCCCTCTTTTTCCATCATTATAATTTGAAACATCTATTTCACCACCAGTTACAAAATCAGGATAAATCTCAAATTTTCTTCCTCTTAAATATTTTACAGCTGAATCAATTAGTTCAATGAAGTTGTGAGGCAGTATCTTAGTAGATAATCCGACCGCAATCCCCTCAGCACCTTGTGCTAATAAAAGAGGAAACTTAACAGGTAAATTGACAGGTTCTTTTCTCCGACCGTCATATGAGAGCTGCCATTCTGTGATTTTTGGACTAAATACAACTTCTAATGCAAATTGAGACAATCTAGCTTCAATATATCTTGATGCTGCTGCAGAATCCCCGGTTAAAATATTACCCCAATTTCCCTGGGTGTCAATTAAAAGATCTTTTTGTCCAATTTGCACCATTGCATCAGAAATACTCGCATCTCCGTGAGGATGATATTGCATAGTGTGACCAACAATGTTAGCTACTTTATTAAACCTGCCATCATCAAGATCTTTCATTGAATGGAGAATTCTTCTTTGTACAGGCTTTAAACCATCTTCGACTGAGGGTACAGCTCTCTCCAATATTACATAAGAAGCATAATCAATAAACCAGTCCTTATACATCCCAGAAATAGGAATAAGCTCTTCATTATTCATACCAGACATATCATTAAAGTTATCTTCAATCATGCTTTATCTAAATCAAATTTTAGGTTTTCGATTATAAAATTTTGTCGATCAGGTGTATTTTTACCCATATAAAATGACAATAATGATTCAATACTAGTTTCCTTATTTATTATAACTGGATCTAAACGTATATTTTCACCTATAAAATTTTTAAATTCATTAGGTGAAATTTCACCTAAGCCTTTGAACCTTGTTATTTCAGGCTTTGGAGAGAGTTTTTGAATCGCATCTACTCTTTCTTGTTCTGAGTAGCAGTATATAGTTTCTTTTTTATTCCTCACTCTGAATAATGGTGTTTGTAATATAAAAACATGCCCCTCTTTTATTAATTCAGGAAAAAACTGTAAAAAGAAAGTGATGAGCAGCAATCTAATATGCATTCCGTCAACATCAGCATCTGTTGCAATAACTATTTTATTATACCTTAACTTTTCTAAACCTTCCTCAATATTAAGGGCCGCCTGTAATAAATTAAACTCTTCGTTTTCATAAACGATTTTTTTTGTCATTGAATATGAATTCAAAGGTTTTCCTCTAAGACTAAAAACTGCTTGTGTATTTACATTTCTAGATTTAGTAATTGATCCACTAGCAGAATCACCTTCGGTAATAAACAAAGTAGAATCCAGCCTGTATTCATTGCTCATATCATCTAAATGAACACGGCAATCTCTCAATTTCTTATTATGAAGACTAGATTTTTTTGCTCTTTCTCTTGCAAGTTTTCTGATACCTGAAAGCTCTTTCCTTTCCCTTTCAGCTTGAAGAATTTTTCTTTGAATTTCTTCAGCAACTACTGGATTTTTATGTAAATAATTATCAAGTTTTTTGCTAATAAAATCATTAATATATGTTCTGACAGTTGGAAGATCACCTCCCATCTCAGTTGAGCCTAACTTAGTTTTAGTTTGAGATTCAAAAACTGGCTCTAAGACTTTAATGCTAATTGCACAAAGGATAGATTTTCTTATATCTGATGAATCATAAGGCTTTTTATAAAACTCTCTAAGGGTTTTAACAATTCCTTCTCTACATGAAGATAAATGAGTTCCCCCCTGGGTAGTATGTTGACCATTTACAAAAGAATAATATTCTTCACTGTATTGTTTTTTATTGTGTGTGATTGCCAATTCAATATCATTACCTTTCAAGTGTATTATAGGGTACAGAAAATCTTCAATGTTATTGTTATCTTCGATTAAATCTTTTAATCCATTTTCGGATTTAAATTTTTCACCATTAAAAATTATTGATAAGCCTGGATTTAAATAAACATAATACTTAAGCATTCTTGACACATACTCATTTCTGTACTTAAACTTTTTAAAGATCGAGTCATCTGGTTTAAAAAGAACCTTTGTTCCTTTTCTTTTAGGTGAATCAGTTAAAGGAAAATCATCAACGACTTCACCGAATTCAAAAGAAACAGATTTTTCTTTTCCATCTCTAAATGATTCGACCTTAAAAAAAGATGAGAGAGCGTTTACTGCTTTAGTACCAACTCCATTTAAACCCACAGATTTTTTAAAAGCTCTTGTGTCATATTTTCCACCCGTATTCATTTTACTAACAACGTCTTTAACCTTGCCAAGAGGAATCCCTCGTCCATAATCTCTGACACTAACCATGTTATCTTTTATCGAAATCTCAATTGTTTTTCCAGCACCCATAACAAACTCATCAATTGAATTATCAAGTATTTCTTTTAAGAGAATATATATACCATCGTCGTATGCAGAACCGTCACCGAGTTTTCCTATATACATTCCAGGTCGCATCCTGATATGATCTTTCCAATCCAACGACTTAATGTTATCCTCAGTATATGATGAAGTTTGTGGCATCTTTTAGAAGGAGTCTAAGATATGATACTTAATTTTTATTTAAAATGGTGTTTAAATAAAATAATTAACAATTGTAAGTTTAAAATGTTGAAATCTAATTAAACGTTAAATCTGAAATGAATGATATCACCATCTTCAACTACATATTCTTTACCCTCAATTTTTAACTTTCCGGCTTCTCTTACATTATTTTCAGATTTGAGCTCGATATAATCATTATATTTTATTACCTCTGCCCTAATAAATCCTTTTTCAAAATCAGTATGAATAGTGCCTGCTGCCTGTGGTGCTTTAGAACCATTTTTAAAAGTCCAAGCTCTAACCTCTTTAGGACCTGCAGTGTAAAAGGTCGAAAGATTCAATAATTTGTGAGATTCTCTAATTAATAATGAAGAACCAGGCTCATCAATACCTAAATCATCAAGAAACATTTTTCTATCCTCATAATCTTCAAGTGCATTTATTTCTTCTTCAATTTTTGCAGCTAATGTTATG
>Ga0255770_10001645_pt1 | contig 20587 bp, 31 predicted proteins | sample 071ome_22_FD_179968 | JGI IMG/M metagenome (GOLD analysis project Ga0255770, IMG submission 179968) | Coastal salt marsh microbial communities from the Groves Creek Marsh, Skidaway Island, Georgia - 071404AT metaG (version 2) | ecosystem: Environmental > Aquatic > Marine > Intertidal zone >...
GTACTATTGATGTTGACGCGGATTCGGGGAAATGGATACTTAAAAAGTTATCGTTGTCTACTCCAGAAGTGAAAGAAATGGCAGCGACAAGATTAAGAATTTGTGAGATATGCCCGGAGCTAACACCGAAACTAAACAGATGTAAGAAATGTGGGTGTGTAATGCCCATTAAAGTATTTTTTAAAAGTTCTTCATGCCCATTAAAGAAGTGGGAAGCAGAGAAATAATATGGCTATTGAACGAAGCGTATACCAAGCCCCTGAAGGTTTGGAAGATGAAATGATAGAAGATTCCGAGATGGAAATAACCGTCGTTGATCCAGAAATGGTGACTCTGGATGACGGCAGCGTAGAGATTACGTTAATGCCGGAGTCTGGCCTTGAAGACACTATGGGTGCGCCGTTCGATGCAAACTTAGCAGAATACTTAGGCGACAGAGAATTAAGTCTCCTATCTAATGATCTCCTTGGGTACGTTAGCGCTGATACAAATAGCCGCAAAGAGTGGGCTGATACTTTTGTCAAGGGCTTGGAAGTGCTCGGATTTAAGTATGAGGAACGGACAGAGCCATGGGATGACGCTTGCGGTGTGTATAGTACCGTGCTGTCCGAAGCCGCCATACGTTTTCAAGCCGAGGCTATGAGTGAGACGTTCCCTGCTTCTGGCCCCGTCAAGACCAAAATTTTAGGTGAAGTAACACGCGAGAAGGAAGAAGCAGCAGAGCGTGTTCGTGCCGACATGAATTATGAGCTTACAGAGGTGATGGTGGAGTATCGTCCTGAGCACGAACGACTCCTCTATAGCCTTGGTCTTGCAGGGTCAGCTTTTAAAAAGGTCTACTACGATCCGAATTTAGGCCGTCAGGTTGCGGTGTATATCCCAGCCGAAGACGTTATTGTCCCGTACGGTGCGTCTAACATAGAAACAGCAGAACGTGTTACCCACGTTATGCGTAAGACTAAGAACGAGTTGACCAAGCTACAGGCTGCGGGCTTTTACCGTGACATAGAACTTGGTGAGCCGCAGTCATTCTTTACTGATATAGAAGAAAAGAAAGCGGAAGAAGGTGGCTTTAGTCTAACCTCTGATGACCGCTACTGTATTTGTGAAGTACACGCAGACCTGATTATAGACGGCGTGGATGGGGAAGAAGGCGATGAGACTATGCAAATCGCCAAGCCTTACGTCGTAACTATTGAACAGGGTACTGGGGAAGTTCTTGCTATACGCCGTAACTGGAACCCCGATGACCCGTTGATGCTAAAGCGTCAACACTTTGTACACTATGTTTACGTACCGGGATTTGGTTTTTATGGTCTTGGTTTGATACACATCGTAGGGGGGTACGCACGTGCGGGCACCTCGCTCATTCGCCAGCTTGTTGATGCTGGTACGTTGTCAAATCTACCGGGCGGCTTGAAGTCTCGCGGCCTGCGTGTGAAAGGTGACGATACACCGATTGGCCCCGGTGAGTTCCGTGATGTGGATGTGCCTAGTGGTTCCATCCGCGACAACATCATGCCGCTACCATATAAAGAGCCTTCCCAGACCCTACTGGCGTTGTTGAACCGTATTACTGAAGAAGGTCGTCGTCTGGGTGCAATCTCAGACATGAATATCAGTGATATGAGCGCCAACGCGCCAGTAGGGACTACTCTTGCTCTGCTGGAGCGCACACTCAAGCCGATGGCTGCGGTACAAGCTCGTGTTCATTACGCGATGAAACAGGAGTTCAAATTACTGCGGGCGATCATTTCTGAGTATGCACCAGAAGAATATGGGTATGTCCCCAACCGTGGTGAACCCCGCGCTAGGCAGATGGATTATGCGATTACTGATGTAATCCCTGTAAGCGACCCCAACAATACTACGTTGGCCCAGCGTGTGGTTCAGTACCAAGCCGTGTTGCAGATGGCGCAACAGGCACCGCAGATATACGACCTCCCCCAGCTACACCGCCAAATGATCGAAGTTCTTGGAATAAAGAATGCTGAGAAACTTGTACCGACAAGCGATGACTTACCTCCGGTTGACCCAGTAAGTGAAAACATGAACGCGCTGGTTGGTAAGCCCATGAAGGCGTTTATCTACCAAGACCATCAGGCGCATATCGCTACTCACCAGTCATTTATGCAAGACCCACAGATTGCCGCGATGATTGGACAAAACCCAGCGGCCCAGCAGATTATGGGATCACTGCAAGCGCATATAGCCGAGCACATGGCGTTTGAATATCGTCGCCAGATAGAAGAAAAACTGGGTGCTCCGCTGCCCGCGCCTAACGAGGAGTTACCGGAAGATATTGAAGTGCTTCTCGCTCAGACTATGGCACAGGCAAGTACACAGTTGACCCAACAGAAACAGGCAGAAGCGGCGCAACAGGCAGCACAACAGCAAGCCCAAGACCCGGTAATCCAGATGCAACAGCAAGAACTAGCTATTAAACAGGCTGAAATACAGCGCAAAGCACAGAAAGACCAAGCAGACGCGCAGATAGCAGCGGCTAAACTACAGCTTGAGGAGAAGAAAGCAAACACTACCATGTCTCTTGAAGCAAGCCGTATAGCCGCGCAGACAGACCAAGCCAATGCCAAACGGGACTTGGATGAAGCTAAAGCACTTATTGACTTAGCAAAAACCCAGCAGGTGAACAGAGGTGGCTAAAAAAGCAGAACGCAATACCTATGAAATGTTGCAGGAAGGTAAAAGTGTCAAAGGCACATCTATTGGTGGCGGTGCAACTAAAAGAAGCACAATGAGTAAAGACCAGAAGCGTAATTACAAGAAGTACAAGGGCCAAGGTAGGTAGTTTTGTACGTTGAACCACAGAACAGGAAATGTAAAAACTGCGAAGTAGTAAAGCCGTTAGACGCGTTTGAACCACAACGTCGAATATGCAGAGTATGTAAAGAAATAAAAGCTCGTATAAAGCAGTCCTCCACACCAGAAGGTTTTTTAACTTCTTTATACACACACGCTAAATACACATACACAAGCAGGAAACACAATAGAAGTCACCCGAACAAAACGGATTTTGCGATTACAAAACAAGATTTAATTGACTTGTGGTATAAACAGAACGGTAGGTGTGCAATATCTGGTGTTGTGATGACCCACCATAAAGACGGTGGTGGGCGAAAAGATTTTAACGCAAGCATAGACCGGATAATTCCACACGAAGCCTATACGCCAGAAAACATACAGTTGGTTGCTGGAAGAATTAATTTTATAAAACACGAGCTTCCGGAAGATTTATTACATTGGTGGGTACGCACAATATACGAACATCAAAAGTTTGGGGAGAAACCTAGCGATAATGGCGAAGACAGTATTTGAGGTATTAAGAGAAAAACTACAAGAGCAGCAGCGCTCTTGTGAAGAATCCTTGGTAGCTGGGTCAGCTAAAGACTATGCCCAGTACCGTGAGATTTGCGGGGTGATACGAGGTCTAACCTCCGCAATACGAGAAATTGAAGACCTCTCGCGAAACTTTTTGGAAGACGAAGATGACTGAAATGACTGCGTTAGAACAGAAACGTAAGCTAAAGATAGAGGAGCAGGAAGCACAGGAAGTGGTTTTAGAGGAACAAATACCTAAACCCGTCGGGTATAGGATTTTAATTGCCCTACCAAACATTGAAGAAACTTATGGTGAAAGCGGCCTTCTGAAGTCCGAAAAGACCATGCGGGATGAGTATATCCTGTCAATGATTGGGGTAGTTCTGGACATGGGCGAGCAAGCATACAGCGATACAGACAGGTTCCCCACTGGCCCATGGTGTGAACGGGGTAATTATGTGATGTTTCGGGCTAATAGCGGTACAAGATTTAGGGTCGGCAAGCAGGAATATCGCCTAATAAACGATGATTCTGTGGAAGCCGTTGTCGATGATCCGAGTAAAGTTACTCGTGCGTGAGGTATAAAATATGGCTATGCAGCAGGTAGGGTATGAGTTTCCTGACGAAAAAGCAGAAAACTTAACAGAAATAGAAATTAAAGCGGATGACGAGGTTGATACTAATATAGATGTTGAACCAGCCGTTGGACGTGAAGCTATACAACAGAAACCAAAATCTGTTAAAAATCAAAAAGATACAGAAAGTCTCCAAGCTGGAGAAGTCGAAATTGAAATTGAAGACGACACCCCAGTTGAAGACAGGGGTAGAACTCCGTCTGAGCCGCCAGCAGAAGTTACTGACGACGAGTTAGAAAACTACTCCGAAAAAGTCAAAAAGCGTATCCAGCACTTCAGCAAGGGCTACCATGACGAGCGTAGGGCTAAAGAACAGGCACTGCGCGAGCGTGAGGCCGTCGAATCTTACGCTAAACAGTTGATTGAAGAGAACAACCGGTTGAAGCAGGACGGGGTAAAAAGTCAGAATGCTTTGATTGAATCAGCTAAAAGGCAGGTAGAAGCTGAAATGCTGGCCGCTAAACGTGCCTATAAAGATGCGTACGAAAGCGGAGAATCTGATGCTATTTTGGAAGCCCAGCAGCAACTAAACAATGCACAGATACGTATGGAAAGAGTTTCTAGTTTTAAACCTGAAAAAGTGAAAAAAGAAACTCCTTTACAATCAGATAGTAATAGAGTACAACAGCAAGTACAGGCACCCCAAGAACAGCAAATTGCTAGGGATGTCAAAGCCGAAGCATGGCGCGATGAGAACCCGTGGTTTGGCTCTGACGATGAAATGACCGCTTTTGCGTTGGGGTACCATAACAAATTAGTCAAAGAGGGGGTTGACCCCCAATCTGACGATTACTACGAGAAGATAAATTCTCGTATGCGGAAAGTATTCCCGAATCAATTTGATGACGGGATAGATGAACCAGAGGAACCAAAAAAGAAGTCTAGCAATGTGGTTGCCCCCGCTACGCGGAGCACTTCACCTAACAAGGTGCGACTAACTCAATCACAAATTGCTATCGCGAAACGTCTTAACGTACCTTTGGATGTATACGCCAAACAGGTTGCACAATTAGCGAGGAATACATAATGGCTGAGAACAGACTCGATAGAGAGCTAAACACTCGTGAGAAGGTAACTAGGAAACGCTCATGGCGCAGGCCCGAGACGTTACCTACACCCGAACCGCAGGACGGTTGGGGCTTCAAGTGGGTTCGCGTAGCTACTCGTGGAAATGCTGATCCTACCAATGTAACCTCCAAACTACGTGAAGGCTGGGAGCCGGTTAGAGCTTCAGACCACCCTGAGATTGAACTTGCAGTTGTCGAAAACGAACGATTCAAGGACAACATCGTTATAGGCGGTCTAATGCTCTGCAAAGCCCCACAAGAACTTGTCGAGGAACGCAATGGTTATTATCAAGATCAAGCAAATAGCCAGATGCGCTCTGTAGACAATAACTTGATGCGCGAAAGCGATCCTAGGATGCCTATATTTAATGACAGGCGTTCCAAGGTGACTTTCGGAAAAGGTTAATCTAAGGAGTCTATCATGGCATCTTCCGCTACACCGTACGGGCTGAAACCCGTAAAGCGGGTTGATGGCTTACCCTATGCGGGTGCCGTCACTCACTACAAAATTGACCCTGCTGGGGTCGCCAACAACATCTTCTACGGCTCAATCGTGCAGTTGACTGCCGCTGGCTATGTAGAACTGGCTGATGGCACCGGCAAAGACATCACAACCAACAACTTCGGCGGTAGCGGAATTGGCGCTGCTGGCGTTTTTGTAGGTTGTGAGTATGTCGACAGCAATGGTCAGACACAGCACTCTCAATACTACCCTTCTGGCGCGTTGAACGCGGTAGCTTACATTGTCGATGATCCTAACGTACTGTTTCAGGCCCAGCTTGATGGTGTTAGTGGTCAGGATGATGTCGGTACTGTTACCGGTTTCCCCGCCGCTCAGAACGCTACCACTTCAGGCAACACCTCTACCGGTAACTCTACTATGGCACTCGATGCTACTGTACAGACTACCGTTGGTGGCTTGTTGATTATGGGTTTTGTATCACCTACTACTGATGCTTACCCAGACGTTCTGGTTAAATTCACCACTGGCGCACATCGTGTAACGATGAGCACCGGCGTCTAAGGAGTATTGACACATGGCTATTTCAAGAGCGCAACTTCTCAAGGAACTCCTGCCGGGTTTGAATGCCCTGTTCGGCCTTGAGTATCAGAAATATGGTGAAGAACACGCAGAGATTTTTGAAACAGAATCTTCTGACCGTTCTTTTGAAGAAGAAACCAAGCTGTCTGGCTTTGGTGCGGCCCCCGTCAAGAACGAAGGCTCTGCCATTGCTTATGACAATGCACAGGAAGCGTGGACTGCACGGTACAACCACGAGACAATTTCTATGGGCTTTTCAATCACTGAAGAAGCGATTGAAGACAACCTGTACGATTCACTGTCTTCACGTTATACCAAGGCTCTGGCTCGTGCTATGGCTTACACCAAGCAGGTTAAGGCTGCCGCTATTTTGAACAACGCGTTCAATAGCAGCTATACCTATGGTGACGGCGTAGAACTCTGTTCTACTGCTCACCCGCTGGTGTCTGGCGGCACTAACTCCAACGAGCCTGCTGTATCTGCTGACCTGAACGAAACTTCGCTCGAAGCTGCAATCATCCAGATTGCTGGCTGGACTGATGAGCGTGATTTGTTGGTTGCCGCTAAACCGCGTAAGCTGGTTGTTCCGCCCGATCTTCAGTTCGTTGCTGATCGTCTGCTGGAAACAGAAGGTCGCGTGGCTACTGCTGATAACGACATCAACGCTATCCGCAATATGGGCGCAATCCCGCAGGGTTACACTGTCAATCATTACCTGACAGACACAGATGCTTGGTTCTTGTTGACTGACGTACCGAACGGTCTGAAGCACTTCGTTCGTACTCCGATGTCTACATCAATGGACGCTGACTTTGATACCGGCAATAGCCGTTACAAAGCCCGTGAAAGGTACTCCTTCGGGGTATCTGATCCGTTGGGCATCTTCGGAAGCCCGGGCGCTTAATGAATTAGGGGGGCTTGTCCCCCCTTTTTCTTTTCTATACACTAAACCAACTTAGGGCACCAATTAGTTTCGTAGACAGGTATTTGCCCTCCTGACGTTGCACAGACTACGAAACAAAACCTTGTGCAAGAGGTAATTCCAATGGCTTCAACCACTTTTTCTGGGCCGGTAACAAGCACTAATGGCTTTGTCGGCGACATTAAAGTTTCAACTTACACTGTAGCTACCCTTCCAGCCGCCGCTTCTGCTAATGAAGGTACTGTTCTATATGCTTCAGACGCTCTTAAGGCTTCTGAAACAACAGGTAACGGTACTGGCAACCTCGTATTTTCCGATGGTTCCAACTGGATTCGCGTAGATACTGGCGCAACTGCATCTGCTTAATGGGGTGACTTATGCCAAGTTCTGATGTTTCCAGTAAGCGAGTTACGGGAACGGGTTCTCTGGCTGTTGGCCCTGCGCGTGTAAGACAAGTACAAGTTCTTACTAGTGCTGGTGCTGGCAGGCTTACTATTACTGATGGTAATGGTGGAGCAACCCTGCTGGATTTAGACTTTCTGGCTTCTGACTCCCACTCTGTCAATATTCCTGACAATGGGGTTCGGTTTGCTACAGATGTCTACATAACTGCGCTTACCAATATAACTGCTATGACGGTGTTTTATAGCTAGGAGATTCTTATGCGTCGCTATTTTAAGGCTGGCGGTAAGGTCGACAAGAAAGCTATGTCTTGTAATAAGCCAAGGCGTACTCCCAGCCACCCAAAGAAGTCTCATGTAGTTAAGGCTTGCGAGGGTGGTAAGGAGAAAGTTATACGTTTTGGCGAGCAAGGTGCCAGCACTGCCGGTAAACCCAAGAAAGGCGAATCTGCGCGGATGAAAGCCAAACGGAAGTCGTTTAAGGCTAGGCACGGGCGTAACATCAAGAAAGGCAAGATGAGCGCTGCGTATTGGGCTGACAAGGTGAAGTGGTAACAAAATGCCAAGCAAGTCAAAGAAACAACATGATTTGATGGTAGCAGTTGCTAACAACCCGAAGTTTGCCAAGAAAGTAGGAATCCCACAGAGCGTGGGCAAAGACTACGAAAAGGCCGATGAAACTAAAAAATTCAAAAAAGGTGGCGAAATGTCAAATTGCGGTACTAAAAGAATGAAAAAAGGTGGTATGACTGGATACCACAAAATGCCTGATGGCTCCATGATGAAAGACTCTGAGCATAAAATGATGGGCGGCGGCAAGGTCCGTGGGGCTGGTAAGGCCATGAAGGGCGTACGTCCTTGTAAGATGAGGTAAAGACGATGGCAACAGCGGCTGAAAAATTCGATGCGGCTTTCATAAATGCACGTAAGCGTGGGGCTAAAACTTTCACCCACAACGGAAAAAAATACAGCACTGAAACCGCAATGGAAGAGGCTAGAAAGCAACTAAAGCAAGGTGACTTCAATGAGAGACCGCGTTCAGGAAATCTTCCCGGCTATGCAAAGTTTGTAATGGATGCACAGGATGGGTCAAAGGGCTATACGCTTTCTAGGGGTGCAAATGCTAGAGCAAATGCGTACAAACAGCTTCGTGATGAAGGTAAAATTGATTCTTCAGGTCAAGCCTTAAAAAAAGGCGGTAGCGTCCGTGGTGCTGGTAAGGCCATGAAGGGCGTACGTCCTTGTAAGATGCGATGAGAAGCTATTACAAAAAAGGCTGTGGCTGTGGCATGAAGGAAGGCGGTACGGTAAAGGATGCGTGTTATCGCAAGGTAAAATCTCAGTATAAGGTTTTCCCGTCTGCCTATGCCTCCGGGGCTATAGCCAAATGCAGGAAGAAGGCTAGTGGCGGTTCGTAAGACTAAAAAGGGCGCAGCCCTTAAAAGGTGGTTTAAAGAGGACTGGAAGGACGTTCGTACAGGAAAGGCGTGCGGACGCCAAGAGGGCGAAAAACGCGGTACGCCGTACTGTAGGCCCACTAAGAGGGTGTCTAGTAAGACCCCTAAAACCGCCTCTGAAATGACTTCAACGGAGAAGAAGTCGAGGATTAGCCAAAAGAAACGGCTAGGCCAGCCCGCAGGTGCGCCCCGTAGGGTGTCCCCGCTAAAGAGGAAAAAGTAAATGGCTACATCAGGCACTACGACATTTAACCCAGACTTCACCGAGATTGCGGAAGAAGCGTGGGAACGTGCCGGTAGGGAAATGCGTTCAGGCTATGACCTGCGCACCGCCCGTAGGTCTATGAATTTGCTCACAATTGAGTGGCAAAATCGCGGCATAAACATGTGGACTATAGACGAGGGCAGCGTAGCCCTGACTTCAGGCACAGCCACTTATAACCTACCAGCCGATACCATTGATTTAATGGAGCAAGTTATACGGACGGGTGCTGGTAGTGTAAGTACGCAGTCAGACCTAAACATATCGCGTATTAGTGTTTCTACGTACTCGTCTATACCGAACAAGATTTCGCAGGGCAGACCGATACAGGTTTATGTTGATAGGGGCAGAGACAATCCCTCAATAACCGTATGGCCTGTGCCGGATAGCAACGACTATACGCTTGTGTATTGGCGTATGCGTAGGATTCAGGACGCTGGGGCTGGTGCAGAAACAGCCGATATGAACTTCAGGTTCTTGCCGTGTTTGATGGCTGGTTTGGCCTACTATATTGCCATGAAAGAGCCAGATTTGATGCCCCGAGTACCGATGTTGCAGGCCGAGTACGAGAAACAGTTTGATCTGGCGGCTGGCGAAGACAGGGAGAAAGCCTCTGTTAAGTTCGTCCCGCGTATGTTTAGGGCTGTCTAATGGCGCGTTATTCTGCTGCGGTTAATGCGATTGCTATATGCGACGTTTGTGGTTTTCAGTACCGTCTACGTCAGCTAAAGAATTTAGTAGTAAAAGGTCAAGTCACGAATATAAAGGCTTGCCCGGAATGCTGGAACCCAGACCAGCCACAGTTACATCTAGGGGAATTTGTTATTGAAGACCCACAGGCTGTTCGCGACCCAAGGCCAGATTCCGCTGAGTTAGTAGCAAGTAGAGATATTCAATGGGGTTGGAACCCTGTAGGATTCAACAATAATGACGGACTTACTCCAGATAATTTAGAAGGAACCGGGGCCGTAGGAACTGTAACAGTAACAACAAGTTAGGAGTTACGAGATGAAACAGAAACAACCAAAAGTAGCCAAAATGGCGAACCAACCTAAGATTTATAAGGTTGCTGATTGCTGTAACCAGCCGATTGATATGAAGACCAGCGGCGTAAAAACCCGTGGTAATGGCGCGGCTACCAAAGGCACAATGGCCCGTGGCCCGATGGCTTAAGAGGTAATTCTGGTGAACTACACCGAATTAAAGACAAATATCCAAGACATCTGTGAAAACACGTTTACGGATGCCCAGCTTGCTATGTTCACAGAACAGGCAGAGCAGAAAATATATAACAGCGTACAGATACCTGAACTGCGCCGGAATCAGACTGGTAACGTAACTTCGGGGAATAAGTACCTGATATACCCGACGGATATGCTGTATGTGTTCTCTTTGGCTCTAACAGACGGTGATGGCAACTTCCAGTATTTGCTCGATAAGGATGTCAACTTTATTCGTGAAGCCTATCCAAACCCCAGTACCACGGGGGTTCCCAAGCATTATGGGTTCTTTGACGATACTGCGTTTATTTTAGGGCCGACACCGGACAGCAATTACGTAGTAGAGCTTCATTATGGCTATTACCCTGAATCCATTGTTACTGCCGGTACGACGTGGCTTGGGGATGAGTTTGACTCCGCCCTACTAAATGGTGCGCTTATTGAGGCTATTAGGTTCCTTAAAGGTGAGCCTGATATGGTTGCTTTGTATGAGAAAATGTACACGCAATCCGTTGTTCTACTTAAAAATCTTGGCGATGGTAAAATGCGTCAAGATGCGTATCGATCTGGTCAAGTTAGGAAAGAGGTAGCTTAATGCTGGGCACAGAGGCAAAGAACGATATTGGGTTTGACGTAAAGGTAGTTACTACGCAGAACCGTGGGCACACGCCAGAGGAGCTTGCTGAGAGGGCATTGGAAAAGATGCTGTCTATTAGCGATACCGCTGATCCAGCGATTAAAGCCCAAGCATACGCATATAGGGATCGGATTAAGTATTTACTGGTCTTCTATATGCAAGAGGCGATTCGCTCAGATAGGACGACTATTTGCGCCGAGTTAGCGCAACAGGGCCATGCTGACTTGGCTCGAATTATCAGTAAATTATGAGGTAATTATCATGGCGATTACACAAGCAATGTGTACGTCTTTTAAGGTTGAACTACTTAACGGCGTTCATGCCTTTGGGACTACTGTAGCCCGTGGAAGCACCACTGCGGACACAATGAAAATAGCGCTGTTCACTAGCTCTGCAACATTGGACGCAACTACTACGGCTTACAGCACTTCAAATGAAGCGTCTGGAACTGGATATAGCGCTGGTGGTAATACACTTACTACTGTAGCTCCTACAAGCTCAGGCACCACAGCGTTTACTGACTTTGCCGATACTACTTGGTCCACATCTACCATTACTGCTAGGGGCGCGTTGATCTACAACAGCACCCAGTCTGACAAAGCTGTGGCGGTTCTGGACTTTGGTTCCGATAAATCATCCTCTGCGGGCGACTTTAGTATTATATTCCCGACGGCGGACGCTAGTAACGCGATTATACGGATAGCCTAATATGGCTGACGTAAGAGTCGTATTTGAGGGCTGGGGTCGAGGCCCATGGGGTTTTGGCCCGTGGGGTGAGGGTAGCTACGCCTTTGAACTCACTACGTCTCTTGGTGAAGAAACTGTATCTGGTGATGCTAACGTCAGTGTTACGGGCGTTCAAGGCATTACAGGACTAGGCATACCGGCTGTAACGGGTGACGCAAATGTCTACCCAACTGGTGTTACAGGGACTATCGCGCTTGGTTCTATTTCTGTAATAACAATAAACTACGTCAACGTCACAGGCGTTGCGGGCACTACTGAAATAGGTGTAGTTTCCGTAGTAGGTAAGGCTAATGTATACCCGACAGGCGTACAGGCAACTGGGCAGGTTGGGACATTATTGGTCTGGAGTGAGATAATTCCAAACCAAACAGCGAATTGGGCGGAAATAGACCCTAACCAGACATCAAACTGGACAGAGATAAACCCCAGTCAGGCAGCAAATTGGGTGGATATTGCGGCATGAAGACGACAGCACAAGCAGTTAATTTAGACAGTGGCATAGACCCCAAGCACGAAATTGAGATTTTGTGCGCAAACTGCGGCTTTGATCTGGACGAATCTGAGTTATCAGCGGATACTTGCTCTGATTGCGGGGAAGCACTTAACTTACGGAAAAACTTAAAGATATACGCCACCAGCGTCCCTGCGGCACAAGGCCAGACAATGGGTTGAGGTAAAAATAATGGCTACTTACACTAACAACTTACGCCTAAAAGAAATCACCACGGGTGACGAAGACGGTACTTGGGGCACTAGCACTAACAACAACCTCGATCTTATTGCCGAGTCTCTAGGATATTCTACCCAAGACTGTTTCAGCAGTGACGGAGATGCCACTACAACAGTAGCAGACGGCAATACTGACCCTGCCCGCGCGTTGTATTTTAAAGTTACCTCTAGCGCAACCCTTACAGCTACTCGAACACTCACAATAGCCCCTAATACAATATCTAGGGTTATGTTCATCGAGAACGCTACTACTGGCTCTCAAAGCATAGCAATCAGTCAGGGTTCCGGGGCCAATGTAACGGTAGCAAATGGTAGTTCAAAACTTGTTTATTTAGACGGTGTTGGTGCAACTGCGGCTGTAATAGATATAAGCACGAGGCTTTCGTTAGCGTCAACTTCAGGGTCTTTTGCAAATCTTACCGTTACTAGCACAGGTAATTTTAGTGGTGCAACAATCTCTAATTTGGGGACAGTTACTACCGCAGATATAAACGGCGGTACAGTTGATGGTGTGACTATCGGCGGGGCTTCTGCCGGTGCGGGGACTTTCACTAGCCTAAACGCCACCAATGGTGGTTCTCTTACAGGCACTTGGAGTAATCTGGGTACTGTTACTACTGTGGACATTAACGGCGGCACTATAGATGGCGTGACCATTGGTGGGGCTTCTGCCGGTGCGGGAACCTTTACTACGCTTGCAGACCAAGACGGCAGTGTACGGACAATACCGTCTGTGGGTACTAAAACATCTAGTTATACATTGGCTACCAGTGATGTAGGCCAGTATGTGCAAGTAGGTACAGGCGGCTCAATTACGATACCTGACGCTACTTTCAGTGAAGGCGATGTTGTCAATATTTTTAACAACACAACAGGTGACATAACTATTACTTGTTCTATTACCACTGCGTATAAAACAGGAACAGACGCAGACGTTGCAAGCGTCGCACTAGTCACGCGCGGTTTGTGTAGCATTTTCTTTATATCAAGCACAGTTTGCGTCATTGCAGGAGCCGTTCGCTAATGTCAGGTGTACTTGCTTTATTTTCTGGGATCAATGCCGGTGCTTTACCATACAACATTGATTACCTAGTTGTTGGTGGTGGAGGCGCTGGCGGCTATGCTGCCGGTTATGCTGGCGGTGGAGGCGCTGGCGGCTTTAGGTCTGATGTAAAAACTATTGAACCAAACACGGTTTACGTCGTAACCATTGGCGCAGGGGCTGCGGGGCGCAATACCACTGGCGGCTCCGTTCGTGGTGGCGCGTCAAGTTTTGATGGTTTTGAGTCCGCTGGCGGTGGCTCAGGTGATGCCACTGGTGGGTGCTGCGCACAATCCGGCGGCTCAGGTGGTGGTGGAAGTGGCAGCAGCGTGGGCGCATACCCGGGAGCGGCTGGTAATTCTCCGGCCACAAGTCCCTCACAAGGCTATCCGGGGGGCAATGGCGCATACATACCTGAATTGGCGACGGGTAGACCCGGTGGTGGTGGTGGAGCCGGGGGCGCTGGTAGAAGTAGCCCTCCATACCCAAATCATGACTATGGTGCCGGTGGCCCGGGAGCCGATTGGAACTCACAAGGGCCTTTTGCGGGCGGCGGAGCACCTGCTTTTGGGAGTAGCGGTGGCTCTGGAGCCGGTGGCACTGGCACGCCCGCTACAGCTAATACTGGGAGTGGCGGAGGCGGGGGCTATAGTTCCGGCTCTGTAGCGGGAGGTAATGGCGGCTCTGGCGTAGTCATCCTGAAAATTCCAGCAAGTGATTACTCTCGTACGTACACAGGCCCTGCAACAGCTACGCCCAGTGGAGACTACGTATACCTTAAATTTACAGGTTCGGGGAGCTATACAGGATAATTTATGAGCTTTTACAGCATACCGACAATGCAAAGGCCGATGGAAGACTGGGCCTACTGGGAAGATGCATTAAGCGCCAAGCAGATAGCCATGGTCAAGAAAATGGCATTTAGAGGGAAGGGCACTGGCTTTGTAGCCCAAGATACAGAAGACGAGAGTATCCGAAGCACAAAGCTGCATTGGATGGAATTGACTGAAGATACAACCCCGATATATAGCGCCATTGGGCATGTTGCGGCGAGCCTTAACGCCCAATTCTTTGGGTTAGACCTCACAGGATTTAGTGAGAGAATCCAGCTTTGCAACTACAAGGCAAAGGAGAAGGGGCACTACGACTGGCATAACGACATTGGCAATGGGGCAGTGAGGAAACTATCTCTTGCCATGCAACTAACAGACCCCTCCAAATACGAGGGGGGAGATTTAATCCTGTCCCCATCTGGGCACGATATTGTAGTCCCGAAGAAGGCGGGGTACATTGCGGTATTCCCATCGTGGACTCCACATAAGGTAACTCCGGTTACTAAGGGTAGTAGACAGTCATTGGTTGCTTGGTTTACCGGGCCAGCGCTTAGATAATACATGAACTATAGGTGCGAACATGGCTACTTACGATAATGATTTACGCTTAACAGAGCTAACTACAGGCGATGAGATCGGTAGCTGGGGCGATGTTTCGAACCTTAACCTAGAGCTTATCGCCGAGTCTCTTAGCTACGCCACACAGGATGGGTTTGCTTCTGATGCAGACGCCACTACAACTGTTGCTGATGGTGCTTCTGATCCGACCCGTGCCATATATCTCAAGGTAACTTCCAGCGCAACACTAACCGCTACGCGCACCCTGACTATCGCCCCCAACACAATTAGCCGCCTGATGTGGATAGAGAACGCCACTACAGGGGGTCAGTCCATTACAATAGCCCAAGGCTCCGGTGGTACAGTAACAATAGAAACCGGACAGAATAAAACAATTTACCTTGATGGTGCTGGGGCCGGGGCCGCAGTTATTGATGCAATGGCAAGTTCAAACATACAAGCGCAACTAAATACAAAAGCAACGGTCGATGATGCCTTGGCGTTGTCTATAGCTTTAGGGTAATTCTCATGGCAAATACATTTAAAAATTACACGGGCGCGTCAATAGGCACATCACCCAGCACTGTATACACCGTTCCAGCGAGTACCACGGCGGTTATCATCGGGCTGAACTTGGCTAATCGCACTGCAAGTAGCGTGACTGTAGACGTACAACTTGGTTCTACCTATATCGTTAAAGCCGCGCCTGTCCCTACGGGGTCAGCTTTGAGTGTGCTGGAAGGTAAAATAATCGCGGAAACCACAGAAACTATCGTGGTTACATCAGATACGGCGTCTTCAATAGATGCGATTGTGAGCGTACTGGAGCAGACCTAATGGCGGCTCAGGTATAGTAATCATAAGGTATCAGTACCAATGGCACATTTTGCAAAAGTAGAAAATGGGATTGTTACGCAAGTTATCGTTGCGGAACAGGATTTTGTGGATACACAAGAAGGCACTTGGGTGCAGACCTCCTACAACACGCGGGGTGGAGTTCACTACAGCCCTGAGACTGGTGAACCGGATGGCGGGGTAGCACTGCGGAAGAACTACGCTGGTATTGGCGATACATACGATTCCGCGAGGGATGCCTTTATACCGATACAGCCGTACCCAAGCTGGGTGTTGAACGAAGATACTTGCTCGTGGGATTCCCCTGTACCTTATCCGACAGACGGAAAACTCTATGATTGGAACGAAGACACCCAGCAGTGGGATGAGATTACCCAGCCCTAACGAGATACGATAATGGCCTATATAGGAAATCAGCCTGTCCCACAGGCTACGCAGACCAGAGACAGCTTTACCGCTACTGCAAGCCAAACTACGTTTACTACGTCTGGTGGGTATTCTATTGGGTACATAGACGTATTCATGAACGGCGTGAAGCTGGCTAATGCGGACTTCGCTGCTTCTGACGGCAATACCGTGGTTCTTGCTTCGGGTGCGGCGGCTGGTGACATAATTGATATTATTGCTTACGACACATTTGTAGTAGCGCAGAATACTTATACTCGCTCGACTTTCACAGCTACAGCGGCCCAGACTACTTTCTCTGTTAATTATACCGTTAACTTCATCGATGTCTTCATGAACGGTGTTAAGTTAATTGTCGGCACTGACGTTACAGCAACCAGCGGCTCAGAGATTGTATTGGCTTCGGGTGCGGCGGCTGGCGATATAATAGAGACAATAGCGTACGGGACATTCTCGGTAGCAGGTACCCTAGCGCCTTCCGACATCGGTGTAACCGTACAAGCCTACGATGCTGACACCACAAAGAATGACGTAGCAAACACGTTCACCGCAGACCAGACAATCAGTGCGGAACTCATAGCAGATAGCTATAACGAGTCTTATAACGCAGTTACATCCACATCTAATGCGACCACTGTTGACTGCGAGACAGGTAACGTCTTTAGCCACACCCTGACTGAAAACACCACCTTCACCTTTAGCAATCCCCCGGTATCTGGGACAGCCTATGCTTTCTCTTTGCGGGTTGTGCAGGACGCTAGTGCGTCAGGATACACGGTCACATGGCCCGGTGCGGTTGATTGGCCTTCTGCTACAGCCCCTACGCTTACCGCCACCGCAGACGCGGTTGATTGGTTTGTTTTTTCTACCGTTGACGGTGGAACAACTTGGTATGGATTTACTTCGGGACAGGCGCTCGCATAATGAGTAACTATACTAAGTTAATGCAACAAGCCGCCGCTGGTATTGGTGGCGGTTTCTACCCGTACACGGTAGATTATTCTGCGCGGTTTAATGACGATGATTCTGCTTATCTTAGTAGAACGCCATCTGCGGGAAACTCCAAAACATTTACGATTTCTTATTGGATGAAGGTTGCCAGTCCCACTCCAGTTGATTTTATGCTTGCCGCACGGAACAGTTCTGGTGGGGCTTTTTTCTCTATTAAGTACCAAACAAACGGTGCGTTACAATTAAACGACTCACAAAACTCAGATGCGCTAAATTTAATAAGCAATGCACTCCACAGAGATGTATCTTCTTGGTATCACATTGTTGTTGCTATGGATACAACACAAGCAACATCGTCTGATAGGTGTAAGATATATGTAAATGGGGTGCAAATAACAAGTTTCTCAACATCCTCATACCCCGCACAAAACGCTAACATGATTTGGAATACTGCTGTTGGGCACTACATAAATTGCACTGTGGATGGTAGTGGTAATCCAACTTCGCTTTGGGATGGATATTACTCACAAGTGTCCCATGTAGACGGTCAAGCACTAGACCCTACATCGTTCGGTAAATTTAAAAACGGTGTCTGGGTTCCTAAAAGACCATCTGTAACTTACGGCACCAACGGCTTCTACTTAGACTTCGCAGACTCATCCAATCTGGGTAACGATGTCAGTGGCAACAACAATGACTTCACATCTTCAGGGCTGACAAGTTCTGACCAGATGATTGATACGCCTACGAATAACTTCTGTACCTTAAATCCACTAGACGGAGTGGCAACTGCTGAAGGAAACCTACAACAGCCAGCACGTTCTTCTTCTTGGGCAACTTGTCAGTCAACTATGGCCTTCCCAAAAACAGGCAAGTGGTATTGGGAAGCAGGTGTATTTGGGAGTGGCACATCTGACGTTGGCTCTATAGGTATATCTGCTGACCCAGCAAGTTCTTATGTCGGAAGTACCACTAACGGTTATGGTTATGTTGGGGCAAATGGGAATATTTATGTGTCGGGGGCGGCTACTGCATACGGAGCGACCTATGGTGCGAACGATATAATAGGAATACTTTTTGATGCGGATAATGGAGACTTAACCTTCTATAAAAATGGTACAAGTCAGGGTGTGGCTGAATCAGGTTTAGATACTAGCATTGATTACAGACCCGCTGTTTCACAATATAACGCCTATGTAACCAACGTAAACTTTGGACAAAACGGAACATTCAACGGTGCTGTAACAGCCGGAGGCAACTCAGACGCTAACGGCATAGGTGACTTTAAATACACAGTACCAACAGACGCACTAGCACTCTGCACAGCCAACCTCGCAGAACCTACCATCGGGCCTAACATAGACGAAAACTCTTCAGGCACAACGTCTGATGAGAACTTCGCTCCTGTACTCTACACAGGCAACGGCACAGCTATCGGTAGCGGTGGCAAGACCATCTCTGACTTGGTGTTCCAGCCTGACTTTGTATGGATTAAGAACAGGGACGCGGCTGACAACCACATGATGTTTGATGCTGTGCGTGCTGCCACTAAGTATCTGTCGTCCGACACGACTACTGCGGAAACAACAGACACGGAATCACTGACATCCTTTGCTTCTACCGGATTTACGCTTGGTAATAACGTAGCAGTAAATACCAACGCTGAAGACTATGTAGCTTGGAACTGGAAAGGCAACGGTTCTGGTGTATCTAATACAGACGGAACCATAACATCTACTGTCTCTGCTAATCAGGATGCTGGGTTTAGTATTGTTACTTATACCGGGAATGGCACGGCGGACAGCACAATCGGTCATGGATTAAACGCCAAGCCAAAGCTGATACTCGTCAAAAACATAAGTTCAGCAACTGATTGGATGGTATACAGCGAAGATTGCACAAAAGATTACTACTTAGTATTAAATACCACTGATGCACAAGTATCAGCTTCTAATTTCTGGGGCGGAACAGGCCCAACAACATCTACATTTCAGGTTGGGGCACCTCCCCCTGCTGGGTATATGACGAAAGGTTCGACTTCATATATGTCTATTGGCGGTTCTGGCACACAAGCAAGCCCTTATTCCGGTAATTCAACGAACCATGCACATAGCACACAAGGGGTTGCTAACTTTGCTGTCGCAGGGGGAGCGGGCGTTCTTTACTGGAAAGTAACTGTTAGTTCGGAGGCGAGTTACGACTTTGCTAGACTTTATGTTGATGGATCGCTGAAAGTTAATATCTCAGGAAGTACGTCCAGAACTTCCTCACAAGCTGTCAATAGCGGGTCTAGTGTACAGTTTCGATATTACAAAGACGGTTCTGTGTCGTCTGGCGCGGATACGGGATATTTGAACTATTTATATTTAGTTCCAAGCAGTTCAGGGAAAGGAGCGAATGACAATGGCGATAACTATGTGGCCTACTGTTTTGCAGAAGTTGAATCTTTCAGTTCCTTCGGGAAATTCACCGGGAACGGCTCGGCTGACGGCCCCTTTGTCTACACAGGTTTCAGACCTGCTTTTATTATGGTTAAGAGAACTGATGCTTCAAGTGACTGGGTTCTTTGGGATGAAAAACGTGACCCTTATAACTATATGGGCAGGGAACTACAACCAGATAAAAGTGACGCTGAATTATCTTTAAGCGAAGACCTTGACTTTTTATCTAACGGCTTCAAGCTAAGAGGGTCTGGTACAAATTTTAACGGATCAGGCGGCACATACATTTACATGGCATTCGCAGAAAATCCTTTCAAATACGCAAACGCAAGGTAAACGACAATGAGTTTAGCAAGAGACTTGGCAGACAGCCTATTTACAAAAGTAACAACCTTTGACTCTGGCGTTATTGAGGAATTTACGGCCGTTACTTCTACCAGCAACGCGACCACTTGCGATATGCAGGACGGTACGAACTTCTCTCACACACTGACAGAGAACACCACGTTTACCTTTAGCAACCCGGCTTCAAGCGGTAAGGTGACTAGCTTTACTCTCAAGATCATACAGGACGCTAGTGCCTCCGGGTACACTGTGACATGGCCTGCTTCGGTAGATTGGCCTTCTGCTACTGCACCTACACTGACAGCCACAGCGTCAGCCGTAGACTACTTTGTGTTTTTAACTAGCGATGGCGGTACTACTTGGTACGGCTTCACTGCTGGACAGGCGATGGCGTAATGACTAGTTCTAAGAATTTAATACAAGCCGCCGCTGGCGTCGGTGGTGGTTTCTATCCGTATGCGGTGGATTACTCTGTGCGGTTTAATGCTGGCGACTCTCCGTATTTATACAGGACTTTAAGCGGATCAATCTCGACATGGACTCTAAGTTTCTGGATAAAACGAGGCGTCATTACTTCATCAAGTTATCAATATCTTTGGAGTTGTGCGACATCTGGTAGCGATGATGGTCTTGCTATTGCATCAACGGCTGGATCAACTCCTGATGGAATGTATTTATTCAATAACAGTGGCGGGTTGA
>Ga0255770_10001670_pt1 | contig 20457 bp, 17 predicted proteins | sample 071ome_22_FD_179968 | JGI IMG/M metagenome (GOLD analysis project Ga0255770, IMG submission 179968) | Coastal salt marsh microbial communities from the Groves Creek Marsh, Skidaway Island, Georgia - 071404AT metaG (version 2) | ecosystem: Environmental > Aquatic > Marine > Intertidal zone >...
ATTCGAGGAATAAAGTTTGTCATACTCGATGAAGTTGACTATATGACCAAAAGTGCACAGCAGGCACTCAAGTGCTTATTACAAAGTAGTTACGAAAATATACGGTTCTGCTTAATCTGCAATTACATAAGCAAGATAGACTATTCATTAAAAAACGAATTTCTGTGTATCCGCTTCAACCAACTACCCAAGTCTCGCATTATGTCATTTCTTAAAAATATTATTGATAACGAAAACCTTGAAATGACAAACGACGAACTCGACAACATTCATGCCTATTATAACTCAGATATACGATCAATGATAAACTATCTTCAACTGAATGAGGGGAGAAAATTTGCACATACAAATATTCTTAAGGGCTGCGTGCTTGACGAAGTGCATGACATTATTCTGAGCGACGCAACGTCGCGCATGTGTATTCAAAAAATCCATGATATGGCAATTAAATATAACCACGCCAATATTGAAATTGTCAAGAAGTACCTAAGTCATCTGCTCCGTGCCGAAAAATACTGGACAACAGAATTTACAGAGGCAATGAAACGTATCATACATACGACACACATGGACACTGAAAACTTTATGTTGTTCTTTGGAGAAGTTATACGCGTTATTATCTGTAAAATTGAACATAAAGAGGTGGATAATCAATGCAATAAAAGATGAACATAGACGACGAATGGGCCGCATTCTTGGAAAACAATGGCGATGCCACGGTTATTACCAATAATCAATGTGAAAATATTAACGAAGACATACCCACATGTGAAGAGTTGCGAATTTCGACAAATACAAAGGTTCTATACCTCAATCAGGACATCAATATATATGACGTATTTTGGGCAATTCCGGTGACGGAATACCAACGACTTGAAGAATGTGTAATTAAAAAACAGATTAAGATTGTTAATCGTACCCCCGAAGAACTTGAGGAGTACACAGATAGACTCAATCATATCAAATATTATAGAGAGCACATTATCCGTCAAATTAACAACCCAGACACAAGGGGTATCAAGTTCAAGGATGAACGCAAGTTAACCGTAGGTATGGCAAAAAAGGACATCATGGCATGCAAGAGCAAGGTGAAAAATGCATTTTACAATTGCTTTGCACTTACGCTAAGATTTTATCATGAAGGATTTCGTGAAATACATGTAAAGGTATTTAATACTGGAAAGCTCGAAATACCCGGGATCCTTAGTGCATCTCTTCTGGAAGCGGTCAAGCCTCGTATCATTGCAACACTGGGTCCAGTGCTTCCAAAACCAGTGGAATTTATCAAGACGAATGGTTATAACAATGTTCTTATCAACTCAAATTTCAATTGTGGTTATCACATTAATCGTGACATGTTGTACCGTCTGCTTCGAGAAAAATACAAAATCGAAACCTCTTTTGATGCATGTTCATACCCTGGTATAAAATGCCGATACTATTATAATGTTACAGAGGACCCTATAAATCAGACGGGTTGCGTTGAAAACAACGACAATGAATTAAAACGCAGTGAATTGGATGCAAGTGATAAATATCGTGAGGTATCATTTATGATATTCAGGACCGGGAGCTGTCTGATCGTAGGGAATTGCAGTGAACAAATATTATACCACGTGTATACATTTATACGAAATATACTCGAAACAGAAATCCATGAAATTCGCGTTACAAATCACCGAATAAATACAAAGGAGAAGAAACCGTCCGTAAGATCTATCCGCTATACCATGGATAATTCTTATTATGAACAACTGGCGGATACAATTAACAAAATAATGTAACCAATATTTGATACTATTTGTTTTTCATTTTTATCGTGCATTGAACGCGAAAAGTAGAATATCATAGAATGTATATAAAGATTGTTCCGTTAGAGATGCTATATGTCAACGGAATCAGAGCTTAAACTACCTGATGCAGAGACTCTTCAAAATGCAGTGAGGCTTGCGGTAGTAGAAGATAGGCCCATAATGTTGGATTACTGGGTGGACTCGATTAAACAAGAGGCCCTTATTGGTGTGCGCGAAAATGGAGAAAAACTCCTCGTAAAAAACAAGGATGAATACACAAGTTGTATTTCTAAAATTTTCAAGGTCAAGACAGATTACATTATCATGACCGAGAACTCCATTTACATTGTCGATACGGCCATCCCTACACGAAGAATTAGTTAAATTACATGAATAACATTTCACTAAACATCGAAATGTTATTTACAATAAGGTTGATAATGCATCTATTTGTTCGTCTGTAAGATAATCCGGATATTTTACCTTAAATTTAATGATCATGTTTCCCTTGGCGTTCTCTCTTATCATTCCCATACCAGTATGTACCTTTTGATAATTATCGGTAATTATCGTTTTTGTTGTTTTTACGTCGTTGCTTATGCCATATGATTTTCCGGATGGATGTAATATCTTGAATTGAAATGACGTAAGAGCCTCTTTAAGAGTAATTTCCTTTGTCATTAACAGATCTTCGCCTACACGTTGGAACTCTGTCTCCCCTTCATACACTATAATTGTGATGCGAACATCCCCTTTATTGTCTGGTGCCAGAATATTACCTTGCCCGGTCAATGTAATTACCTCTCCCGATCTGATCCCTGGAGAAATATGAAGAGTAGTGTTTGTTGTTTCATTTATTTTTTGGTTATTAATGACCTGCCAGCGAGGGAAGGAAATGTTCAATGACGCTCCATGATAACACTGTGCCATGTTTATTGTTAAGTTGTGATTAATAACCTCAGGTACCTCCTTACCATTTGCAAATACTTCGCGTCCGTTATGAAATACACGCATGTTTCCTGATCCAGAAAACACAGATTGAAAAAATTGATTATTGGAAAATGCGGAGAATTGTCGCATCATATTTTCCCGCGCAGCAGCATGTATATCATGTGATTGTTGTTGTACGGGCGGAGATTTTTGTTGATCATACGCCCTTTTCTTGTCCTCGTCACCAAGCGTTTCATAGGCTTCATTTATCTCTCTCATTTTTTCTGCTCCTTCTTGGGTATTATTATGGTCAGGATGATACTTCATGGATAGCGAACGGTATGCCTTTTTTATTTGTTTCATATCTGCGTTTGTATCTACGCCGAGTATCTTGTAATAATCTTTCATAGTTATACAATAACCAATTCTTTTAACCTAATGAATTAAACATAATTTTACCAAGATATTATTCATGACCACATTTTTACATAAATATAGACCGCGAAGTCTCGACGATTTTCATCTGGACACTCAGTTACATGAGATTATAGACCTTTTTATAAAGATTGATGCCATCAACATACTTATTGTGGCTGACCCAAATGCAGGAAAGACCAGTATATTAAATACTATTTTGAGAAGGTATTACGGGGTAGGACCATCAGACCCATTGCCGTCAACAAACATCATGATTGTTAATACACTCAAGGAACAAGGCATACAATATTTTAGAAATGAAATGAAAACGTTCTGTCAGTCGAGAAGCACGGTAAAGGGGCGCAAGAAGATGTTAATCATTGATGATATAGATAATATTAGCGAACAATGCCAACAAGTGTTCCGTCACTATATTGATAACTATGGGTATAACATCAATGTCTTGTCAAGCTGCTGCAACACCCAAAAGGTGATCGAAAGTATACAGTCCCGACTTCATATATTGAAATTACATGCTCAAACTGCCGAGAATGTACGAACTCTCATGGACAGAGTAATCCACACCGAAAACATCGTCATTGACAAAGAAGCACGAGACCATCTACTCAGTATCACAAACAACTCTCCGCGCCAAATTGTCAACTATCTCGAAAAATTTCACATTATAGGCGCCAATATTGATCTGGAAACGTGCAAGCGGCTATGTTCAAACATACACTTTAATATTTTTGAATCGTTTATAACCGATCTTCGCACTAAAAACGCTTTCCATGCCCATAAACACCTTAGTGAACTACATCAGAGGGGGTTCTCCGTGGTAGATATTCTTGATTATTTTTACGCATTTATCAAATACACTCATATGCTTACCGAAGATGAAAAGTATGCAATTGTTCCCACTATATGTGAGTACATTACTATATTTCATAATGTGCACGAGAATCCCATTGAACTTACACTATTTACAATTGATGTTGGAAACAAAATATCTTCGCCCAACCGTTTAGAAAGATAAGAATAATGTGTATATGTCACACATCGAAACCCCGGTACCCACGGTAGTATTTTTTAGCTTTCTTGATATGATATGTTTACGTACCAACAAATACTACTTATTTAACGATAATGCCTATAAAAAATTAATGTACGAAGATACTCTCGCACAGTTTCGCGAATTCATACGCGATTATTACAAGCCGGAAAAATTGCACTTACTTGAAAGAGAAATGACATACAAACGATTTACTGCACTACTTCGGCAAATATGCAAAAGTAGCATAATCCGTTTCGATACAAAAACAAAACATGCCAATTCGCAATATTGCATTGAATATTTCATTTACCACGACGAATTATAATACATAAAATTGATGGAGGGTATATGAAAAAATTACAAACAAACTCATTAAATATGGAACATGCAAAGTATGCTCGTGCAATAGAAAATGTGTCGCAATATATGCGCATTAAAACACGTTGTATACCCCTTGACGGGTATACAAAGGAAAATTTACCACAGTTCAAAAATAATGTAATTACCGATATACTATCCCAACCTCAAAGTACCGGTTGCGAATATGGAGATATGACCGATGATATAGAACCACTTGGTACCAGTAATGATGAAAATATTGTAAGTATACAACACCCGAAATTATCACGTTGTCATGAGGTGAAACGTTTTCTCGAACCCGAGCCGCCCACACAAACCAAACTTTTACGCCGTCCCACACCAGCGGATGCTTTGATATTAAAAAAGAATAATTATAAACCTACAAAGGATCGACCTTCTACGCCGAGATATAAAACGGGACGACGACATATTAACCCCGAACAAGTCAAGTGTATTTAACTTTAGTAATTGTTATAATTAACCAATATAACCTTTTTATCATGTCAATGTATAAGAATGTTCCCCTATCACAGGTATGTGATACCGTTGGTAATAGTGGCGGTAACCGCGGCAATCGTTAAACCTGTAAGAAATATGCTTCGTAATAATGAGACAGAAGAAACGAATGACAAAATTCAAAAATATTTACTTGTTAATAACGATCTTTATGGTCAAGACAAACCGAAAATATGGGTACATGTAAAAAACGACGTGAATGCGAGAAAATGGAATTCATTCGGATCCCGGAAAAACAAGAATACAAACCAACCCTATATCGAAGAATGCATAAAATCCATTATTTTGCATTGTAAAGACGATTTCAATGTAATCATTATTACCGATGACAGTTTTCATGCATTGCTTCCTGATTGGAAATTAAAACTCGAAGAAAAATCGGGCGTAGAGCTTTCGCGATATCGTATGATTGCTATGGCAAAGGTGCTCCATCGATACGGGGGAATCAGTATGCCCCCCAGTTTTTTATGTTACAAAAGTCCTATTGATATGGTTTCGGAAAAGCCCATTGTATTTTCTATGCTCAACCGAACCCGTAACATTGCCATAAATAAACAAGAGCCTCCGTTTATCGCAAACCCCGAATTCATTGGCTGTAAAAAAGAGTGCACAATTATGAAAGATTATATTGCCTTTCTTGAAACATATGTAATAAACCATTTTCGTGAAAGCGAGGAAGACGTATTTTTGGGCATCGTTTCGGCATGGTGTGCTAAATATATGTTTTTATTGGATCCCAGGATCACGGGCGTATCCGATGTTGCAGGACGTCCAATTATTATTGATGAGTTATTAGGGAATTTGTCCCCTATTTTTGCAAGAAACGTCATTGGTATTTACTTTGATGAAACCTATATTCTTACCCGCACACACTATTCATGGTTTTCTGTAATTTCCATTGAAGAGATTATGGAATCAGATTTGGGCGTAAAAAAGATGATTACGATTGCTCGTGGAGAGCAGGACTAAATATAACTGCTATAAAAACACGTCGTTTACGTGTATTTATAATCTATTTTTATTACGCTTTATTCTTGCTAAAATAAATATCATAGGTATGTTCGCAGCGCTCAATTCCAAAAACAAACTTGAAAGTTGACCATTCGTCTTTATGATCTTTATATTGCTTCATAAAGTATGATCCGGCACCTACACCAATGACTCCGAGAATAAACAAGAATATATTGCCTTGCAACATTTCAAGACGTTCAATAAGATCCGCATTGTTCGCGCTATCTACTTTATAGTAATCAATGAATGTGGTTAAGACATAGATCCCTGCCAGCATAGAGAAAGCCACGATGGTAAACTTCAAAGACATTTTGGTGAAAAACAAGAAAAGCAAATAGATCACACCCGCGGTCTTCAGTATAGCGAATGGATGCTCAGGTTCATCCGTATTCGCAAAATCGACGGCAAAGTACAGGATAAACAAAGTTATGATGTGCTTTGCAAACATATTTTCCCTCAATAACTTTTGAGTACCGCAACTCAATGTTTCCGCAATAAAATTACCCGCGACGGCCAACAAAAGTAAAACAGTCCCTCGAATAGTAAATGTTAAATCCTTCATATAAGATACGAACACAAAAAAACACAATTAGGCATTACTGTCAAATTGTGTACTTATTTCTTGTTGCGGCGGCTCTTGTTCTTCTGGGTACGGCGTTTGCGCATTTTCACTGCACCGAACTTACCTTTCTTCGCGGTGTAACCGTGAGCCTTGAGTCGCTGCTCCTTCTTCGCCGACTCGTATTTGGACTTGGATACAATGCGATCCCACTTGTTTTTAACAAGATCGTCCTGCAAAAGACCACCCGTGGTTTTATACGCACTACCGTTGTAAACACGAGCGCGAGTCCCCGTCAAGTCACTGTATGTTTTTCCCTTGATATGATACATTCCGTCATCTGAACGTCGAATCTGCGTCATTATATATTTGTTGTAGATTTTATGCAGAAGTTAAATTACCTTCGGGTAGTCCCCCTGACAATTTGTGAATACCGCATGCGCGTCGAAATCTGAGAATTTACATTGGCTGTTTGTTTCAACGGAGTCCCTGCCCCACATCCGCTCTTTTCTTTGCTCTCTCTGCAAAACTTTTCTATATCAAAATTACTTTTTCCAGGCATATACCCTATGGTGTGATAAAATTGAAGTAAACTGCTTAGAAGAAAGAAGGTATACAATAACAATGACTGACGCCGAACTCTCTAAACAGTACCAACGCAAGACTGATCGACAGCACATCCTTGACAATCCGGATACCTATATCGGATCCATTGAGCATGTGGACGCCGACTTATGGGTACACAGCGAGCAAGGTATGGTCCACAAAAATATCGAGTATATTCCAGGATTGTACAAACTCTTTGACGAGGGCATCGTTAACTGCAGAGATCATGTTGTGAGAATGATACATGCAAACGCAATCGATAAGCACTTTGTATCTCAAATTGCCGTGACCATAAAGGACGACGGGACCATTGAATTATTCAACGACGGAAATGGCATTGATATTGCAAAGCACCCTGAGTATAAGGTATGGATCCCTGAGCTTGTATTTGGTCATTTGCGCACGTCCACCAATTATGACAAGAGCGAAAAGAGGATTGTCGGCGGAAAGAACGGCTTTGGCTTCAAACTCGTTTTGTGCTGGAGCTCCTATGGTCGCGTTGAGACCGTGGATCATACACGCAAACTGAAGTACATCCAGGAGTTTGGACCCAATTTGGAATCTCTTGGAAAGCCATCCATCACAAAGTGCACCACCAAGCCGTACACAAAGGTAAGTTTCCGGCCCGATTATGCGCGTTTTGGGACGACGGGCATCAGCGCCGACATGTTATCCCTACTAAAACGACGCGTCTATGACATTGCCGCAGTCACAGACCATTCAATCAAAAAAATAAAGGTGCTGTTCAACGGTGCCCAAATACCCACCAAGAGCTTCCAACAGTACATCGATCTGTACATCGGAACTAAGGGTGAAAACAAGCGCATCTACGAAGCGCCCGAGGAACGATGGGAGTACGCTATCGCCATGTCTCCCACCCAGGAGTTTATGCAGGTATCCTTCGTAAACGGAATCGCCACCACCAAGGGCGGCAAGCACGTCGACTATGTCATGGGGCAGGTGTGCCGAAAGCTCGTGGACTACATTGAGAAGAAGAAAAAGGTTCGGGTGAGCCAGGCGTCCGTCAAGGAACAACTCATCCTGTTCCTTCGCTGCGACATCGACAACCCTGCATTTGACAGCCAGACAAAGGACTACATGAATACCCCGCCGGCCAAATTTGGATCCAGTTGCGCCGTTTCCGACGGATTTATCGAGAAGATTGCGAAGCTCGGCGTAATGGACGTGGCGTGCACCATCAGCGATGCAAAGGAGCAGCGCCTCGCAAAGAAGACCGACGGCGCAAAAACGCGCACCGTGAGGGGCATCGCAAACTTTATCGACGCAAACTTCAGCGGTGGCCCAAATTCAAAGGACTGCGTACTCATTCTCTGTGAGGGACTCAGTGCCATGTCCGGTATTGTATCGGGTCTATCAAGCGAGGATCGTAACAATATTGGAATCTATCCCCTCAAGGGAAAACTACTCAATGTGCGCGGCGAGCAACTGAAGCGCATCAGCGAGAATAAGGAGATCAATGACATCAAAAAAATCATGGGGCTCGAATCGGGAAGAGAATACACCTCCGTCGATGAGGTGCATCAGTACCTGCGATATGGTAAAATCATGATTCTTTGCGATCAGGACAGCGACGGATCGCACATCAAGGGACTCTGTGTCAACATGTTCCACAGCGAATGGCCGAGTCTGGTGACCCTTCCCGGGTTCCTATCGTTCATGAACACGCCCATCCTCAGAGCCAAAAAGGGTGGACAGGTGCTCAACTTCTACAATGAAGGAGAATACAATGACTGGAAAAACAGTCTACCTGACGGAAGTACGAGAGGATATACCATCAAGTATTTTAAGGGTCTGGGTACGAGTACTTCTCAGGAGTTCAAAGAGTACTTTGCCAACAAAAAGATCGTGGACTTCCTCCGCGGCGACACATGCGACGATATGATCGATCGGGTCTTCAATAAGAAGAGGGCGAACGACCGGAAGGAATGGCTTCTCCAGTACGACAAGGAGGCGTTTCTCAACACCAGTGTGCCCGCGGTTAACTACTCCGAGTTCATCAATAAGGAGCTCATCCATTTCAGCACCTACGACTGCGAGCGGTCCATCCCCAACATGGTGGACGGACTCAAAACCTCCCTGCGGAAAATTCTGTTTGCGGCGTTCAAGCGAAACCTCACCAGCGAGGTGAAGGTCGCCCAATTCTCCGGATATGTCGCGGAACATAGCGCATATCACCACGGCGAAGCCAGTCTCAATGGCGCCATCGTGAATATGGCCCAGACGTACGTGGGCTCCAATAACATCAACCTCCTCATGCCGAATGGCCAGTTTGGTACTCGGCTCCAGGGCGGCGACGACAGCGCATCGGAGAGATACATCTTCACCCAGCTTAATCAGCTCACGCGGTTCCTCTTCCGCGATACTGATGACCCGATCCTCTCTTATATCAACGACGACGGTACCATCGTGGAACCAGAGTACTACGTGCCCGTCATCCCATTCGCGCTGATCAACGGGATCTCGGGCATCGGTACTGGATTCTCGTGCTCGGTCCCCTCATTCAATGCCACTGACATTGTGAACTACCTGAGACTCATGCTCAAGAAAAAGAGTACGGACGGGTTCGACTTCATCCCCTACTACGAGGGGTTCAAGGGAACCGTCTCGAGACTGGACGAACACAAGTTCCTTGTAAAGGGTTGCTACGAAAAGGTCGACGCAAACACCATCTTGATCACGGAGCTCCCCGTAGGAACGTGGACCATGCCGTATGTGTCGTTCGTCGAGCAGCTCATCGACAAAAAGACCGTCGTACGCGACATCCACTCGTTGTCAACGGAAGTCAATGTGCACATTCAGATAACATTGGCGCGGGGCGCCCTGGCCAGTCTGGAAAGCGAGTCCGACAGCTGCGGCGTCAATGGGCTCGAGAAACTGCTCAAGCTAACCACCACGGTAAGCACAACCAACATGCACATGTTCGACGAGAAATGCCGTCTGCATAAATACAAAAACGTCCCCGAGATCATCGACGCATACGCGGAAGTGCGGCTCCGTCATTACGACATGCGGAAAAGTTATTTAGTGGATGCCATGGAAAAGAAATTGGTGCGAATGAGCAACAAGGCGCGCTATATCACGGCGGTCCTCGACGACGAACTTGATATGCGACGAAAGAAAGCGCAGGAAGTAACAGACATCCTGACAAACGCAGGGTACGACATGATCGAGGATAGTTTTAAGTACCTCACCAAAATGCCCATGGACTCAGTAACCGAAGAAAGTGTAGCAACAATTCTCAAAGAACGCGATGATACAGTCAAGGAACTCGATGTTTTAAAGAAGACGAGTATCGAAGATATGTGGTATAACGAACTCACTACATTTGAAAAGGAATTCAAGAAACACAAAGCGTACCGTGAAGACTTACAGACAGCGAAAACGGTTGCGAAAAAGCCAAAAAAAGTAGTAAAAAGAAAGGTGATCAAAAAGTAATTGTAAGTACAAAACCATATATGATTTTTTCTCTATTCACCACATATGCCAACCGCGGTTGTGTTTGATACCAACCGCCATGAATGCCGCACGCTCATTGCTCAATTAGCAAAAACAAGCGACGTCTTCTTTATGACGCCCCAGTTTGTAGATCCAACCGATTCCATCACCGCAAACGTATGTCAGGTTTTCTACAGCAACCCTTCTGTATACCATGATGTTCGTCAAGTACTTGAATTTATCGAGCGAGAATCATCGTCCTCTGTAATCGATATGTACATACCCGCGCCACAAGACGTGTATATGGGGTGCCATAATAGTTTTACTTGTGATGAGTTTTTTAAGGCATTGGTCGGATCCCCGATCCGGTCACGCATATTCATTGGAATAAGCCACGAAATATTCGGAACCGGCGGCTCCAAGACCACGGCGTCCGAATTTGCCCCATGCACGTCTCTCGGAATCCGACAACTGCACAACTATTGGACCGCGAAAATGTACGCCCAGCGCCACGGTCTACAGGTTGCCATTGGTATCGTGTTCTCAAGAGAGTCCTCGCAAAATGACGGACTGCTTAACTACATCGTGGACAGCATTTCGCGGATCGAAACCGGGTCTCTCGACACGCTTACCGTTCCGTCCCTTGATATGTCGGTTGATATGGGAAGTTGTGCCGAATATTGCGCCCGATATACACGAGAAATTATCAAGGTTAGTGTGGGAACCCCCCATGTATTCGTTATCGGATCCGGACGCGCACGCAATATTCGGGACGTTATTTCCGATCTGTTTTCAGACGTTGACCTATTCATTGATTGGAATGGAAATGGTACTGATGAAGTCGGTGTCGAAAATAGCTTGGGAAGGACATTGGTGCAGACCGACAATGCACCATATCCTCCGGTAAATTGGTCAGCCGAGCCATGCGTGTCATTCTCGAGAGTACTGCTACGAGATATTATGCTTGAGTCTGTGACGAAGCATCGGGTTCTCCGCAGTAACAGTATAGGATCCCACTAAAGAATAACTATCATCATGATAACCAAAGATCATTATATATCAAAAATGCATCTGATATGTAATCATAGAGAACCTACCGTTCAAACGTGTACAGCCACTGATTGCTATCTCCTGCTTTCTTCATATGCGCCTTTCCCTTGAGTATAAATCCCGCATTGCGCGCGATGGTTTCTATGGTCCCGGGCTCGGGCATGCGGAGCGCGATTTCGTTTACGCGCACCTTATTGGTTTCCATGTCCGTGAATTTCTCTTTCAGCGTAACGGTTTCTCCCTTTCCGGCATACTCGGCATCGTACGTAAACCCGTCAAATTGAACCCGACATTTATTCACACGCTTTGGCCCGGCCACGTTGAATGCGGGTCGCGCCACGGGGACAATCCGTCTAAATTCTTTGGGGTCCACCACGTGGACAATGAAATGCCCGCCCGGCTGCAACCATGAGTAGGCATTTGCAAATAACTTATTCTTGTCCTCGACCTCGTAAAGGGTAAACCCCGTGCAAAATGCGTGACTAAATGATTGTTTGTCGAACGCCATGGCGTCCATCATATCCGTACGATTGATAATTCGCTCGTTGGAGGCGCCGTCGTCGCACGCGCCGCATTTCACTTCTGCTGCATCACTCATTGCGTCACTGCGGTCAATGCCGTATGCGCGATAGCCTCTGCCGCGAAGAAGCGCAATCAAGCAGCCGGTTCCGCTTCCCATGTCGAGGATGCGCGAGTGGTTGACACTGGGATGCGTCGCGTTAAATGCAGTCATAATGTCAAATGCGGCCCGCTGTTTGCTACAATAAATGCTGTCATGGACGCCCGCATAAAAGGCGTCATACGCGTTCTTGTTTTCTTTCAGCAAGTACTTCTGACCCTGGGTGAACCCCTCGCTGTACGGATGGAGAGGCCGCACCATTTTTGCGTAGACCATCCAAAACACCAGCGCGAGGGCGAAAAATAGTAATATAGTTTGTAGTTTCATGGTTATTATGAAATACTGTTACATAATAACATTTCTGTTTACCACATTTGGCGCAATTGCGTACGGGTAGGTTGCTGGAATCCCGCTTCGGACTCAATTGGCGGAAGAGCGTTTGTGCGATAACTCTCCTTGTGGAACAAAAGAGGGTGGGTCTGTCGGCGCTCATCAGACCCGAACACCGGGCGCGCATTGTAGAGATCGCTGCTGCTATCCGGAATGTACGTGCTATGGGGAACGTCGTTCTGCATGACCCTGTGTTGGTTTCGAAGGTCCGACTCGTCGTTCACGCCCTTGAAATACCCCGTTACCGGGCCACGTGCGTCGCCACCGTAGAAGGCAACGGACGGAGCGTACTCTAAATAATACCCCTCTCCCTGCTCGCACATGGGGGGCAAATTCACCGGGAATTTGGACCGTTTCGTGTTGAGGGGGCGAGGGTCGTAGTTGGGCTTTAAAATAGTGGTTGGAAGATTCCTGTCGTATATCCTATCACTGAGCTCCTGCGTTCGTCCTATTTGTCCTATGTATAAAGCTGGTTTGTTCATAATTATATACTATTCATGGATATAATTATGTTACACTTAGGCAGATGCACTGGCTTCGATAGTGAAGTTTACGACCATAGTACTTGGATGGGCTGTGCAGTACCCGAAAAATGAATCACCGGTTGCAAGTCCAGTAAAGGCGACCGTAAGGGTTTCGGTTCCTTCAATGCCGTCACTGGGTCCACCATCGCCTGTAATTGTAATGTCGGAAGTAGAACTGCTCACAGTGTTGTCACTAACATAGAATGGATGAGATGTCACGTCATTCAACCTCGCGAAGGTATACGCGGTGTCCAGGTATACAGTTCCATTCCATGTGCCACTATCCGTGGTGAATGTGTAGTACGGTTCTTGGGTCTGATCACCTGCACTGACATAAATGGTTTCAATAGAGACAACGATCGTGAGCGACTGTGCCGTAGATGCCGCTGAGGTATTTCCTGCCGGGTCGGTTGCAGTTGCTGAGATGTTGTAAGTTGTCCCGGCAGTCAATGCAGAGGAAGGAGTAATCGACCATGCACTCGAGGCAACAGTTGTGGTATAAGTTGTGGGATTGCCGTCTATCAACAATGTAATGGTGTCTCCATCAACACCAGATCCGGTGATTTCTGGAGTGGTATTGGCAATTGGCGTAGTAATTGCATTAATTCCGGGAGCTGCAGGGGCAATCGTAATATCCTGGGATGCAGAAACGGATGATACATTTCCTGCGGCATCAGTTGCTTTTGCAGTGAGAGTATACGTTGTACTAACGTTCAATGGAGATGTCGTAATAGACCAGGTACCTGAAGTGGTATCGAGATCTGTACCAATGGGAGTAGTATTATTACCTTCAAACAGTTCAATGGTTGTACCTAATTCACGAGTACCCTCAATGGTAGGGGTGGTGGTTTGTGAAGCAGTAGTAATTTCAGTAATAACGGGAGCCGCAGGGGCAGTCGTATCAATGTCAATGTCCAGTCCAGTAGAGGCCGCTGAGGTGTTTCCTGCAGCATCAGTTGCAGTTGCCGTAATGCTGTAAGTTGTCCCGGCAGTCAATTCAGAGGAAGTAATTGACCATGTGGTACCGGTGCCACTATCTGTGCCAATTAGATTCCCATTTGCATACACCTTAACGGTGGACCCTGCGTCTCTATTACCTGAAATGTCTGGAGTGGTGTCGTTGGTAGGCGTAGTGAATGTAATATTAGACGGGACCGCAGGGGCAGTCGTATCAATGTCAATGTCCAGTCCAGTAGAGGCCGCTGAGGTGTTTCCTGCAGCATCAGTTGCAGTTGCCGTAATGCTGTAGGTTTTATCAGCCAATGCAATGGCATGAGTAATTGACCATGCACCCGATGAAACAATGCCAGTATAATCTGTGGGGGTACCGTCTACCAACAATGTAATGTTGGTACCATCAACGCCTTTTCCGCTGATTATTGGAGTGTTGTCGTTGAGTGGTGTATCTAATGTAATATCATACGGGACCCCAGATGCAATCACAAGAGCCTGGGTTGCAGAATCAGCCGACACATTGTTTGTGGAATCAGTTGCTTTTGCAGTGAGAGAATACGTTGTACCAATAGCCAATGCAAATGTCTTAATAGACCAGGTACCTGAACTGGTATTGTTATCAGTACCAATACTATTACCACCTTCAAACAGTTCAATGGTGGTGCCACTCATGCGAGTACCCGTAATGGTAGGGGTGGTGGTTTGTGACTCAGTAGTAATTTCATCAATAGTGGGTGCAGTAGGTGGTGTATCAACTGTCACCGTAGGACTGCTTAATAACGGCATAATACCAGTTAAGTCATTGTTAGCTGCATCTCGCACACTTGCGCCAGTTTCAATGGTCAATGGTGTATTTGCTGACAATCCAATCGCACCGTCAATTCCAGGAGAGGCCACCGAATATGTAAACTGTACCGCATTTGCACTACCATTTATCGTGCCTGAAGTTGCCGTTTGTGCGACTGCTTCATACCCAGTTGTTCCGGCTATCGTAAATGGTACCTTTACATTAGCTGGGGAGCTGAGTGTAACTGCCTCACTAAACGTAACCGTAAAGATGATGTTATCGTTTAATACCGCCTTGGTAGGATCAGTAGTATTATCGGTTGCTACAGAGATACCATTAGCAATAAGAATGGTGGGGGGAGTAGTATCAATGACAATTGACCGGGGAACAGATTCTGCTGAGGTGTTTCCTGCCGGGTCGGTTGCAGTTGTCGTAATGGACCAAGTTCCTTCGCTTAATGTTTGAGAAGACGTAATTGACCATGTTGTGGCACTTGTGACATTATATGCGCCAATTTCAAGTGTTGAGCTATCCTTAGTTGCATTGACCTTAACTGTAGTTCCTTCTGGTTTATTACCTGAAATAACTGGTCGAGTCACATTAGTTGGCGTAGTAAATGTAATATTATCCGGGGGCACGGGCGCGATCGTATCAACGGTAACAATGTTATTTTCATCCAGAGCAGGCATACCGCCAGCTAAGGGGTTTGTTGCTGAATCCAATACAGTTTCGCCAGGTTCAATGGTCAATAGACCTGCTACCAACTTAACCACACCATTAGCACCAGTGGGTACTGCATATGTAAACTCTACCGCATTTGCAATACTATTTATCGTGCGTGAAGTTGTCGCATTTGCCACTGCATACTGAGTCGTTCCTCCTTCTTCTCCTATCGTAAATGGTACCTTTACATCATCTGAGGAGCTGAGTGTAACTGCCTCACTAAATCCTACTGTAAATGTTAATATATTGGTCGCATTTGCTAATGTGGGGGTGGAATTATCAGATACTACCGCAATAGACGTGATATAAGGATCCACTAAATCAAGAGTAAATGTTTGTGCAACTGACCCATCTGATTTGTTTCCTCGAGAGTCGATTGCCTTTGCAACAATTGTATGAGATCCATGGCTCAATGCCAGTGTTGTGATAGACCAAGTTGTGCCCGATCCGGTATCTGTACCAATAATGGTTGAACCTTCATATAATTCAATTATATCCCCGTTGGCTCGAGTACCCGTAATAGTTGGTGTAGCCAAATTGCTGCCATCGGCTGCAGAAATAGAGGCCGTATCAATATCGGGTAAACTAATAAGAGTGGCCACTGCTCTGCCGCCTTCTTCAGCGTCTGCAAGAATCTGCGTACCGCTGACGGGTCCATTAATTACTAATTGAATGGGTTGGTCTCCTACGTCTCCAAATATCAATTGGGGTGTTCCAATAGTAACTTTGGATGTAGTCGAACGAATTGTCACTCGACTTACCTCAGAATCTGGTCTTTTATTGATATTAATGAGAATACTCAAAGAAGGCGCATCTAATGCTACGGAATATAAAGAGGGGGAAATTATTGGTGTAACATTTACATCGAAGCTGTTGCCGTTATTTATCGTGAATACATTTCTGCTTACCAATCGTGATATTGATCGATTGTGTGCACCGATACCCATAGAGCTAAAATTAATTGGGTTGTCTTTAATAGGATGAGCCACTGTTCCTTTCGAAAATTTTAAAGGACCCATATACTATTATAGTACATTAAAAGTAACATTTTTAAAAACACCTGATAATTATTGAAAAATTATATTAAATTGTGCCAAAAAATGTACAAAAAGGTGCATATTGGTTGTCCACGTTTCCACGCTCTTTTTTTTTCGATGCCGAAAAATGACGAAAAAAAAAAGAGAGTGGAAACGTGGAAAACCATTTTTCAGTCACAACTTTTGGATGTCAAAAAACCAGTTTGTGAGCATTATGCTCACAACTGACTTTTCAGTTGGTTGTCCACATTTCCACTCTCTTTTTTTTTCGATGCCGAAAAATGACGAAAAAAAAAAGAGAGTGGAAACGTGGAAAACATTTTTCAGTAACAAAACTGCATTTTTCAAAATAGCGTTGTGAGCATCATGCTCACAACGACTTTTTCATTTTTCTACAAACTTTTTTGAAATTTTTCGATTTTTCCAATTTTCAGATTTGGAAATTTCGAAAAATGGAAAAAAGTTTTTACAAAAAACTGCATTTTTTTGTTTGTTACTGAGATGCAGTGAATTATTTTTCAGTTTTTAAATTTTGTTACTGAAAAAAATAAAAAGAACACGAACAGTGGACAACACTTTTTGCATTTTTGATGTTGACATATGTTGACAAAAAAACAGCCAAAAAAATTTTGACATTTTTTGCTGAAAAAATGCAGCGGTTTACCTCAGATGATTTTTTTCAAAAAAACACTTTGTGACTGAGGCTGGAAATGTTGACAAAAAACAGCCAAAAACAGCCGGAGCATAACTTCGTAACAAAATTTTCAAAATGCCGAAAAATGCCTGACTGAAAAATTTTCAGTCACAAATGAAAATTTAGAAAAATGCCGAAAAATGCCGAAAAATGCCGAAAAATGCCGAAAAATGCCGAAAATGGAGAACCTGAATCTGTATATTCAAAAATTTTATGGCATCTGACATAAACGTAACTTTTATCAGTATAATATAATCATGGCTAATAAGAATAATATATCTGATATGTACGAATGCGTAACTTGTCAATTCAAAACAAATAAGAAAGGTAACTTCAATGCTCATATGAGAACAAATAAACATAAAATGATGATGGTTCAATCGGGTCATTATGGGGGCAGTAAAATGTTTGAATGTGAGTGTGGAAGAGTATTTTCTGCAAGACAATCTCTTTCCAGACATCGTAAGACATGTATTGGGATACATGAAGTAGTAAAAGATCCAGTGATAGAAAACAATATTGTACAAACATTGATTGATGAAAACAAGGAAATGCGGGACATTGTAAAGCAGCAGAATGATCTGATAAAGGAACAGCAGGCAAAAATGGATGAAGCGGTCGTCCCAGTTCAAAATGTTACTACAAATATCAATAATAATTTCAATGTGAATCTGTTTCTTAACGAACAATGTAAGGATGCAATTTCCATACACAATTTTGTGCAGAATATGACGCTTGGATTCAAAGAATTGGAGAGAATAGGAGATGCGGGATTTGTAAATGGTATGATTTCTATTCTTACAGACAACTTGGGAACATTGGATGTATATAAACGTCCGATGCACTGTACTGATCTCAAGAGAGAAATCCTTTATTTCAAACACGGCGATCGATGGGAGAGAGACACCGACGAAAAAACAGAGATGAGAAAGCTGGTAAAGGCAATTGAAGATAAAAATTATGACACTGTTTTGGAATGGCAGCGAGAACATCCTGATGCATTTAACTGTGATACGGATGAAAACCAAAAATACCTCAAATTAATGTCGGAGTCTCTTGGGATTACTGACGATGAAACGGAAAACGCGCGCATTTCAAAAATTCTCAAGCAGGTGATAAAAGAGGTGTATATTGGAAAGTAATTAATCAAGAATAGTATATTGTGTCAATATACTGTTTTCGCCCCAAGTTTGGGTAACAGAATGGTTTGTTTTCACATGGTTGCGCGTAACGTATATAGGCTTACTTACAAATATGATTGTTCCAGGTTTCACTTCTTTATCCAGTTTTTTTCCAATTTTTCGATTGACTTTCTCATCAAAACAAAGGTTGCTTATATAAATGATGTCAGCGTGTATCATGGAGTATGATAGCATATCCCCGTGTATAAAATCTGTCCTCCCACGTTGAGTACTGTTGAGACGTTTTTTGGTTTTCATCGCAATTTCATGACGCTCCTTTGAAAGCTCAATACCAACCGTTTGTACCCATTTGCTGTGAACAGACCAAGCGTGTAGAATTACATTTCCTGTCCCGCTGCCCATGTCGACGAATACCTTCCCCTGTCCTTCAATCGTCCCCAAAATTTTGTGAACCCCTTTTTTGGTAAGTTCGCCATATGTCGGGCAATACCCCCTTGACGTAAATTCAGTCCTATCTTCTTTTGATATTGCGAAGCCGGGCTTCATGATAAGTATACTTAATATGAAGAATGAAGTTAGTTTTTATGTAGTATAACACTGATGAATAAAAATGACTGCATATATCGCTTACATATAGAAAATATATATAGACAAATGCGTCGCGATAGTGTAAATGGAAAACAACAAACAAGAGAATGGTGAACAATCACCGAAAAGGACAGAATACAACCCCGACGATTTCATTTGTACATCTCAGGAAGACAGTGACTATCGTACATGGATTCAAACAGAAGATTTTTATCAAATAAGGCATATGATAAGTCAAGGAATTCCGTTCAAGTCGGGTTTGGTCCATACTATTTGTAAAAAGTACATTGATGTGGCATGTTCGTCAATGCCATGTATGTCAATGCGACGAAGTCCGCAAACTTATGCGGAGATACTTCGTATCTTTATCGATGCCGGTATCAATGTGAATGTGGCGAACAATTTTGGAGAAACGCCAGTGGAGATAGCAATCAAACATAAGCAGTTCGGTTTATTGGATGTTCTTTGTGAAGGCGGTGCGATATTGTATGATGATATTGTCATCCCGTCGGAATATTATAATGATACGTACAAACTTGAACGGCTACTTAAATACAAAATAAACATAAACGCGAGAGACGAGGAGGACGACGGAAAAACTGTACTTATGAATTTAATCGTGTGTCGGGAATACAGTGCCGCAATGAAACTTTTGGATCATCCTGATATCGATTTGAATATAGTCGATAATGAAAATAAGACAGCCTTAAATTATATTGCTGATGAAACAAAAAGTGCATATTTCGAATGGGAAGGTGAATTCAAGATAGATAGTCTTATAGAGGGAATGTTGATTCTTGGTGCGAATCCAAATAATCAAGATATAAACGGAGATACGCCCCTCATGATATGTAATATGATGCCCTCGTGTAATTTTATGATAAAATATGGTGGTAAACTCGAGATGGAAAATAATAATGGTTGGACGTGTATGGATCATGCAATTTACAACAACCATGTTAATAAATTGAAGTTATGTATGGATATGGGAATGGACATAAATCATCAAACCAAAGACGGCGATACGCCTCTTATGTTGTCTATATGTTGTTCAAAAGAATGCTTTAATGTGTTGTCGGTAGCGCCGTCGGTTGATGTAAACATAGAAAACAACAACGGCGATAAAGCATTCCACTTCTTGTGCTGTGATGGCGGAAACTATACTGGCTTGACAACTGTGAAGGTTGATAAATTCGACACTGAAAAATTGCAGAGTATAATTGAACGAACGACTGATATAAATAAAC
>Ga0255770_10001674_pt1 | contig 20433 bp, 19 predicted proteins | sample 071ome_22_FD_179968 | JGI IMG/M metagenome (GOLD analysis project Ga0255770, IMG submission 179968) | Coastal salt marsh microbial communities from the Groves Creek Marsh, Skidaway Island, Georgia - 071404AT metaG (version 2) | ecosystem: Environmental > Aquatic > Marine > Intertidal zone >...
CCTTGACTCTATGGATATAGAAAGAGAAAGAGGAATTACGATAAAGGCTCAAGCGGTAACTCTTGATTTCAAGCGAGACGGCGAAACCTACCAACTTAATTTTATTGATACTCCAGGGCATGTGGATTTTTCTTATGAGGTTTCCCGCTCATTATCTGCATGTGAAGGTGCTTTGTTGGTGGTAGATGGTTCACAAGGAGTAGAAGCTCAAACACTAGCCAATTGTTATACCGCAGTTGATCAAAACCTAGAGGTATTGGCTGTGATAAATAAAATTGATTTACCTCAATCTGACCCAGATAGGGTAAAGAAAGAAATCGAAGATATGATTGGAATTGATGCAACCAGCGCACCATTGGTTAGCGCCAAGACAGGTCAAGGTATTGAAGAGCTATTAAATCTTTTGGTAGATAATATTCCCCCACCCAAGGGTGATCCTAATGCAGATTTTGAAGCTTTAATTATTGACTCGTGGTTTGATTCTTATCTTGGAGTAGTTTCTTTGATTAAAGTTATCAATGGTTCAATTAAAGAGGGCCAAAAAATTAAAGTGTATTCAACTCAGCAAACATACTTAGCTGATCAAATTGGAATTTTTTCACCCAAAAAGATTGCAAAAAAAGAGCTTAATGTAGGTCAAGTTGGTTATATGGTTGCTGGCATTAAAAACATTCAGGGAGCACCAGTTGGGGATACAATTTTAGACTCTAAAAACGATTCATCTAAGCCTTTGCCAGGTTTTCAAAAGGTTTTACCAAAAGTTTTTGCATCCTTATTTACAGTAGATTCAGATGAGTATGAAAAATTTAGAGATGCCCTTTCTAAGCTTGTGTTAAATGATTCTGCTTTGATGTATGAGCCAGAAGTATCTGATGCGCTTGGTTTTGGTTTTAGGTGTGGTTTTTTAGGAACACTGCATTTAGAGGTGGTTAGAGAAAGGCTTGAGAGAGAGTATGACCTAAATCTTATTTCAACTGCTCCATCAGTGCAGTATCAAGTTGTTAAGACTGACGGCGAGATTATTGATTGTGATAGTCCCTCACAACTTCCTGCTTTAAGCAATGTTAGTGAGATTAGAGAGCCATATGTTTTGGCAACTATTTTGACCCCAAAAGATTATGTAGGAAATGTAATCACGCTGTGCACTCAAAAAAGAGGCACTCAAAAGGAAATGACATATTTTGGTAATCAGGTCTCAATAGTTTTTGAGATGCCGCTTGCAGAAGTGATTATTGATTTTTTCGATAGATTAAAGTCTACAACTAAGGGCTATGCTTCCATTGAATACAATATCACTGAATTCAAGGCTTCAAATTTGATTAAATTAGATGTGTTACTAAACAATGATGTTGTGGATGCATTATCTATTATTATTCATAAAGATTTTGCCATGAGCCGAGGCAGAGAAGTGGCTAAAAACTTACAGAAACTCATTCCTCGCCAAATGTTTGATATTCCAATTCAAGTTGCCTTAGGCTCCAAAATAATCTCGCGTGAAACGGTTAAGGCTCTTAGAAAAAATGTTACTGCAAAATGCTACGGTGGTGATATCACGCGTAAAAAGAAATTACTTGAAAAGCAAAAAGAGGGTAAAAAGAAAATGAAACAATTTGGCAGGGTATCTATACCCCAAGAAGCTTTTTTAAATTACTTTAATTCAGGAGAGAAGTGATGTTTGGAGATCCAATCTTTTTATTATCAATATTCTTGGTATTTTGTTTTATAGCAGTTTGGATATATCAGGTCTTGCAGAACACATTAACGGATCAATCGCAGCAGATTCTATATATTGCTGGCCTTTCTGCATCTCTGATTGGTATTTACAGAATTTTTGTTAATGCTGGAGACCTTGGATCGGTTTTATTAATTGGGTCAATCATGTGTTTGATCATTTTATTGGTTGGCATATTCAAAAAAAATACTTTGCTAAAAGTAACTGGAAGAGGTTGGTTTGTTCCGGTTTTCTTAATTTTCATCCTTCGCACTTTTGCCTATGAGCCATATCAAATACCTTCTGGATCAATGATTCCAGGACTCAAGGTTGGAGATTTTATTCTGGTTAACAAGCATAGCTATGGCCTCAAGATTAATAGGATAGGGAATCCTTTTGCTTTATCAGCAGACCCTGAATATGGTGATGTTGTTGTGTTTATTCCACCTCATGTCAATGTCCCTTATATCAAACGCTTAATTGGCAAGCCCGGAGATACGATTGGTTATTTAAATAAAAAGATTTATGTTAATGGCAAGGCCATTGAGCAGGAATTTATTTCCTCAACAGAAGAGTCGACATTGTTAAAGGAAACTTTGGGCGCCTCAGAGAGAATCATTAGAATTGTTGGGGGTAGTGCCTCCTATCCTGAGGAATTTGTTGTGCCAGCAAATCATTATTTCGTTATGGGAGATAATCGAGATAATTCCAGTGACTCTCGATACTGGGGCTTTGTTCCAAGGGAGAATTTTATGGGTACAGGTGAGCTTATTTGGATGACCTGGGAGTGTTGGACCTGCCTGCCGTCATTCAATAGAGCAGGCTTCATTCAATAAGCTTTATGACCAAAAAATTGTTGTTAGTAAAAAAAGCTTACTTAGAGCTTCCTTTATTCAAACAAGCATTTACTCATAAAAGCTTTTCCTCAAATCAAAACAATGAAAGGTTAGAATTTTTGGGAGATACGGTCCTAGAAATTGCAATTTCAGAGTATCTTTTCAATCGTTTTGAAGGGCTAGATGAGGGTAAGTTAACTCAAATGCGAGCATCCCTTGTTAATACTCACTCACTCGCTGAAATTTTTCTACGGCTAGATTGTAAAGATTTGCTTCAAACCTCCAAGGGAACCAGCAAATTAGATGAATCGCATAAGCAATCTATTTACGCAGGTGTCCTTGAAGCTTGCATAGGAGCAATTTTTATTGAATTAGGTTTCGAAGAAAGCAAAAATTTTATTTTTCAACTTTTTGAAAGCAGTTTTGTGTTACTAAATGAATCTGTTGAGTTCAAAGATGCAAAATCTAGATTGCAAGAAGCATTGCAAGCAGAGGGGCTACAACCGCCATCATATCAAGTCATATCAAACCCTGAAGGGAATTCTTTTGATTGTACGGTTAGATTCAATGGTAGAACCTTTCATGCCTCTGCCCCACTAAAAAAAGATTCTGAACAAAAGGTTGCTGAGTTAATTTTGATGGAATTAAATCAAAGATGAGCAAGCAATTTTGCGGTTATATTTCCATCGTTGGTAAGCCCAATGTTGGAAAGTCTACGCTGCTAAATACTATCTTACAAAAAAAAATTTCCATCACATCTCGCAAATCGCAAACCACGCGAAATAATATTTTAGGGGTTAAAACTGATGGAAAACATCAGATGATTTTTTTAGATACCCCAGGCATTCATTTAAAGGCAACTAAAACCCTTAATAAAGTATTAAATCATTCGGCCTTAAGTGTTATTGAGGATTCTGACCTGGCTTTATTAGTTATACAGAGAACTTCATTACAGGAACAAGATCGTCAAGTGATAAAAAAAATTAAAGAGACTAAAGTCCCCGCTATTTGTGTTTTAAATAAAGTGGATCAAGTCCAAAATAAAAATGATCTTCTGCCCCTAATACAGGAGATTGATGCTATTCATCCTTTTGGTGATTATGTTCCCATTTCTGCCTTAAACAGTGATGGTATTGATGATTTGATGCAATGTATCAAAAAATATCTTCCTGAAAATATTCATTTATACCCAGCAGAACCAGAAGAAAAAGAAATGCCAAACAACTTTTTTATAAGCGAACTTGTAAGAGAGAAGATTATTCGGTCGCTGGGAGATGAGTTGCCCCATGAAACCTATGTGGCAGTAGAAACCAAAGCCATGGAAGGCAAGATGCTATCCATCGGAGTCATCATTTATGTTGCTCGCGATAGCCAAAAAAGTATAGTTATAGGCCATCAAGGCACCAATTTAAAAAGAATAGGACAGCAAACAAGAGTTGAGCTTGAGAAAATGATTCACAAAAAAGTTTTATTAAAAACTTTTGTGAAAGTAAATAAGAATTGGAATAATGATGCTCAGTATTTAAGCAGCCTTGGAGTAGGCAGCAATCAAGATGCCACATAACTGGGAGCCATGCTTTCTTTTGCATGCCAGATCTTTTGGGGACACATCAATCATTGCAGATGTTTTTACAGAATCTTCAGGAAAAATTTCAATCATGGCTAAGGGTGCAAAAAATCCTCGATCAAAGTTTTTTGGTCATTTGCTACCTTTCTCTGCCTTGAGAATAATTGTTACCGGAAAATCGGAAATGAAAACTTTAACTCAGATAGATTCTAACTATGCCTCGCAGTCAGTTAAAGGGCCTCATGATCTTTATACTTACCTCTATGTTAATGAATTGATGATGCGTCTTCTTCCAAAAGGATTGCCCAATCAAGAGTTATACAACCTTTATCAAAACTTTATTGAACTTGCCAGATCTGATGCAATTTCTGAGCTTGATTTAAGGGTATTTGAGTTTGATCTTCTCGATGTACTTGGATATGGAATTAATTTTGATACGGATAGCAAAGAGAATTCAGAATTTAAAGATTCAATTATGTATTCATACATGCCTGAGAAGGGATTTCATCAAAGCGGGGATGACGAGGGCTTTTCTGCTAATGAAATTGCAGCAATTAAAAGTAGAACCCTTGAGGGAATTGATAAGTTAAAATTAAAACAACTGTCGCAAGTTGCCATTAGTGCATGTTTGGATGGCAGAGAGCTAAGCAGCAGGAATTTTTTTAAAAAAATTAGAATATGATTTATGGGATTGGAACAGATTTAGTTGATTTAGATAGAATTAAGAGCATGAAGTCTCTATCTGCTTTTGCAAATAAAATTTTAGGTGACCAAGAGCTTGAGCAATATTCAGATATGCCAGAAGGGCGCAGTCAATCCTATCTTGGCAAGCAATTTGCTGCCAAGGAAGCTTTCGTTAAAGCACTTGGAACGGGATTCAAAGACCCAGTGTTTCCTCGTGATATCCAAATAATTAGAAATTCAGCTGGCAAACCGGAGGTTTTATTATCTGTTAAGGCAAAATCTTATGTTGAGAGCTTGGGCATCATCAAATCACATGTTAGTCTAGCCGATGAAAGCAATCATCTACTTGCATTTGCAGTATTAGAAAAATGAATAAAATACTTCTTTTAGGTCCACCAGGTGCTGGCAAAGGAACTCAGGCAGATATAATTTGCGAATTTCTTAAAATACCTAAAATCAGCACCGGAGATATGTTGAGATCAGCAATAGCATCAGGCAGTGAGTTAGGTAAAAAAGTTACAGACATTATGAATTCTGGCGGTCTGGTTTCTGATCAGATTATTATTGAACTGATTCTTGATCGCATTGCTCAGCCTGACTGTGAAAAGGGTTATTTATTTGATGGTGGCATCAGAACTGTGGGTCAAGCTGATTTATGCGTTGAAAATAACATTAAGTTCACACATGTAATTGAGATTAAGGTTGATGATGAGGTGATTGTAGATAGAATGTCGGGTAGAAGGGTCCATCCAGGTTCGGGAAGAAATTATCATTTGATCTACCAACCCCCAAAAAATGAGGGTGTGGATGATATTACCGGAGAGGAACTCATTCAAAGGGAAGATGACATGCCTGAAACGGTTAAACATCGGTTACAGGTTTATCAAGATGAAACCAAACCTCTCGTTACCTACTATCAATCTCAAACAAGTAAAAGCTCCCTGAAGTATATTGCTGTTGATGGCTCCCAGTCTGTTGAAAAAGTATTTGAGGACATTGAGCAAAATTTTTAATTGAATGAAAATTTTATCTTTTGATGTTAGTGGAAATTACTCATCAATCTCATTGCTCAATGATGATGAGGTAAATACTTTTACTCAAACCCATGACCGAAAAGATAGACCAAACTGGGATCAGCTTTTTGCGAGAATTGGCTTTGATTCCAATAAAGATTTTGATGCTCTGGATGCTTTAGCTTTTGCTTGCGGCCCAGGCTCATACACAGCGCTTAGAATCACAGCCTCCTTTCTAAAAGCTGTAGCTGTAGCAAAGGAATTACCACTGATTGCAGTATCTAACCTTGAGTCCCTTGCGCTTGAGGCATCCCAATGGATTGATGAGGCTGAGGCAGAAATTTATGTAGCCATTGAAGCTGATTTAAAAGAAAGCTATTTTTGCAGTTATCAGAAAAATAAAGATGAGCTTACACCAACAAGAGCCGAGTCAGTGATGGAGATGAATCAATTGTCTTCTTTATTAGAAAAAGATGATTGTTATTTTGCTGGAACAGGTTGGCCTGTGGGAGCAGCAAAGCACTCTAATTTTTTAGCACGAGCTGAAGGCAGCGCTGAATCCATTGCGTCATTGGCTAAAAAGAGACTGGAAAGCGGTGCGAGCTTTCTTCCAGAGAATGCAAATCCTGTTTATCTTAAAACTCCTGATTATAAAAAAATATGATTTCAGATTATTTTCTTGCGCTCCTTCTTGCGCTGATTCAAGGCTTAACTGAATTTTTACCCGTTTCAAGTTCAGCACATTTGTTGTTTCCATCATTGCTGTTTGGAGCAAAAGACTTTGGGATTGTTTTTGATATTTCAGTTCATGCTGGAACCTTAGCCGCAGTAATGTACTTTTTTAAAAAAGATATCCAGAGGTTGATCTATGCTTGGATGCCATGGCAAAAAACTAGGAGCAAAGAAGATTTCTCTCTGGGATTAAACCTTCTTGTTGCAACCTTGCCAATTGTTCTTGTTGGATTGCTAGCATCTGATTTAAGCGAGTCTAGATCTGCAAATATCAATTCAATCGCATGGGCAAATCTTGTATTTGCTGGCTTGTTATACGCTGCCTTTAAATCTTCACGTCAATCTAAATCTTTAACTGAGTTGACGTTAATTGCAGCCTTGATAATTGGATGTTTTCAAGCGCTGGCTGTATTCCCAGGCGCCTCTAGATCTGGGATGGCAATTACAGGAGCATTAATCATTGGATTGAACCTAAAAGACACTTCAAAGTTTGCTTTTCTATTAAGTATTCCTACAATTTTGGGTGCATTGGTATTAATGCTTGCCAAGGGCGCTTATTCAATTGAATTAAGTGACATCCTCATCATGCTCACAGGCTTCATTGGCTCAGCGCTAATTGCTTTTTTTACTATTAAGAGTTTTCTACAATTTGTTGAGAAGATCGGAATGACCCCATTTGTTCTGTATAGAGTTGCTCTGGGTGTGGTGCTTTTGCTTATATGATACCTCCTCTTGTTTATGCAGCAGGCATTCAACAAAGTTTAGCTGAGGACATCGCAAGCAGACTAGGAACTATTGCAAGCCTCAATCAAGCACTCAACCCTCAACCGCATCTTTATTTATCAGAGTCTGGATTATCTTTTTTCCATCCAGAGGCAAGATCAACTAATCAATTTCGAATAGATTTTAATTCTGGTTCAACAGGATGGCGCATTAAAAGAGCCAATCATGAAAAGCTGATTAAGAAAGCCTTGGGCAGGTCTAAAAAACCATTGAAAATTCTTGATTGCACAGCTGGTATGCTTCAAGACACTTTGTTATTTCTCAGTTTAGGCCATCAAGTAACCGCACTTGAACAAAGTAAAATTTTATTTTATTTACTCCAAGATGGAATTAGTCGAAGTGAAGACCAAAGCATTTTTAATCAACTGGATCTTAAGCACATGAATGCATGTTCTTATGCCTCTCAAGCAAAAAACTTTGATGTCATTTACTTTGATCCCATGTACCCACCATCAAAAAAGAATGCTCTTAGCTCAGGAAAGTTGGAATACATAGCAAAGATATTGGAAGTAGAATCCCTCAAAAATAATCCAATGCATGATTTTGAGGTTTTGCAATTAATACCGGCAAAAAAAATGATTGTAAAAAGACCCATTAAGGCTGAGAGTTTTTCATTTCAACTTAATTATCAAGTCATGGGTAAGACTACCAGGTTCGATGTCTATATTTAAACTACTCTCTGATGTGACCGTCGCCTGAGACAATGTATTTAAAGCTGGTAAGTTGATTTATGCCTACCGGGCCCCTTGCATGAAATTTGCCTGTGGCAATACCTATCTCACCCCCAAGACCAAATTCACCACCATCTGCAAATTGGGTGGAAGCGTTAATCATTACAATTGCACTATCGATGGTATTTGTAAATTTTGACTGCATATTTTTATTCTCACTAATGATGGACTCTGTATGACCTGTACCAAACTTACCTATATGCTCAATTGCTTCATCAATATTTAAAACTGACTTTATGCTGATTATTGGAGCTAGATATTCAGTAGCCCAGTCACTTTCAAAAGCAGGAATGGCTTTGTCATGAAATCCAATTATTTTCTCGCAACACCTCACTTCACAATTCTCATTTAGCAGAGAATCTAGGAGTTTTGAAATGAAGCGCGAAGAAACGTTTTTATGAATGAGGAGTGTCTCAACCGCCCCACAAATTCCTGTACGCCGCATTTTTGCATTAACACAGACTGATAATGCTTTTTCTTCATCTGCGAATTCATCAATATATATGTGGCAGATACCCTCTAGATGACCAAACACAGGAACTTTTGCTGATTTTTTAACTTCAGCAACAAGGCTTTTTCCTCCCCTTGGAACTATTACATCTATTGCTCCATTTAAACCCTCTAACATCATGGTTGCAGCTTCTCTGCTCTCTGAGGGAACTATTTGAATGCATGCTTCTGGTAAATCTGAAAGCTTCAAAGCTTTTTGAAGGGAGCTAACAATTGCTGAAGCAGACCTTAGCCCATCTTTGCCACTTCGTAAAATTAATGCATTACCAGATTTAAGACATAGGCCGCCAGCATCAGCGGCTACGTTAGGCCTGCTTTCAAAAATCAAACCTATAACACCAAGCGGAGTTGCAACCCTGGATATATTTAAACCATTAGGCCTGTCCCATGAAGCAAGGACTTTGCCGACCGGATCATCGAATGATCTAATTTCAGTGAGAGTGTCACATATTCCTTGAAGTCTATTAATATCTAGCGCTAATCGATCGATAAAAGCCTCGTCTTTATTAGTTTCTTTTGCTGCTTCGATATCTAGTTGATTGGCAGCAAGAATAAGATCTGTATCTTCTTGAATTGCCTTGATGGCAAACTCAAAAAACATATTTTTCTGCTCACTGGTTGCAGTGTTTAGTATTGCACTGGCACTTTTTGCCTTAAGACCTATCTGGAGGAGTAATTCAGAGAGTTCCGAGCTCATTTTTTTACAAACCATGTTGCTTTAGCTCTTTTGCCAATACCTCTAATAGGTTTTTTATTTTTACCAGAGGTGATAACCATTGCACATTTATTTTTTAAACAAATTTCTGCTGCATCTATTTTTGAAATCATTCCACCTTTACCCATTCGACTTGCATGGCCAGCCATTTTTTTTATTTTTGGAGTAATTTTATTTACCTCCCTTATCATTGAGCTCAGCTTGCTTGTTTCAACGTCCTCCTTCGAGCTGAAAAGACCATCAACAGTTGAGAGAACAATCAGCAAATCTGCGCCTATAAGCTTGGCCACTTTTGCAGCCAAAAGATCATTATCACCGAACCTTATTTCATCTGTTGCTGTGCTATCGTTTTCATTGATAATAGGCAAGCATCCCGCTGCTAATAACTTGCTAACTGTTTGCTTGGCATTTTTAGATGAAATCTTAAGTTCAGTATCTCTTGGAGTTAAGAGTATTTGACCAATGGGGATCGAAAATTTGTTGAAATGTTTTTTCCATGCCGACATTAATTCTATTTGACCATGAGCGGCTAGAGCTTGGGATTCAGCAAGGCTTGGTTTTTCTGAGAATTTAATTTGTTTTCGACCCAGAGCAATTGCTCCAGAAGACACAATCAAAACCTCTTTATTATTTTTTAACAACCAAGCTATGTCCTCACTGATAGAAGCAAGGATGCCATTATTAACTCTTCCACTAGTTCCAGCAAGAACAGCCGATCCTATTTTAATAACAATACGGTTAAATGAATTGATGTTGCGCATTTTTTTAAGCTGAGAAATTCAATTTTCTATTTTAAACACTAGTTGCAGTTATTGATATTTAAAAGTTTGGTGCCCCATACCTGAGTCGAACAGGTACTCCCGAAGGAACGCGATTTTGAATCGCGCGCGTCTACCAATTCCGCCAATGGGGCATGGCGATCATTGTAGCTGAGATCAACATCTTTTAGAATTAGCTCCTCGCATGAAAACAGAAAAATTTAATTACGATTTGCCTGAGCATCTTATTGCTCAATACCCATCGGAGCTTAGGACTCACTCAAGATTGCTTGTTGCCTTGGAATCAATACAGCATGAGGTTTTTAAAGATATTGGTAATCACATAAACAAAGGCGATCTTTTGATCTTGAATCAAACTTCTGTGATTCCGGCTCGATTGTTTGGACAAAAAGCTACGGGTGGAAAAATAGAAATTTTGCTAGAGAGATTTTTGTCAGACCATCTTACTTTAACTCAGGTAAAAGCCGCCAGAGCTCCTAAAGATGGAGCAGAACTAATCTTCACATTTGAAGAAAAAAAATTTTTAGCCATCGTCAAAGGTCGTAGAGATCAATTCTTTATTTTAGATTGGTCAGTTAACCCGCAATTCTTATTTCAAAAATATGGACAAATTCCATTGCCTCCCTACATGAATAGATCACCAGAAAAGTTAGATGAAGAGAGGTATGAAACGATCTATGCTAATCCTAGTAAAAAAGAATCAGTGGCTGCGCCCACTGCTGGCATGCACTTTGATCAGGAGCTTCTCAATGCCTTACAAAAAAAAGGTGTAGAGATGGGTTATGTGAATTTGCATGTTGGCGCGGGCACTTTCCAGCCAGTGCAAACAGACAATATTGAAGATCACGTGATTCATAGAGAGTTGGTTGAGGTTGATGAGGCTCTCATAGCTCAAGTGAAAAGGGTCAAAGCGAGTCAGGGTAAAATTATTGCAGTGGGGACCACCTCAGTTAGAGCCATTGAAACGGCTTTTCAAGATGAACCTTCAGCTTTTAAAGGTGAAACCTCTTTGTTTATTTATCCCGGATATAAGTTTAAAGTTGTCGATCATATGATTACTAATTTTCATTTGCCTAAATCTTCTTTGCTCATGCTGGTTGCAGCTTTTATTGGCTATGAAAAAATGATGAACATCTACAAAACAGCCATAGAACAAGAATATAGATTTTTGTCATATGGAGATGCCATGCTTTTGAAATATCATGAAATTTAATGTTTCATCTGCATCGGGTTATGCCAGGCGTGGAGAGTTAGATTTTCCTAGAGGAAAAGTACAAACACCTGCATTTATGCCAGTTGGAACGAACGGAACGGTGAAGGCGTTAGAGGTTGAGAATCTGCAAGAAACAGGTTCAGAAATTATTCTTGGAAATACTTATCATCTTATGCTGAGACCCGGAGATGAGTTAATTAAAAATTTTGGCGGTTTGCATAAGTTTTCAAATTGGGATAAACCTATCCTGACTGACTCAGGAGGTTTCCAAGTTTGGAGTCTTGGAGATCTAGCAAAAATTACAGAAGAGGGCGTGAGCTTTCAGTCTCCTTATGATGGCAAGAAATGTTTTATGAGCCCAGAGGATTCAATGCAAATACAAGCCAATCTTGGTTCGGATATTGTCATGGTGCTTGATGAGTGCACTCCTTATCCTGCAGAACATTCACAGGCTAAAGATTCAATGGAATTATCCTTGCGCTGGGCTAAAAGATCTCGTAATGCTCATAAGTCTGAGTCTGCTTTGTTTGGAATTGTTCAAGGTGGCATGCATGAAGATTTACGAACTATTTCTCTTCAAGGATTGGAGGAGATCGGCTTTGATGGAATTGCAGTGGGTGGGTTAAGTGTTGGTGAGCCCAAAGAAGATAAAACCAGAATACTTCAACACCTTGCACCTCTTTTGCCAGCATCCAAACCCCATTATTTAATGGGGGTAGGAAAACCTGAGGATATTGTAGAGGCAGTTTTTTATGGGATTGACATGTTTGACTGTGTCTTGCCCACAAGAAATGCTCGCAATGGTCAGCTGATTACATCTTACGGTGTTTTAAACATTAGAAATGCACCAAGTAAAGCCGCAGATGAGCCCATCGATCCAAATTGTGGTTGCAAGGTTTGTAAAAATTATTCCCAAGCCTACTTGAATCATCTTGATAAAACCAATGAAATGCTTGGCTCGATTTTAAATAGTTTTCATAACATCTACTACTATCAAACTTTAATGAATGAAATTCGCCTATCAATTGAAACAGATTCATTCGCCAAGTTCATAAAAGACTTCTATAATAAGCGGCATTTAGACGCACCTAAGCATTTAATCTAGGGAGATTGCATGAACGAAACACAGCAACAATTACCATGGTGGTTACCAGATCCGATTATTGTTTTTTTTATTGGATTTTTGGCTTTAATGTATTTTATGACCATACGACCTCAGCAAAAACGCATGAAAGCATTACAAACAATGATGGATGGTCTGGAAAAGGGTGATGAGGTAGTGGCTGCAGGGGGAATTATTGGCCGAATCAAAGAAATTAAAGGTCCCTATGTTTCTATTGAGGTCAGTGAGAACATAACTTTTAAACTCCAAAAAACTGCTATTTCCAATACGTTGCCCAAAGGGACTATTGCATCAATTGATTAATTAAGGATCATGAATAGATTTTCAATCTGGACATATGCATTCATATTGATGGTCCTATCGATAGGTGTAATCTATTCTTTACCAAACTTATATCCTGCTAAACCAGCTATTCAAATTGCATATACCGATTCAGGCAAATCCGCTGATCAGATTTTATTAAATCAAGTTACAGAAATTTTAGAAGACCGATCCGTCGTAGTGGAATCAGTTGGCTTGAAAGACAACAACATCATTGCAAAATTTAATTCTTTTGATGATCAACTTGCTGGTAAAGCCGCCTTGCAAAGAGTCTTGCTTGATCGAGCGGTTGTTGCTCTCAACCTCGAACCTTCAACTCCGCAATGGCTTAGAGATATAGGAGGCGGACCATTAAAACTTGGTCTAGATTTATCTGGTGGGGTGCACTTTCTTTTGGAAGTGGATATTGAAAGTGCGCTAGATAATCGTCTTGAATCATTGCTGAATGAATATAGAAAGAAATTTAGAGATGAAAAAATCAATGTTGAAAGCTCACGAAAAAGTAATAAAGATTTAATATTTTCTTTCATCAGCGATGAAGACTACAACAAGGCACTAAGAATTTTTAGTGACGACAATATTACATCCTTAGGAACCCCTTTATATGATCTAAGACCAAACTCCCCAAGGAATCTTGTGGAGATTGCTTACTCTCAAAATGCTATCAAAGAAATTAGAGACTATGCAGTAGGCCAAAACCTTATGACCTTGAGGAATAGGGTGAATGAATTGGGGGTAAGTGAACCCATAGTGCAGCGTCAGGGTAGCAGCAGGATTGTTGTGGAACTTCCGGGCGTTCAAGATACAACAGCTGCCAAGAAAATCATTGGGAAGACCGCCAACTTAGAGTTTAGACTTGAGGCTGCATCCACCACCTCAAGATTACGTAAAGAAGAGTTTGATTTTCAGGATGAGCGCATGGGCTCAGCCTTTTTAGAAAAAAATATTATTGTCGCCGGGGACAGGGTTACCAATGCAAGCTCAGGTTTTGATGAAAGTGGATTCGCGCAAGTCAACATTACTCTAGATATGCAGGGCGGTCGAGCAATGCAAAAAGCGACCAATGGAAACATTGGTAGGCGTTTGGGAGTGCTCTTTGTTGAGCAAAAAAATAAATCAGTTTTAACTAAAGATGCAGATGGTAATGATGTTATTGAGCAGACATCTTATGTTACGAAAGAGATCATCAGTCTTGCCACCGTTCAGGCTGTTCTTGGCACAGCCTTTAGGATCACAGGTGTTGGCTCACCCCAGGAGGCTAGTGAGCTGGCATTGCTATTGCGGGCAGGTGCTTTAGCAGCACCCATGAAGTTTGTAGAAGAGCGAACGGTTGGACCAAGTCTTGGAAAAGAGAATATTGAACTGGGAGTTAGATCCATTATCATCGGCTTGCTTTCAGTCATTGCATTCATGTTTTTTTATTATCGCTGGTTCGGGTTAGCTGCAAACATAGCTTTGTTTGCTAATGTGGTTTTGATTACAGGTTTTATGTCTTTGCTGGGTGCTACTTTAACTCTGCCTGGAATCGCAGGTATTGTTCTTACCATTGGGATGGCAGTGGATGCCAATGTATTAATTTTTTCTAGAATCAGAGAAGAGCTCAAGGCAGGCAAAGATCCTCAAACTGCTATTCAAGAGGGTTTCTCTCGCGCCTTTGTAACCATTGTGGATGCTAATGTAACCACCCTGATTGCATCTGTTGTGCTCTATGCAATTGGTACTGGTCCTGTAAAAGGTTTTGCGATCACTTTGTCGATAGGCATTTTAACTTCCATGTTTACTGCCATCTTGGGCACCAGAGCAATTATCAACTTAATGTATGGAAATAGAAATATTAAGGAGCTGAGGGTTTAATGAACTTTAATATTCCATTCATGAACTATCGAGGCTATGCAACGATAGGTTCTTTGGTCTTGCTTCTTATATCTGTAGGTTCACTCAGCTTTAAAGGTCTCAATCTAGGTCTCGATTTTAGCGGTGGTACGCTGATTGAAGTTTCTTATGAAGAAGCAGCTGATCTGGTAGATATAAGAGACCTGATGACCAACAATGGATTTGATGATTTTCAAGTGGTTAATTTTGGTTCCAATTCTGATGTCCTAATCAAAGTTGCAGATAAAAACGGTAACAGCCAACTTGGGGATGTTATCTATAAATTTTTACTTGAAGCCGATCCTGCTACTGAGCTTAAACGGATAGAATTTGTTGGACCCCAGATTGGCTCCGAACTTAGAGATCAGGGCGGCTTGGGTATGCTTGTAGCCCTTGGCATGATTTTGCTTTATGTTGCCTTTAGGTTCCAGTACAAGTTCGCACTTGGAGCAGTGGCCGCGCTTGCTCATGATGTGGTTATTATTCTTGGCCTTTTCTCAGTATTTTCTTGGGATTTTGATTTAACTGTTTTAGCAGCTTTATTGGCTGTCATTGGTTATTCCTTGAACGACACCATCGTTGTCTCTGATAGGATAAGAGAAAATTTCAGGGGTGAAAGAGGGTTTGACCCCGATGAGATTGTTAATCATTCCATCAATCAAACGCTGTCTAGAACTTTGATTACTTCCTTAACAACCTTGCTGGTTTTGTTTGCATTATTTTTCTTTGGCGGAGACATGATAAGAGGCTTCAGCCAAGCCTTAATCATAGGGGTCTTGGTTGGTACTTATTCTTCAATATACGTTGTGGCCAATATGCTTTTAGGCCTTTCTATCTCCCAGGATGATCTTGCAATTCCTGAGCCTGAAGGAGCAGAATTTGACGATATGCCCTAATGGGCTGTGAAATTTGGCTTAATCGCCTCAAGCATTTGTTTAAAACACTTTGGAGTTGCGCATAGGTAATGATCGCTTTTCTTGTAGTCAGGATTGCCTAGAAAATCACTGGTTAAAGCGCCTGCTTCTTCTGCAATAAGCATGCCTGCTGCAACATCCCAAATTCCCAACCCATTGGCCCAAAATCCATCCAATCTTCCTGCTGCAACATAAGCCAGGTCTAAAGCAGAGCAACCAGATCTTCGAATAGTAAGACTGTGTTTATACAAAGCTTTGAAGGTCGCAATATTTTGAAATTCATACGCTTGTGAATCATTCAGATGGGAGGTATTTCCAATGAGCGAATCTTTCAGTCCATTGCGGGCACTAACCCTAATTCTCTCACCATTTAGCTCAGCTCCTTTGCCTCTCGATGCGCTAAATTCTTCTCTGCGAGTTGGATCAATAATAACAGCATGTTGAGTTTGACCATTTACAACACATGCCAACGAAATGCAGTATTGCGGATAGCCATGAATGAAGTTTGTTGTTCCATCAATCGGGTCCAAAATCCATGTTGTTTCTGAGGTGTTGACCTCATGCCCAGATTCTTCGCCGAGAAAATTGTCATCAGGGTAGTATTCTTTAATTTTCTCAAACACCAACCGCTCAACCTTTCTATCAACTTCGGTTACATAATCGGTCGGCCCTTTTTTCATCACGTTAAGCTTATGAACTTTTTTGACTGCAAATTCAAGCTCAGCAGCTCCGATATTGGCAGCAATAATAGCGACGTTTAGTAATGCAGGCTTTGACATGTCGCATATTGTACTGGAAATGATGATAATAGTTCCATGAATCCTATTAATCAGTTTGTGCAAATAGTTTTGGTGGAGACATCGCACCCAGGAAACATTGGTTCGGTTGCTCGTGCGATGAAAAACATGGGCTTAGCCAACCTCAGTTTAATTAATCCAAAAAAATTTCCACACCAAGATGCAACGGCTCTTGCTGGCAACGCAACTGATGTATTAGATAATGCAAAAATCTTTTCCTCAATCCAAGAGGCTGTAAACACTTCAAAAGTAATCTATGCTACATCAGCTAGAGAAAGAACAATTGAATGGCCAACTCTGACTGCTAATGACGCTGCATCAGAGATACAAGAATTGGTTGCAAATGAAATTGAGGTTTCAATATTATTCGGTCGAGAGGATAGGGGGCTTACCAACGATGAGTTGCAGCTAGCTAATAAACATTTAATTATCCCAGCGCATCCTGATTACCCAGTTTTAAATATCGCTATGTCAACTCAGGTAGTCTGTTATGAACTTTATCAGGCTGCACAAAAAAATTCTGTAGAGTCTTGGCAAGATTTTCCAGAATACACTTCTGAAGAATTAAATAATCTCATCGACCACTTCAATGAAACTGTAATAGCCTTGGAACTTGTGGATCCTAATAATCCAAAACAAATCATGACCAGAATGGAAAGAATGTTTCGCAGGCTTTATCCAGATCAAATGGAAGGCAACTTTCTCAGAGGCTTTTTAAAAGCTGTAAATAAGAGAATTAAATAGCTCTTTAAACCTTTTCAAGCAGCTTATTAGCTTTTATAATTGCCGCAATCTAGTCCCGTTCGTCTAGAGGCCTAGGACACCGGGTTTTCATCTCGGCAACAGGGGTTCGACTCCCCTACGGGATGCCAATTTCTTGTGAAGCCCTTTAAATAGGGCTTCTCAGGGCATCAAAAAAAATATTGGGTCCATGACGGGTCCATATTAAGCACTATAAAATCAACTAAATTAATTTCGCACTGGGTCCATTCTTGGGTCCAAATTGGGTCCATTCGTGTAGAAGGGGGCATGGAAGTAGCTATAACTTTTTGCGTATAACTTAACAATTCTTAAAAGAAGCTTCAGGATCAATTTACTAATATGCTTCGCATAAAGGTTTATTAGGAAAAATTATGATTAATCTAAAATTTAAGACAATTGCATTATTGATGATGTTTGTGTGCACAGTATCTGCAAGTGATATGGTGCCTTTAATTGGAGGTAAAATAAGTGATATAGATAGCGGCGAATCTCTTCCATTTGCTAAGGTTCAAATCAAAGATACGACTCGCATTGCTACCGCAAATCAAGACGGCTCATTTACTATATTCAATATTCCAGTAGGTTCAATCCTTATCATAACTAAAATGGGATATGAGAATGAGCAAATTAAAGTTCGTTCAGGCGACAAGCGACTGATTGTTAATTTAGTTAAGTTAGAAAAAGATAATTTTATTGAAGAAGTTGTTGTAACAGGAGCTGCAAGCTCAAGCATGATGCAACAGTCTGGAATAAGTCAGTTTTCATTATCTCCAGAACTTACTAGCTCTCTGCCAAATCTTGGTGAGCAGGACATCTTTCGCTCGATGCAGTTATTACCAGGGGTATCGGGTTCAAATGAAAGCTCTTCTGGACTTATTGTTAGAGGAGGCACCATTGATCAGAATCTGGTTTTATTTGATGATTATACGGTTTACCATGTCGACCACGTTTTTGGATTTTTTAGTGCATTTAATAATAATGCAATTAAGGATGTTCAATTCTATAAAGGGGGATTTGGCGCAAAATATGGTGGACGCATGTCTAGCGTTGTTGATATCACCGGAAAAGATGGAAACACTGAAAAATTCAACATCGGCGGTAATGTTAGCCTCTTAAGTACTAACGCTTTGATTGAGACGCCCTTTGCTGATGGTGCAGGATCTTTTATTCTTACAGGTCGTCAGTCTTACCAAAGTGATCTTTATAACGATATTCTAGAATCTGTTACAGGCGAGGATCAGAATGCTCAGGCTGGAACTTCTACGCCTGGTCAATTTGCCTTAGGTAGATTTGCAATCGAACCAGAATCTTACTTTTATGATTTGAACGCCAAGCTCACTTACAGATTACCAAATGATAATAAATTTTCTTTAAGTTTTTATAACGGTGCCGATGAACTCGACAACTCTCGAAGTGTAGATGGTAACGCTAACATAGAACGCTTGTGCGAGCTCTTCAATGGGAATGGTCCTTTTGGCGGTGAATACAGTTCATACTGTGAAGAAGAAATAAGTTTTGCTGTAGATACTATTGATCTTAGTGAATGGGGAAATACAGGAATAAGTGCAAAGTATTCGCATCAGTGGAATGACAGATTAGATACTGTCTTTGTTGTGTCGGGTTCAGAATATTTTAGCTATCGGGATCGTTTAATAGATTCGCAAGTAGTATATGAAGATTTGAATGATAATCCTACAACAGGTCAATCTAGCAGCAATGAAGATAATAATCTTGAAGACTTCACGATGAAAATAGAAAATGATTTCTACTTAAATCAATGGAATACGGTTAGCTTTGGAGTTCAAATCGCACAGCAAAATATTGATTTCTCTTTAATACAAAATGGTGACCTTATTCTTGAGAGTGATAATGAAGCCACCACTTCAACCCTATATCTTGAGGATGAAATTATTGCAGATGCGCTAACAATTATTCCTGGGGTTAGAATTAATCATTACGATGTAAATGATGAGATTTATACAGAACCACGACTATCAATAGCATATGAATTAAATGAAAAAACCCAACTACGGACAGCTTTTGGTGATTATCATCAATTCGCTCTCAGTGTTGCCCGACAGAGTATTGAGGAGGGGCCTCGTAATTTTTGGACGCTAGCAGATGGAGAAACGATACCTGTTAGCAAATCGCAACACTTCATGTTGGGAGCGACACACCTTATTGGTAACTATGATTTTAATATTGAGGTGTTTTATAAGAAATATGAGGGTTTATCAGAATTTACTCAACAGACTAGACCAATTCGTAATGAGGAGGGAACTGGATTGATTCTTGTTTTAGAGCAAGAATTTCATACTGGATCTGGGACTGCCTCTGGAGTTGAGTTATTTTTACAAAAAAATATCGGAGACTTAACAGGGTGGACTGGCTATACCTTTAGCGAAGTTCTTTATGATTTCCCAACTGTCTCAGATACGACTTATTTCGCTGATCAAGATACAACTCATGAGTTTAAGACTGTATTGATGTATAGATGGCGAGACTGGGATTTTGCATCCACCTTTATCTATGCCACTGGCCGACCCTATACAGAAGTTCTTGGTGTAGCAGATGATACTTTTCCAGCTACATACGAAGTTGGTAAGAAGAATGATGAACGCTTTGATGCCTATCATCGACTTGATCTTTCTGCTACCTACAACTTTCAACTATTGGGAGGGGATGGAACATTAGGAATATCTCTCTTCAATATCTATGACCGTAAAAATCAATGGTATACAGAGTACGAAATTTTAGAAGGTGAAATCCTCGAAACGGAAGTGAATTATCGTGGATTTACACCAAGCTTATTTATCAGCTGGAACCTTTACTAATGGTTAGCCTTATAAAAGGAAGTAAAGCGATTGTTGTTATGATTTTCATGAGCTTTACTTTTGATGTCCTTGCTGAGGATGATATTTTCTCAAAATTTAAAGCTAGGTTAAATTTATCAGATGAGCAGATTCAACAATTTGAGCCAATTCTCACAGATCACAGAGAAAAACTACTGTCTGTTATGAAAAAACAGGGCGTTAACCCTAACCCTGGCTTATTAAAAGACAAAATTGGATTCCGTCAACTTCGTACCATCAAAAAAGACATCGATAAGGTATATAAACAAACTGAAGATCAACTTGTTGATATTCTGAGCAAAGAGCAGTTCCATGAATATAAAAAAGCACAAGAAGAGCTTCGTGTTGAAATGAGAGCGGGATTAAAACAGAGATACTTGGAGGAAAGAAAGTAAAAATTATTAAGTTTAGGTGCTGAGATTAAGCTTAACCCCTCATAGCTAAGTTTGTCCCTAAGAATCTTAGCACCGACCATTCATAATAATTTCCATCTCATGCTATATCGATCTTCTGTCTAG
>Ga0255770_10001688_pt1 | contig 20358 bp, 22 predicted proteins | sample 071ome_22_FD_179968 | JGI IMG/M metagenome (GOLD analysis project Ga0255770, IMG submission 179968) | Coastal salt marsh microbial communities from the Groves Creek Marsh, Skidaway Island, Georgia - 071404AT metaG (version 2) | ecosystem: Environmental > Aquatic > Marine > Intertidal zone >...
CTTTCCTCTAAATCAGTCAATAGTGATTCTAAATTAAAAAAATAACCGTATGAACTCTTTGATTTTAAGAATAAATTTTCCGCATCAAACGCAAGAATCATGTGAGTAACTCTCTTGAACTTTGGAAATCTGACCAAATAGTTATTTGTGTCTCCAAGGTTTATATCTACAACCGGTTGGCTTATGTAGATGTTTTCTAAACTTTTATCGTATTCTGAAAATAGCAGCATTAAGTTATTTTATATTATCCTCAATAGTCTTTGCTACTTCTCTTGCTTTTGATTCATCAGTAGAAATTATTAATACAACATTATCGCCTGCAATTGAAGCAACAATATTGTCGATATATAAATTATCAATGGACTCTGCAATAACTTGTGCTGCAGCTGTTGTGGTTTTAACAACAACTTGGTTTGAAACTGGCTCTACATCAAGTACAAAATCTTCTAATGCTTTTTTGGCAATTTTAATCTGGGCATTGTTATCTTGATTTTTTGGAAGGACATAAATTAGTCTTCCATTTTTTAATCTTTTCTTGATTGCTCCAAGTTCATTTAGATCTCTAGATAGTGTTGCTTGAGTAATTTGAATGTGATTCTTCTTAAGAAGTCCTTTGAGTTGATTTTGTGAAGAGACGTTTTCTGAATCTATAAAATCTGCAATTAATCTTTGTCTTTGAATAGTTGATTTCTTCATTGAATAAATATACATGTAAATGAATATTTATACAATTATAAATTATCGAAAGTTTCCTTAGCTAGTTTTATTGCTTCCTCTTTAGAGACTTCACCTTCGTTTATTCTTTGCTCGTATAAGGCTTTCATAATCACACCGACTTTTGGGCCTGGTTCTAAATCAAAAAGACTCATGATTTCATCTCCGCTAATTGGTGGTCTGAGTTTTGACATTTCTTCTTTTTCAAATACTTCTTTTATTCTTGTCTCCATCTCATCGAGTTTTTCAAAAATTTCTTGTGCTTTTTGTTTATTTTTAGTTGTTACATCAGCCCTAACTAGGTTATTGAGGTCTTCTAAAACTTCGCCAGCATCAACAATATATCTTCTAACTGCAGAATCTGTCCAGCCCATTTTAAATGTGTGCGGCCTCAGGTGGAGTTCGACTAAACTTGCTACACTCTTAATAGTTTTTTTATCGTACTTTAAGTTTTGTAAAATTTTCTTAGTCATTTTTGCACCAACGACTTCATGATGTCGAAAATGAACTTTCCCATTTTCAATACCTTTCGTATTTGGTTTAGCGATATCATGAAACAAAGCTCCGAGTCTTCGGATCAGTGTAGGTGATACATTGTCAACTACCTTGAGAGTATGTTCATAAACATCTTTATGGTGATGTTCGGGATCGACCTCAATTTTAAGTTCGTTTAATTCAGGAAGTATATAAGAACTTAAACCACTTTCTACAAAAGTTTTTAAACCTAGTGAGGGGTTTTTACCAACAAGCAGTTTAGATATTTCATCTCTTATTCTTTCAACAGATACTATTTTGATTCTTTCAACATTATCTCTCATTGCTACATAAGTATCATTATCAGGTGAAAAACCGTGAGTACTTATAAACCGACATATCCTCAACATTCTTAAAGGGTCATCGGAGAAAGAAATAATTGGATCATCAGGGGTCCTAATTATTCCTGAAGCTAGGTCTTTTAGTCCTAAAAATGGGTCTACAAGTTCGTTTTCATCAATCGAATAAGCTATTGAATTAATTGTAAAATCTCTTCTGGAGAGGTCTGTATTTAAGTCAGCTGCAGATTCAATAGATGGGTTTCTAGATGAGTTTTCATATTTGTCTTTCCTGTATGTAGTTATATGAACTGAATTATCATCAATCTGCAGTTCAATGGTTCCAAACTCTCTACCAATTTCTGTTGTTTTATATCCATTACTGTTTAACAAACTTATGGAATCTTCGGGGGTTGCGTTGGTTGTAAAATCAAAATCTTTTGTATCAATATCTAATATGCCATCTCGAACAGCTCCTCCAACAAGGTAGAACTCAAAACCATTTGATATGTAAAGATCGGAAACAATTTTTAAATATTCGTTTTTGTCAATTAAATTTAATAACGTTCTTGGTACCATATTGATAGCTTAGAAGAAGAATGGAAACAATAGAAGTATGAATTCAGGAGTAGATTTTGCAGCGGGTGGAATTGTTCTTTTGGAGCAAAAAATTCTAATTGTAAAAAACAAAAGAGGCGACTCACCAGAAGATAGTGTGTCTTGGTGGGGTTATCCAAAAGGTCATATGGAGGAAGGGGAAAAGCCTGCAGATGCAGCTGTAAGAGAAGTGTTTGAGGAAACAGGATTTGAAGTAAAATTAAAAAGCAACAAACCAATCGCTGAATCCAGGTACGAAATAAGTCGTGAAGGAGAAAAGGTTCAAAAAACTGTTTGGTTCTATGAAATGGAGGTTATTGAGTCTTTCAAAAATGAACCTGATGATGAAATTGAGGAGATTGCACTAGTTGATTTTGATAGCGCTCTTGATTTACTAACCCACGAAGAAGATAAGAAAATTTTAAAATATGTTTTTAACAAATGAAAAAAAGAAGCATAGCACCTGGCAAGGAACTTTTTATACTCGGAAATGGAATGACCAAACACCTGTTGTTTATTTTGAAAAACTCTATGGCGGAAGACCTTTATTAAAGAAAATTAATCAACTTGCGTTACAAGAAAACCTCATCTTCAACTCCTCTATGGTTAATGAGAGTAATTCTGCAGTTTGGCAATCAGCTGGGTGGGAAGTCTCAGAGAAATTAAACGTACTGTCTCTAAATCTAAAAAAAATTAAACAGTCTAGTAAAAGCATAGAGAATGTTGACGTGTTTACGGATGCAAAAATTCCTAAAATTCTTAATCTTGATCACAATATTTTTGAACCATACTGGCAAAATTCCATTGCTGCGTTTAAAGAGACAATTGAAAGTTGCGTTCATAATTATTTATTCATCCAAAAAGCTAATGATGATACGGCTGGTTATGGAATATTAGGTATAACTAGAAATTATGGATTTTTGCAGAGGTTTGGAATTATAAAAAAGTATCAAAATAGCGGTTTAGGTAAAGAGTTACTCGAAGACATCGTTACATTCTCAAAACAAAAAAAACTAATTAATATTCGCCTAAATACACAAGCTCAAAATAAACATGCTCAGAGCTTGTATTTAAATAATGGATTTGTTTATACAGAGACGAATTTTTTAATTTTGGGTACTAGCAACCATAAATAGAACTTCATTAATAATCCTCGTTAGCTTATTATAAGTTCTATGGAACAAGAAGATAGCTTTTTAGAATCCTTTGAGAGTTTGCTAGACACTATTAAAAGATTGGTTGTTAAACCAGTAAAAAGAGTGACGGGCTTTGCGTCATTGGGCTTCCTTTTAATTGTTTTGCTGTTCTTGTCGTTAATATTTATATTTATAGGAATAATAAAAATTATGCAGGGTTTGGGGTTGCTCCTTGGAGTTAACCCAACTGGTTTCGCATTTGCTTCTCTGGGTATTCTGTTTTTATTTTTATCAGTTAAAAGTTATTGGAGAAAAAAAGTATGAAAAATGTAGCAATAATTGGCTCTGGACCAGCTGGATATACCGCTGGAATTTATGCAGGTAGAGCAAACCTTGAACCAGTGCTTTTTGAAGGACTTGAATCTGGCGGTCAGCTAATGCTTACTACCGATGTTGAGAATTATCCTGGATTTGTTGATGGAATAATGGGCCCTGAGCTAATGCAAGTTTTTAAAGGACAAGCTGAAAGATTTGGTACGGAAATTAAGACCGAGATCATTGACTCAATTGAAATAATTGATGGAGGTTTCAAACTAACAAGCAGTAAAGGTGAGTACGAATTTAAATCTGTAATTATTGCATCGGGTGCGTCAGCAAGGTGGCTTGGTGTTGAGGGTGAAAAAGAACTTCAAGGATATGGTGTTTCAGCTTGTGCAACCTGTGATGGGTTCTTTTTTAAAGAAAAAGAAGTAGCAGTAGTTGGTGGTGGGGATTCAGCAATGGAGGAAGCTTTATTTTTAACCAAGTTCGCAACAAAAGTATATGTGATACATAGAAGAGATGAGTTTAGAGCTAGTCAAATAATGCAAGACAGAGTTTTAAATCATGAAAAAATTGAAGTGATTTGGAACAGTACTGTTGAAAAAATTGTTGGTGATGGTGCAGTCTCTTCTGTTGTTTTAAAAGATACTGTTGATGGTTCAGAGTCTGAACTTAACTTAGACGGAGTATTTGTAGCAATTGGACATGATCCAAATGTAGAGTTTCTTAACAATTTTGTTGAACTAGATGAAAAAGGATATATAAAAACCGGGTTCACAACAGACACTAGTACTTCTGTACCTGGAGTGTTTGCCGCTGGAGATGTTGCAGATTCGATATATAGACAAGCAATTACTGCAGCCGGAACCGGATGTCAGGCAGCTATTGATTCTGAAAGATGGTTAGATCATTAATCAAGAAAACTTGAGTTATATTGATGAATTGTCATCTGATGAACTTCTAGATTTAAGTAACAAAATTCAAGCAGCAGGATATCAGTTTCCTGCTGATTCGGTTGAGTGTAAGTCATTAGTTGAGCTTTTTTTAAATGATTACAACATAAATAAAACTATTTCAAAAGAAAATCTCTGGTTGGAACTTTTAAATCATGGATACGATTTAGGTGATCGAATTCTCAATTTTTCAAACCCTGTATTGAAAGGGTCTGATGTAGAAGAGCTTCAAGAAATGTTGTCCAGGCTTGGATTTTACTCAGAACCAATCAACTCCGAATACACAAAAGAACTAATGAAAGCTGTGGAAGTATTTCAAGAAAATCGTGGACTTGGTGTAGATGGTGTTGTCGGCTTAAATACAGCCATTGAAATTAAAAAATTGATCAGACCAACTTTAGATAAATCTCTTAATGAAGCTATTAAAGGCTTTAAGCCAGTTGGTTCAGCTTTGAACGTTTGCATAAACATTGAAAACAAAGGTGAGTACAGAGAACAAGTAGTTTTTTATGAGTCAATTAAGGAATCTGGAACGGAAAATGGCATGAATATTACTTTTGCTTCCGAAGCTGGTGAAGAAATGAGTAAGGAAAATATTATTTCTTTTGTAAACAAAATTAACCCTTCACTTTTTGTAACTTTTGAAAACAGCGAAACACAGTCTGTAAATTATTTCGAGGGAAAACATTCAATTAGTATTATTGGTAAAAAATTGGCTGATGATATTGGCAGAGAATTAAACTTTGATTCAGTTGGTAAAAATAATATGCTTCTAAAGAACACACGAGCCGTGTCCTTAGTAATAAATGGCAATTTTTACCAAATTAATGTAAATACATTTTTTGATTTAGTTTCTGAAGTTTATTCTGAAATTTTTTGAAACTAATTTAGTTTCTCTATAAATTTTTTAAGCGCTTCTATGTTTTGAAAGTTCAGATTTACTTTAAATGACTTTCCTGATTTTTTGACTTGAACTTTTGAACCTAGCGTATTTTCAAGATTACTCTTAAGGTGTAGAACTTCTTCGCTCACAGAAGAGTTTCCATTTAACTCACTCACCCTCTCTTCAACCTGACGACTATTTAGAGATAAGCTAATAATTTCTGAAAGTAATTTGTCTTGCAAATCTTCAACTAAAACTATTAAAGGTCTTGCTTGTCCGAAGGAAATTTTTTCCTCTTTTAAAGCTTCTTGAACTTTCTGGCTCAGATTAGAAATGCGTAATAAGTTAGCAATAAATGGTCTGCTTTTACCAACCAGAAGGCCTATCTCTTTTGCGTTTAAGCCATATGTTTCTTTTAGACTTTTGTAACCAAGTGCTTCTTCAATGGTATTAAGTTGTGATCTTTGTACGTTTTCTACAAGACCCAGAACTGCAGCGTCCTTGTCTGTTACATCTTTAACTAAGCAAGGAATTGTTTTTAAACCAGCTGTTTTACTTGCTCTAAGTCTTCTTTCACCGGCAATTAATTGATATTTGTCGTTACCCAAAAGTTGAATAATTATTGGTTGGAGTACCCCACTTTTTTTTATTGATTCTGAAAGTTCACTTAGCTTTTTTTCATCAAAATATGTTCTTGCCTGCGTTTTGCTTTCGGAAATTTTTTCAATTTCAATGTCAACTACTTTAAATTCTCTAACATCCGTGTTTTCTATAAGGGAACTTAGTGATCTTTTCATAAGCCAACCTTTTCTAATAATTCACTGCTTAATTCTTCAAATTCAATTCTAGCTTTACTATATTCACTAAAATCTAATACAGTTTTAGCATAGAACGGACTGTCTGCAATTTCAGTTAATTGTGATATATGTGTTGTAAACAACTTATCGGAAAGTATTTGTTTTAGCTCTGAAACAAATTCATGGTAGCTTGCTCGTCTTGTATCAACTTGATTCAAAACAACCCCTAGAAAATGAGGATCTGCGTGGGGTACTTCAGAAATTGTTTGTTTAGCAAATGACATTGCTTGGCCTACTCCTTCAACGGCTAAGAACTCTGGTTTACTTGGTATAAAATAATAATCAGATGTTGAAAGTGCTTCTTGAACCAAAGAGCTCATAGTTGGTGGTGTGTCAATAAATATTACATCGAATGTCTTTATGGTCTCATTTTGTCTAATTTTTCTCAGCTTTGAACCACCTACTATTTTTTCTGAATTGTGTTTTTTTATGTCCAGATCAGAAGGTATTAAGTATAAATTCTCAAACACTTTTATAGGTTCTATGTTGTTTTCCCCTTCTAAAATTTGAGTTGTTGAGATAGTTAATTCAGAAGTTTTGTTTTGATTAAGGTATGTAGATACATTTCCTTGAGGATCAGTATCAATAATTAGTGTTTTTAAACCTTTTCTTGAAAGTACACTAGCAAGATTAATTACTGTTGTTGTCTTACCAACCCCACCCTTTTGACAAACTACAGCAATTGTTTTCACTTAACATTTATAACATCAATGTGTCTTATGTCGTCTTTATTAATTTTAAAATTTTCGTGTTTCACGTGAAACACATTTGAGTCGTAATCTAAGTCTTCTCCGTTTGATGAGACTAAATATGTAGTATTTTTATCAGTTTTTAGGGATTTTATTACTTTTTCACTTGAGATAAAACATCTAGATACAAGAAAACCACCTTTTTTTATATGATTATACGCATCGTCTTGAATAGCAAAAATATTATTATTATTGAGTATTTTGATTAATCGTGAAAGTTCAAAAATTCTTTTTTCTTTTACATCAATTAAATTAACAGTAAGGTTTGTAGTGATTCCTATAGGAATTCCAGGTATTCCCCCTCCAGTTCCAAGATCTGAAATTGCATCAACTTCACTGGGGATTTCAGATAATATTTTTCCAAAATAAAGAGAGTGAATAACAAACTCATCCCATACAAATTGCTTGCTTTTTGGACTAATAAGTCCTGTTTTTATACCGGTATTACAGAGCCAATCATGATAAATAATTAGCTGGTCTAAGTTGTCACCAACAAGTTTTTTACCCCAGTCAGGAACTTGGGGTTCAAAAGTCATTCTTCTTCTTCAGGTGCAAAAACAACTGATCTATAAGGTTCTCTTCCTTCTGAATATGATTTTATTCCTTCAAAATTTGCAGCTGCATCATGTAGGGTTTTACGATCTACCGAGTTCATTGGTTCTAACATGACTTCTTGCTTGTCTTCTAGAATTTGTTTACTTAGTCTTTCAGCATAAATAGTGAGTGCTTCTTTACGTTTTAGTGCATAGTCTGCAACATCAAGTCTAAGCCTGGTTCCTGCACCTGTTTTTCTTTGCACCACTGTTCTAGTTAGTTCGTGTAAAGATCTGATAATAAAACCTTTGTCACCAACAAGAGCTTCTGTTTGCTCTCCAGTAACTTTGACTACTAAATTATCATCTTCCAAGCTTCCCTCAACATCTCCTTTGAGCCCAAAAGACTTAACTACTCCTTTCAAAAAATCAATTGAGACCTTGAGTTGTTCGTCTTTATCTGCCTCAACTCTTGGTTTTTTTGAATCATATTGCTTTTTATACCCATTTTTATTGGAGTTTTTGGAATTGTTATTTCGATTATTATTGCGTTTATTGTTTGAATAGTTTCTAGACCCACCGTTTCTTACAGATACTCTTACAAGTGCTTTTGTGCCGCCGACACCAAATACACCACCTTCTGGTTCTCTAAGTATGTTTATGTTTGCTTGAGTTGCATCTTGTAAGTTTAATTCACTTAGACCTGCTTTTATAGCATCATCAATCGATCTGGCTTCAACTTCAACCCATTTGTTATTTGCCACTATTTTCTCCTTCTTTTTTTGCGGTTTTTGCGAGGATCTTCTTGAATTGGATCTGACTGTGAATCTTCATTCTTGTCCTCTTTTTTTTCTTCTTTTTTAACCTCTTCGCGGTCGTCAAGCTTCACAATTAAAGCTTGTTGGCCAATTCGAAATATATTTCCAGTTAAAAAATAAACAACAAGTCCAGTTGGTAATGTCCAAGATATAAATCCAAAAAATATTGGCATTACTTTACCCACCATTTGCATTTGTTGGGCCTGAGGATTGTCGCTTTTACCTGTTTTTTTTGTAATTTGTTGTTGTTGATATAAAGCTGTCAAAATAACAAATAATATCAGTATTAAATATGGTACTCTATCAACCCAACCCGCTACCTCTGAGGGTGGAATTTGAAGGTCCATGTTAAAAAATGTAAGACTTGTACTTAATTCAAGATCTTTAAAAAGAACAGAAGTTGAAGGAATAAAGCTAAGAGGTTCTCTTAAAACCCTAAACAAAGCAAACCATATAGGCATCTGAATGATGAGAGGAAGTATACAACCAAGAGGGTTGATTCCTTTTTCCTTATACATTGCAGCCATAGCTTTGTTAAGCTCTTCTTTATTATCCTTGTACTGTTTCTGAAGTTTTTTAATATCTGATTGTGCGTCTTGCATTCTTTTGGTAGATCTTGTTTGTCGAAGTGTGAGGGGGAAAATTATGACATTAATAATTACAGTTAAAATTGCTATTGCAAACCCATATGAAAGCGTAAAATCATAAACATATGAGAGTAAAAATCCAATTGCGAGTGCGAATGGTTCTAATATTGCCAATTTTTACCAAATTTCTTATATAAAGGGTTACAAATTGCTATTCTTTTTAAAATAACAGGAGTCGTTTTAAAAAAACCGTTAGTCTCCAGACTTTCAGTTATTACCTGAGAACAAGTCGGGTAGTATAAACAGTTACCACTTCCTAACCCGAGATATGAAAGTAAAGATCTACAAAACTGGTATAAAAAAGTTACAATTTTCATTTTTTTGTCTTAAAGCAGTGGGTGTCTAGTTAATATGTTTTTGATTTCAACTAATTTAAGCTGCGGTGCTTTTGCACTTCCCTCAACCAAAATATCTAAATTTAACTCTGTTTTTATACCCCTTACTGCTTCTTTAATCCTTCTTTTAAATCTATTCCTGTTTACAGCGTTGGCATGTTTGCTTGAAATGCTGATACCGAGTCTGTTTGTACCAACAGTATTCTCTTTTACAAAAACTTTTACGCCTTTATCCGCAAAGCAGAACTCTTCTTTTCTTAGGTTTTCAAAATGACTTCTTTTGTTTAGTGCAGTAAATTTCACTAAAAACCTAGGCAGATATAATTTTACGACCTTTTTTTCTTCTTCTTTTCAGAATTTCGCGACCTGCTCTGGTTCGCATTCTTGATCTAAAACCGTGTTTTCTGCTTCTTTTTCTATTACTAGGTTGATATGTTCTTTTCATTTTTTACCCTTAACTAACAATAAATGAAATAAACATTTAAACAAACCAAAATTATTTTTTAATTTTGTATGTTCGCGAAATTATTTTTTAACTCGCGAAAAACAATCTAACTAGGATTCTATAACCATAAGGAGTTATTGGTTGTTTGGTAGTTTTGAACATCTAATCCTCAGTAAACATTGGGTTTCTTGAATAGTTGATAAACCTTGTGAAAAATTAATATGTTTTTCACACTCTATGAAATCTTCAAACTGTCGTTTAAGTTTAATTAAGTTGTAAGCGGAGTTATGAATAGTAAGGTAGATGAATTTCTTTCTTGTTTAAACAATGAGATAGAAAACAAGACAGATAAATATTGGTTGGAACAGGTTGTCTTCGAAATCGGGGATGATAAAAACCTAAGCATTGTTGTAAATTCAGAGTTTATTAAGAACTCTATTGAAAAAAAAGTTTTGGACACCATAAAAAAAGTTTATAAAAACATAAACAAGTTTGGTGATTGTGTTTTTGTTCTTGATAAAACCTTGTCTATCCCTACCAACGAATTTGAGGTTGTAGAAGAAGCTGAGGTTATAGAAGATACACCCGCTCAGGATCAACCCACCTACGAGCTTGGTGTTTTTGACGAACTGTTTGTTGGAAGTTGTAATAATCTTGCAATAACTGCTGCTAAAAATGTTGTGACAAGTCCTGGGAAAAGGTTCAACCCTTTGTTTGTTTATGGAAAACCTGGGGTTGGTAAGACTCATCTACTAAAAACAATTGAAAAGTCTTCTGTTTCTTCTTTTTATATTGATTCTGAGTCTTTTCTTGAGTCGTATGTAAGTGGAATTAAAAATAAAGACATAGATATTTTTAAAAATAAAATAAGGTCAGTAGATATATTGTTAATTGACGATATTCAGTTTTTCTTAGGAAAAAAAGGAGTTTCTGAGGAGTTGTTTCATACAATTAATTATTTTCTAAATAATTCAAAAGCAGTGGTTTTAGCATCAGACCAAAAACCTCAAGAACTTATTGGTTTTCCTGAGAGGTTGGTTTCAAGAATCCTAAATGGGTTGGTTACAGACATAGAAAAACCCGATCAAAAAATGTTTTCTGAGGTTTTAAACAGAAACAACCTTGAATATGGTGGGAACCTTATAACTAAAAAAGAATTCGATTTACTAACCTCTTTAGAGTTTCAAAGCTTCAGAGAAATTAATGGTGTTGTGAACAACCTTATAATCAACAAACAAACAGGGGTTGGGAACTCTAAATATGTTGCAGAACTTGTTTCTATGTACTCTAACAATAAAGTGTTGGAGCTTACCCCTGAGTTTATTCTTGATTATTGTTCTGATCTATATCAAGTAGACAAAAGGTTGGTGTTGTCAAAAAACAGAAGTGAGCAGGTAAGTAATGCTAGACATCTTTTTATTTATTTAATGAGAAAACACACCGAATACTCATTAAACCAAATTGGTTTATACGTAGGCAATAGGTCACACTCTACAGTTTTATCTTCAATTAAAAAAGTTGAAGACTCTCCTGGTTTGAAGAAAGAAATAAACATTTTCAACAATAAAGTTTCTTCAAAAGAAAATCTATTAACAAGGGTCTAAAATGTTTAAAACTTACAACTTAAATTTGTCGTTGTTTATGTCTTTAATGGGTTTATTAAACAATTTAAACGGTTTTATTGTTGTTATATATATAAAGGAATAATTTGAAATTTAAAACGAAAACAAAAGATTTAAAAGAAGTAGTTCTATCTGTTTCAAGAGCTGTTGATGTTAAACCGTCTACACCTTCTCTTCAGGGTTTATATATAAAAGTTAAAGAAGATTCATGTGAGGTTATAGGTTCTGATTTGGATTTGGTCATTAAGGCAAAACTTAATATTGACTCAATGGTTGATGGAGAGTGTTTGGTTAATGCAAGGATCTTGTCCGAAGTGGTGAGGAAAATGTCCTCAGGAGAAATTGTATTCTCTGATCTTGGTAGTGAAGTAATGATTGAAGCTGATAAATCAGAATACAAACTAAGAAAACTAGACCACCTAACATACCCCAAAGCTTTACTGGAGAACTCTTTTGAAAAAGGAAACAGTCAAAAACTCGCTCCTTTTGAACTGTTTACAGCACTTAGAAAAGTAGGTATAGCGGCATCTCCAGAAGGGGGAAAACCAATACTTACAGGTGTTTTCTTTGATAACAATGAAGAAAAAACAACACTTGTGTCAACAGACAGTTACAGGTTAGCAACAAACACAATATCCAACTTACCTATAGACGATGCAGGAATCGTTTCTTACAGGTCTTTAAACGAAACCATAAAACTTTTTGAAGACAGTGAACAAGACATTTTTATAAACTCAACAGAAAGAGAACTTCATTTCTATAACGAAAAATATTACACGTCTGTTAGAAAACTTGAAGGAAACTACCCCGAATACCAAGCTCTTTTTCCAAAAGAGAACGTCTTCTCAATAGAGGTTGATAAAAAAAAGATATTAGAATCCCTCGATAGATCAACCGTAGTCGCTGAAGGGTTTATCCCCGTCACTTTAAAAGTGGTTAACGAAAACACCCTCAACATATCTTCCACAAACAAAGATATTGGAGGTGGGGTAGAAGAAGTAGATATAAAAATTCTAGGTCTCGAGGTTGGAGATGTGACAGATTTTCAAATTTCCTTCAACCCAAATTATTTAATCCAAGGTATAGAAGTGTTAGATGGAAACAAGGCCTTTTTACGATTTTCTGGAAACGACAAACCAGCTGTTATTCAAGGCGAAGAAGAAACATATCGATATTTACTTATGCCTGTTAGAACTAACGAATAGTGCTGAATAAAGAACCAGAAAAAATTAATCCAAATAAAAATTCTTTAGGTATAAATTTTAAAAACTCTAAAAAAATAGAAAACTACATTGCCAATAGTCACTACAAATGGGCCGACGATGTTGTTGCGGGACCGGTTTTAGGAGATACCTTAGTGGTTTATGTTGACAACTCCAGAGTGAAAAAAATCGTGCAACTAGAAGAACAAAACCTAATTATAAATATTGAGAAAAATACCAAAATAAGCCTTAAAAACATAGATATTCAAATATCTAATCTCAAGCAATAATCTAGAAATCTAGTAAAATAGGAGTTCAGCAGGGGCTGTAACAAATAAATAGAAGCGTATCTTGGAGATAATTCGTGTCTAAAAAAGATTCAAATAGCTATGATTCAAAAGATATAAAAATTCTTGAGGGTCTAGAAGCAGTAAGAAAAAGACCAGCAATGTATATTGGTTCGACCGGACCAAATGGTTTACACCACCTTATCTGGGAAGTATTAGACAACTCTGTTGATGAAGCTATGGCCGGAAGGTGTTCATCAATCAAAGTTGCTTTGGAGAAAAACGGATCTGTCACGGTAGAAGACGATGGAAGCGGAATACCAGTAAAACCCCACCCGAAAACAAAAGTTTCAGCACTCACGACAGTTTTAACCACACTTCATGCTGGTGGAAAGTTTGAATCAGGAGCATATACAGTTAGCGGTGGACTACACGGAGTTGGAATTTCAGTGGTTAACGCTCTGTCAACCTTTGTAAAGGTCGAGGTTCAAAGAGATGGGTATTTTTGGAATCAAGATTTTGATTTAGGTAAACCAAAATCGAAGATTAAAAGAGGAAAGGTTTCAAAAAAGACCGGAACAAAAGTCAACTTTTTAGCTGATCCTCAAATATTTGATGAAACACAAACCTACGAATACAACATTGTTTCCGAAAGACTGAGACAAACCGCTTTTCTAAACAAAGGTTTGAAAATAACCCTTGTTGACAACAGGGTAAAACCAGCAACAAAGGAACAGTTCCACTTCAAAGGTGGGTTGGTTGATTTTGTTGGGTATCTAAATGAGGGATTCGAACCACTACACGACAAAATCATATCTTTTTCTGACCAAACAAAAGATTCAGAAATAGAAGTTGCTCTACAGTGGAAAAACGAAGACGATGTTACAGTTAAAAGTTTTGCAAACAACATTCACACACTTGAAGGTGGTACTCATGAAGAGGGCCTCAGAACTGCAGTAACAAAAGCTATTAATGACTTTGCAAAAAAAAGAAACTTACACTCTGATATCTCACTAACAGGAGATGATATTAGGGAAGGTATGACAGGAGTGGTTTCAGTCAGGGTTAAAGAGCCACAGTTCGAGGGTCAAACTAAGACAAAACTAGGTAACACTGAGATGAAATCCAAAGTACAGGTATTAATTAATGACGAATTTCCAAAGTGGCTTTCAAAAAACACAAAAGAAGGTAGAGCTATTGTAGAAAGATGTGCTGTAGCTGCAAAAGCTCGCATGAGTGCAAAAAAAGCAAGAGAGCTAACAAAAAGAAAAAGTATTTTAGAGACCTCTGGTTTGCCCGGAAAACTTGCAGACTGTTCATCAACAGATCCAACCGAAAGCGAACTCTTTATTGTTGAGGGAGACTCTGCTGCTGGCCCAGCAAAACAAGCAAGAGACTCTAGGGTTCAAGCCATACTTCCAATAAGGGGAAAAATTATTAATGTTCAAAAAGTTACTGAGAACAGAGCCCTTCAAAACGAAGAAATTAGTGCGCTAATAAAAGCAATTGGTACTGGTATAAAGACACAATTTAATGAAGAAGAATCAAGATACGACAAGATTATATTTTTAACAGATGCTGACGTCGACGGAGCTCACATTAGAACCCTTTTATTAACCTTCTTCTTTAAGTTTATGCCAGGCCTCATTACAAGTGGAAAAGTGTGGATTTCAGAACCTCCCCTTTATAGGTTAAAAGCTGCTTCTGGAATTACCTACTTAAAGGACGATGAAGCACTAAATGCATTTAAAAAAGAAAACAAGAACAAAAAATTTGATATAAGCAGATTCAAAGGTCTGGGTGAAATGAATGCCGGAGAGTTGTGGGAAACAGCAATGAACCCAGAAACAAGAACTCTTATTAAAGTAACTCTTGCTGACGCAAAAGGGGCAATGGCAAAAGCCTCAGATATGTTTGAGGTTCTAATGGGCAATGATGTTTCAAAGAGGAAACTTTTTATTGAAAAAAATGCAAAAGACGTAAGGTTCTTGGACGTATAATGCCTGCTAAAAAACCACCCGCAAAGAAAACCTCAGCTAAAAAGTCAGCTCCTAAAAAAGCTCCTACAAAGAAAACCTCAGCTAAAAAGTCAGCTCCTAAAAAAGCTCCTACAAAGAAAACCTCAACAGCAACCAAAGAAACTAAACCTAATGAAGCGATTACAAATAACGGCACAATTGCAGTTGAAGATGAAATTTCAAAATCATTCTTAGACTACGCAATGTCCGTTATTGTTTCAAGAGCATTACCGGACGTAAAGGATGGCTTAAAACCTGTTCAAAGAAGAATTCTATATTCAATGTATGAAACAGGAATTAGACCTACAGGTCCTTTTAGAAAATGTTCAAAGGTTGTTGGTGATGTAATGGGTAATTATCACCCCCATGGCAACGAAGCAATTTATGGAACCTTAGTTAGACTTGGTCAACACTTTAGTACAAGGTATCCACTAATAGAGCCTCAAGGAAATTTTGGTACTCCAGACGATCCACCAGCTGCTATGAGGTACACAGAGTCTAGAATGTCTTCACTCTCATCTCAACTTCTAGACGGCATTGATGAAGATACTGTAAATTTTGAACCAAACTACTCGGGAGAAACTTCTGAACCTAAGGTTCTTCCAGCAAGGTTTCCTAATCTCCTAGTTAACGGTGCAGAAGGCATCGCCGTTGCAATGGCCACTAACATGCCACCATATAATTTACGTGAAGTTACAGAGGCTGTTAAGTTTGCAATTGCAAATAAGGACGCAAAGCCTAAAGATTTTTTGAAAATAATTAAAGGACCAGACTTTCCTACAGGAGGTTTAGTCGTAGACACCCCGACTATCAAAGACGCAATTTTGAAAGGAAGGGGCTCTATTAAAATTCGAGCAGTTGCAGATGTGGAAGAACTCGGAAGAGGTCGATCTGCGATTGTTGTAAAAGAACTTCCTTATCAAGCTTCTACAGATCGTATTATGGAGAAAATTGCCACACTTGTACAAGATAAAAAACTACAGGGAATATCTGACTTGAGAAATGAAAGTAGTGATAGAAACGGTACAAGGTTAGTTGTAGAACTTAAAAGAGATGCGGTTCCACAAGTAGTTTTGAACCAACTTTTTAAGCAGACACAACTACAAGATACTTTCTCTGTTAATTCTGTTGCTCTTGTGGATGGTGTTCCTAAGGTTCTATCTGTACCTGAGTTGATAAACTACTACATCGATCATCAAATCGATGTAATACAAAGAAGAACAAAATACAGACTGGACAAAGCCGAAAATAGACTCCACATTGTCGAAGGTCTTCTTTTAGCACTAAACAAAATTGATCAAATCATTAAAGTCATTAAAGCATCTAAAGATGTTGATACAGCAAGAAAATCCTTGATGACAAAGTTTAAACTATCAGAAATTCAGGCTTCACACATTTTAGATATGCCACTCAGAAGGCTAACAGCGTTGGAAATGGAAAAACTTGAAGAAGAAAAGAAAGAGTTGAAGGAAACAATTAAAAAATTAGCAGCGATTTTGAAAAGCAGGACTAAGCAAAACACAATATTAATTGATGAACTCGAGGCCATTACAGACAAATTTGGTGACGAGAGAAGGTCGAGAATTGTTCCTGATGTAGGAGAGGTTTCCATAGAAGACCTTATAGAAGATGAAGAAATTATTGTATCTGTTTCATCAAATGGATATGTAAAATCTGTCCCCTCAACCTCTTACAAGAAACAAGGTAGAGGTGGAAAAGGGGTAAAGGCAGCTTCATCAGATGAAGACGTAATAGAACACCTCCTATCTACTTCAGTACACTCTTACCTACTGTTTTTTACCGACCAAGGAAAAGTCTATAGAGCCAAAGCTCACGAAATTCCAAAAACCAATAGAACCGCAAGAGGCTCTCTAATTCAAAATGTATTGTCAATGAGTCAAGATGAAAAAGTACAGGCAATTATAGACACCAGAGATTATGAGACAGAAAAATTCTTACTAATCATGACCGAAAAGGGAACCGTCAAAAAATCTAAGTTTAAAGATTTCGATTCTAACTACAAATCTTTACAAGCTATAAAACTTAAAGAGGACGACAAGGTTGTCTCTGTTAAAACTACCTCAGGTAAAGAAGATGTGATACTTGTTTCTCAAAAGGGCCAGGCCATAAGGTTTGATGAAACGAATCTTAAAGCCCAAGGTAGATCAGCAATGGGAGTAAGAGGAATAAAACTTCGAGAAGGAGACAAGGTCGTAGGAGCTGCAACTTCTAGAGACGAAACACTTTTGTTTATTACTGCAAAAGGATATGGAAAACGTACTAAATTAGATGAATTTAGAAGAGCCGGAAGAGGCGGCATGGGAGTAAAAGCTCTAAAAGTTACAGAAACCAAAGGAAATTTAGTTGGTGCAAGGTCAGTAGATGAAGATACAGAGGTTATGCTTATGAGTACAGGCGGAACTGCAATAAGATGTGCAGTGAAGCAAATTAAACAAATGAGTAGAGCAGCACAAGGAGTTAGGGTCATGAAGCTGTCTTCTGAAGAAGAAGTATCAGCATTCATCCCAATTAAAAGTTAATTATGGTTCGTGTAAACAGAGTTAGAAGAATAATTCGAAAGATTGATCCTTGGACTGTTCTAAAGGTCACATTAGTACTTAACTTTGTAGTCGCATTAACTGTTGTTCTTGGCTTCTCAATTTTGTGGGTTCTTTTAGTAAATGCTGGGGTTCCACAAGGACTAGAAGATATTGCAAGACGACTAGCTCTATTAGATCAAGACGCTTCTCTAGTTGGAAATATAGAACCACTATTTACCGGTTTAGTTTCCCTGGCGGCTGTATACATGTTGACGCAGACAGCCGTAGCTACTGTGGGGGCATTCTTTTATAATCTAGTTTCAGACTTAGTTGGTGGTATCGAAGTTGTTGTCCTTGAAGAGTCGCACTTAGATGCTCCTGAAAAACCAAAGAAAGCTAAGGACAGCCCAAATAACGAATCAAAAGAAACTGTCATGATGTCGTTTGTTAACTCGATAAAAAAAGCAAGAGCAGAAAGAACAACGGACCAACCACCCTCAACATCTGACTTTCCAAGACCGGACGTACCAAGGGACATAGAAGAACCTACACTAATGGATGTCTTAAAAAACACAGAAAACGAAGAAGACGACTCAATTTAACCTGCTAATATCTTTAAAGAATAACGAAGCGAAGTTGGTGAAATTCTAACACTGTCCCGCAACTGTAATTCGAAAGATAAGTCAGGTCGCCTTCAATATTTGTAAAACAACAATCCTCGAGAGAAGGAATGAAGTTTCTAAAATTTCTTACATTTTCTCAAGGTAAGAAAGGAAATTATGAAATTTAAACTAGTTTTTCTTGCCTTGTTATTTTCGATGTGCTCGAATGTAACACAAGAAACATCCGAGGAAATCAGAGTGGTCTCTTTATCTACAACCCACACAGAGATAATACAATCTTTAGACGCACAAGAGACATTAATTGCTGTCGATTCTTTTTCAGAAGTTGATTTTCCAGTTCAAGTAATAGACGCGTACACAGTAACAGCCGAAGAACTTGCACCACTAGAGCCAGATGTTGTAATTTTAGCCTTTGATTTCAATGGAATTGTGGAAGGACTAGAAAACCAAGAAATAAACTACGTCTTATTACCTCCTGCAAAAAATTTTGAAGATGTTTATTCACAAATTGAAACAGTAGGCTCTCTTGTTAATAAACAAAGTGAAGCACTCTCAACCACAAGAGATATGAAAATCGAAATAAACAGAATTTTAAACAATGCAAACTTTGGAAACACATCTGTGTATCACGAAATAGGTTATTCTTACGGAATTTACAGTGTTAACTCTGACTCTCTAGTTGGTCAGATTTACAACTCTTTAGGGGTTATAAATATTGCGAATAATACTGAAGACCCTTTTGGAAGTGGTTACCCAGCACTAACGGAAAAGCAAGTCATTGAGTCAAACCCTGAATATATAGTTATAGGACACTCTGACTATCTGAATAAAAACCTATCAACACGCATGGGTTGGGAAGATATAAATGCAATTGAGAACTCTAACGTTTACTTTCTTGATGAAAACTTAGCTAATAATTGGGGAACTACAACAGTGGAGCTGGTGGAGCAGATTGCTTTAACATTTGAAGAAAGTGTTCAAACCAACTCATATTCAGATTATTTGCTATTACTATCATTATTAATTTTGGTAATGATTGTATTTTTCTCTAATAGAATTAATACTAAAGAAAGGGTTTAATTAAACATCATGAAGGGCTATTCAAACGACTTATATATTTTAGCATTTGACCACAGAGGGACTTTAACCAAAGGGTTACTTGGAGTTGAAGGCAGATCACCAAATGATGAAGAGATTGCAAGAGTATCTTCCATGAAAGACATAATCTTTGATGGATTTTTAGAAGCAAAAAACAACGGAATTTATGGTGGAGATCCAGCAATATTAGTTGATGAAGCTTTTGGATTGCAAGTACAAGAAAAAGCAAAAGAGATGGGGATTAAATTTGCTGCTCCAGTGGAAAAGTCTGGACAAAAAGTATTCGACTTTGAATATGGTGAAGATTTTGGAGAGAAAATAAAAGAGGTCAATGCAGACTTCGTAAAAATTTTAGTTCGTTGGAACCCGGATGACGATGCTGACACGAGGCAAGTCCAAGGAGAAAGAATTAAAACACTATCTGATTGGCTTGATGAAAACGAAAGAAAATTTCTTTTGGAATTTTTAGTTCCAGCATCTGAACAACAGTTAGAAAGCGTCGGTGGCAATCAGGCTCGATATGACTCAGAAATTAGACCAAAGCTTGCCGTTAAGGTAGTTGAAGAAATGAGAGAGCGAGGAGCCGACCCAGACATTTGGAAGATTGAAGGACTAGACACTACTGATGACTGTGAAAATGTTTCAAAAGTAATCAAAGACGGTGGAAGAGATGATGTTATTGCAGTAGTTCTTGGCAGAGGAGCAAATGATGAAAAAGTTAATGAATGGTTAAGAGCTGGATCATCAGTTGACGGATACAAAGGTTTTGCGATTGGAAGATCTATCTTTTGGGATTCTCTTAAAGGATGGCATGCTGGTGAGAAATCACGCGAAGAAGCTGTTTCAGAGATAGCAAACTCTTACCTAAGTTTTATATCTGTATATCAAAACGGGAGTTAAAAAATGCCACAAGGCAAAGCAGTAATTGGACAATCAGGAGGTCCAACAGCTGTTATAAATAAATCACTAGTTGGATTTATTAAAGAGGCTACCAAATCAGATTTCGATGAAATTCTTGGTGCAAGACATGGATTAGCAGGCATGCTCAGTGAAGATTTTGTTGATTTATCAAATTTATCTGAAGCCCAGCTTTACGGAATTGGTAAAACGCCTGCCGCAGCGCTTGGTTCGGTGAGAAAAAAACCAACAGACTCTGACATAGAACAGC
>Ga0255770_10001694_pt1 | contig 20335 bp, 27 predicted proteins | sample 071ome_22_FD_179968 | JGI IMG/M metagenome (GOLD analysis project Ga0255770, IMG submission 179968) | Coastal salt marsh microbial communities from the Groves Creek Marsh, Skidaway Island, Georgia - 071404AT metaG (version 2) | ecosystem: Environmental > Aquatic > Marine > Intertidal zone >...
ACAACAACTACCCACTCTGCTGAACTATCTAAACTTGCGAAAGCATCGTCTAAGTCAGATGTTTCAACTACTGTAAAGTCTGTGTCAAAAGGCAGTTGCTGATGAAACTGTGCTATGTCCCTAATACGTTCTTCGTATTCTGGATTCGTATTTGCTATTGGATTATAACGTATAAAGTATTTCATTCTACTCTTAGTTGTTGAACAAAGTCCCACTCAGGACCTGGTAATTCATCTGCTGTGGCAAGTATAACCCTACCGTAACACATACGTGGATCATGTGGCCAACTTATACCGTATTTACGAAGGAAGTATGACTTGTTTTCGTAAAACCATTCTACAAATCCTTTCCTGTCCTCATAGATATGACTGTTGTCTTTGTACCACCACATACAACCACTAGTTACATCTTCCTGTATACGACAACTAGTTGATAAACTTGTATCGTCTTTGTAGTACCAAGTATTGTGTGGGGTACGACCAACATGGCTAAAGTCTGCTTCTAGATAATTCTCACAAGGCTGTGTGGTATAACATTTATAATCTTCTGGCTCCATAGGAATTCGTATGCCAGGTGGTACCCACTGTAGTTTTTTGAATACTACTTCTCGAGCACCTTCCCACAAACTTTCTAGGTAGTGTATGTCGTTGTGTAGCGTTAATAACTTGTCTGCTTGTTCGTGATTATCTTCGATATATCTGTGTATTGTGTTAACTGCATTTTGGTCAATAACTGTAAACTCTAGTTCAGGTATTAGATCCAGTTGTGCTTGAATACGTGCTTGATATATTTCTGGATCTTCTTCTAAGCGTCTTGGGAACCCAAAGTCATTAGGAGCACCTTGAACACTCTTAATGCACTTGGCCCACTTCTGTGCGTAACTGTGGTCATTAAGTTTGAACTCTACGTCAATAGTTTCTGTCGCACGTTCAATATGGCTTAGTGTTATGATCGCTCGCTTATACATTTACTTGTGCCATTAAACTTAAGACAGAACGTAACTGTCCACAGGATCTAATAGGACCCTTGCCTATGTGTGGTATGTTACTGGGAAATATAATCATTCTGTTGGGTTTAAACTCCACTGTGGTTATCGGGTCTGTATGTATAACAGTCTCTCCGCCCCAGTGTGGTTTAAAGTTTGGTGTTATATGTAATACACCTGTATAATTACCGGGCTCTTGTCGGTCCCTGTGTATATCACCGTCTTGCCCATAGGTATTACCACATAACATAATACGTTCTATGTTTACATACTCACCAAAGTAATCATTAACTGTTCTACAAAACTTATCTGCTATTGATCTATAGAAAAAATTACTTATGGTGTCGCCTGCATAGTATATCTTTTGATACCACATAGGGAACTGGGTCTCTGGAACGCTCCGTTGACCGAATTCCCATTTAGGCGACGTTATTTCTTTTTGTAAAAACTCTAGTGTATTAGAGTCGTAAAAGTCGTCAATGACAACAGGATTATCCATGTCCCTTCATACTCATAACGATGTCGTAAAATTCCTTTTTAAGAGGAGCATGCTCGTCAAATGCGCCACGCATAATTGCTGTGGTCATATCTGATTCATGTTCCTTAACACCTCTATGAGTCATGCAGTGATGTTCTGCTTTTACTATAACAGCAATGTTAGGAGTCTTTGCGTACTTGATTAACTCTTCTGCAATCTGTGTAGTCATTTCCTCTTGTATCTGAGGACGCTCTGCAATGTGATGTACAATACGATTAAACTTGCTTAGTCCAATAACTTCATCTTCTGGAAGTACACCAATCCAACACTTACCTACAATGTTCTGAAAGTGGTGAGCACAAGTCGACCTAATACTGATAGGACCGCTTGTGTACAAACTCTTATATCCCATGTTAGGGAAACTTGTTACTCTTGGCCGAGGCACATACCTACCACCAAATGTTTCGTGTACAAACATTTTAGCAACACGTTTAGCAGTTTCCTGTGTGTTGTGGTCATTGTCTGTGTCAATTACAAGTGCATCTAATACACCTTGCATTGCTTCTTGTACTTCGTTTTGCAAGTTGTCTAGTTCGCCTTCTTGAATGTATTCGCTGATATTGTCGTTAGAATGGAACCTAACACCTGCGTCTTTGAGTCGTTGCCTAATTTGTTCTGCTGTTGATAGTTTCATTTTATCTCCGAGTTAGAAAGAGGGGGATCTCTTTAATGTTTAATTATAAGGTATTTAGACAAGTAAATCAACCTTTAATATTAAGTTGTCTACAGTCTGGGTAATTGTAATGTTCTTCACGTTGTTCGCAAAAGATTTCGTTGTCCAAAAAGAAGCCTGCTGTTTGACATTGCTCTGGTGTCATATAGTAATGAAAGCCAGGTTCCCATTCAGTTTGTTCTGACCATTTTTTGTGAGCAAATAAGTCTCTGCCATCGTATCGCATACGACTTGCACGTTCATACAGTTCTTTGTCGTCGGTAAGTATTGCACCACCGAAACCCATTGCCAATGGTTTTGTTCGACCAAAACTAAGACATTGTATTTCGCCAGGCTCGTACATGTCACGCTCTAACAGTCTAGCACAATCCCATATATTGGTATTATGGAACTTGTACTTGCCACGCCACTGCTCGTCTGTTAACTTATATATGATTTTTAGTTTATGCATAACCATTACAACACTTACATAGGTAAATGCTGTAAACGTAACAGGTTGTGGGTTTGTTGTTAGTCTAAACGCAATCTCTATTGCATGAGTACATCTATCTGTTGTTACTGCGTAAGGAGCGCCTGTGTATTCTGCTAGTTCTTTTTCAAAAGTGCGTATAGGTTCCCAAGGACTAACATCTTCGTCATACGTTTCCATACTTACCTACGTTCTCCCAGGGATAAACTAACCAAACATCTTCTTCTGCTTTGTTTACTTCGTCAGCATAATAACTTACACTGCCAAACTTTGAACTTAGGTTTTCTGTTAATGTAGCAAAACGTACATTACCGCCCCATACAGTATTCCAACTAGATTCTTCTGGATAGCAACATTGTTGCCATTGATGCTTTAAGTAACTAAACGTAGCACCCGTATCATTAATGTCATCTACAATAAGAATTTTTTTACGTAGACTAACGTCCCAACGTGTCTTTAATAGGTCACGTTGTTCTTCTGGAACATAGCCAAACGCATCCTCGGCCATCCACAGATTGTTTTCACATTCCTCTCCCGGCTCACCGTCTCGAAGTTTAATTTTCAGTGCTTCACAACGAACACCTAACATGTTAGACAAAATAGTAGCAGGTACATTACCTCCTCGAGTAATACCTACAATATAATCAGGGCGCCAGTTATCCTTGTACATGTCAGTGACTAACTCTATTGACATCATTTCAACATCTTCCCATGAATAATATTTTTTACGCATGTTTGCTCCTGTCTTTAATAGTTGAAATTAAATTACTACACCCGAAGAAATCATCTTTGAGTTTACGTACTTGTTGGTCTATTGTAAACTGATAGTTATTGTAATTTTCCATGTAATGATGTATTTTTACCATTAACATGTCTTTGTGTTTCTGGTAATTTTCCCATGTGTCAGTCCATTCACTTGGGTACTTAAACTCATCCACAGCCATTTCACTATAACTTAGCCTGTCAGGAACCATAGGTATTGCATCAACCAAAGCACCTTCATACCAACTTATACCAAGTGTTTCCTGCAAGTTAGCACTGAACACTATCTTGGCTTCACCCAATAGATTGTGATATTCATTTTTGCTTAGTTGTTGCTCCTGGCACATTACAAATTCATATTCAGGCATAGACTCTTTTAAATCTCTGAATATTTCTGGTTGCTTTTCTGGTGCGATCCTGTGTGGAAAAAGTATTAGGTTACGTTTTTCCATGTGCTTGTAAGACAACAATGTATCTGACATATACTCCATGGGCCAACCTGTTCTTGTGATCTTACCATTTGGATATAACTCGTCAGACCATATTAACATACTATTTGGATTAAATGCCTGGTAAAACATTTTAATATGAAATACACTAGCAAAGAAGTTATGATCGAATACTTCAAACATACTTTTCTCTGCGTGTCTTACCCAAGGCTTATCACCAATAAGTCTGCCTAAAAAGTCTTGTGGATCATAACTTCCAGCATGCCAAAGACCACCTATCTTTATATTGACACCCAGTAACTCTGCCATATACTTTAACTGTATAACAGTAGGGTTCCAAGCATCTGTATATAAAAAGTAATCTCCGTCTTTGACACGACCACTACAAAATAGTTCGCCTATTTGTTGTAATTGGTTAGACTTGTAGACATTAGTACCACCAAAGTTTAAGAACGCACCAGGCGTTGTTGCTTGTGGTGTTTCGCCTCCACTAATAACAGTGACTTGCTCATGTAGTTCCCTTTCTAATAGGGCAGGTACATGATCCTTCCACTGTTTAGTGTAACGTGTATCTACTGCTTCTAAGTCTACTATGTATATCAACGTCGTCTACGCCAGTAATTATTGTTTCGATCGTCATGCCCGTTTTGTTTTTGTAACTTACGTTGCATACGTTCCCAGTTTGTGCCTCTTCGATACAAGTCACGCTCATCAAACTTACACATGTGTAGTCTGCAATAATCGTGATATGCTTCGAGGTCTTCGAAAATACGCTTTACTTCAGGTTTCATTCCTAGTTTTGGCTTGACAGCCATTTTAGTTCTCCTTGTCGTACTTAATAAAACTTCCGTTCTCACCATCTTCGCTTACGTCAATCCAGATGTTACGTCCTGGATAACGTTGCGCAATCTGCAAGAACAGATCATTAGATATCATTTCACAACTTTTGTGATCTAATTCTAAAACGCTATTATCATATAAACGCTGTAACCAACGTTTAAACTGAATAAATTCTATGTCTCTATCATCATGGAATACTTCAATCCAGACTTTAAAGTGAAATATGTGTCTGTGTGGTACACCTAAAAAACTAACATCGTCCCAGTCGCCTGTTGCTAGTTTAGGATCTGTGTCTGCACCTGGATACATATGAATACCTTCTTTTCGGAAAGTAACCCATATCATCTTGCTTGCGTTATTTGCTTGCTTGACTAACTTTTCTGCCAGTGCCATTGCTCTTTGTTCTTCTATCATTGTACTTCGTCTTGTAATAAGTCTAAAGGATCTAGATGTTGGTAAAACTGATTAAACAGCCAAAAGTTTTGTCCATGTCCTAGTACACACGCCGCTTCCATGTTCATTTCAATTGCTATCCAGCCGTTGGATGCAGGGTGTACAAATATAATTATGGTATTGTCTACTAAGCCATCTTTTTGATTGGGACCTTGCCAAAACGCTTGAAATCCGTTTTGATCTGCTAGTTTAACAACACTATCTGATGTGTAACATTCAACAGGTTTATTGCGTTGTGCTTCTTCTGGTAATACACCTTCCTCGTCAGGTAGCAATTCTTGTGCAACTGTAGGACTGCATAGTGCCATTAGTGTTAGTGTAAAACCAATTACAAAACCTTTTAAGAAGTAGTCCATTATCCAATATCCGTGTCTTGTGTATATTGATCCCAATAAGTAAATTTATCTTTACCCATTAGGCTGTGTAAATGGTGTGTCCAAACACCAGGATTGGTTGCACCCCAAGTTTTATCATCTAACTTAAGAGTTGCGTTATAGTTTAGTTGATCAATATAAGGAATCTTAGCACTAATCATAGGAATGAACTTGTCGTATTCAGAATACCCAGATTCGATAACACCTTCGATATGTTCAATACCAAAGTCTAATGCTACCCAATAGTCTGCTTTTAAACAACCAAGAATCATGTTATCCCAACCTTCATAACTTTCCTGTGTTGAAGGAATAGAAGGATTAAAACTTTGACTAGTTCCAAAGTAGATTTGCTCTACCTTATGTTTTCTAGCCATTTCTAGAATTTCATCTAGCGGCTGAACGCCTACTACAAACAATGTAAACTTGTTATATGCAATTGTATGTTCTACTTCATATCCTGTGAAGTATACAACATTCTGACGTTCTTCGGTGTTTAATCCCATTTTATGTATCCTCTGCTATATCCATTGGGACGATTTAAACCATCGGCAAATGCATTTTGCCACTCTGTAGTTCTATTATAACTTCTTGTCCAGAAGGAGTCAACTTTTAGTATGCCGTTAGTAATCCAGGCTTCTGCTAGTCGCATACATTCTATAAAGTTTGGGTTACGTGGACTCGGGAAGTTCACTGTTACCGCTTTCCATAATAGATTATTTAGGTCCATGTTAACCTGCATGTTAGAACCTGCAATAATGAGTGCGTTGTCTTTGTATATAACGTCTGTAAATGTATTTGGATCACCTTTAAGGTCAATAATAACATCGTATAAACCTTTTGGAGCATCTTGTAACTTGTTACCCCATAAATGCGTGTTACTGGAACCTACAACGTCTATGTCAGCCTGGACACCACGTTGTACTAGTGTTGTATAGGCACAGTATGCTAAGAAGCCACTGCCCTTGATTAGTATTCTAAAGTCGTCATCTTGACGTAGTAGTATCTGTTGCATGTTTTGTTCAACAACATTAATACCGCATGCTACAGGCTCTAGTATATAACGTGGGTGTGCTTCTGGAACAACCACATACTCCTGTCTTTTTACATTATAATAATCTGCATAAGCAGGCTCGCCACGTGTAGCAACTATGTCGCCAACGTTGACATCATTAACTTCTTCGCCAATCTTAGTAACTAGTCCTAAGCCTTCGTGTCCACTCATGTGTATGGGCAGTGGACCAAACTTGCCTGTCATCATGTCAATGTCACTACGACATACACCAGTCATAATGGCTTTTACTTCTATTTCGTTGTCAGTTATTTCAGGCTTGGACCAACCAACTTCGGTAAATTTGCCTTTACCGTCAGTTATTAATAAGTTAACATCCATTATAGATTTTCTATTTGTTTGTGGATCCACAAGTCTTTTTCTAATTGATCCTGCCAGAAGTCATCATTATCCATATTTTGAACACAGTCTCTTACCATATTTAGATATGCTTCTTCTGGACATAAGCCAAGTTCAAACTTGTAGTCCGGGTTGTTGAAAATTATATTACGTTTATCTGATTGCGTGTCACGCCAGTCGGCTGTGAGGTTGTATTTGTTGAAAGAAAGTTTACAAAGGTCATCGACATCGTAAACGCCACTTGTATTTACTGTACCGTAGTCAGTGCTGGATAATTCTTGTAGTTCATAGCGTCTGTGTGCTAGAGCTTGTGTTGGCTCTTCTGTACGCCAATTGTCATCAAACGCCATATATAAACTTAACAAGTGTGGCATAAGGTCTCTACTAACGCCACCAAACGCAAGTTCTTTAGTAGTAAACCAAGTACCAGGACTAGGCACTCTGTCTTTATTGATCCAGTTTAGTTCTACTGACTCTGCTTGTTTGGCATGTTCACGTAACTCATCAATATTGTTACGCCACATATTGTTTTTAACAAGACAAAATCTTGTGCTAGGATGTAAGTTAACTAACTGTTGCCATTCGTCAGCAGTTCTTACACCAGGTTTCTCAACAAAAACAATACGGCAGTACTCTGCTATTTCGTCTGCTATTTCCCAATGTGTGAAATTTGGTGTGCAGACATGACCCGTTGCGAATCTGCCAGAGACGTTGAACTCTTGCATAATTAATGCTTCACCCAAACGTCTATAACTTGGTTTCTTATCTGGGTCAGTGTCTACTGTAATTGTTCTAATACGCAGTTCTTCTAGTACAGACTTATATAAGTTGCCTATACCGAGACCTACTACAAGGCTTTTCATAAGGGCGGAGATTTAATTCTTTCTAGTTCGTCTTTAATAATAAGTTTTTGTTTTTTGATTTCTTTGACTCTTTGTTCTTGTACATGAGGATGCTTGTTTAAAAAGTTTAGTTCTTGTTCTAATAACTGGTGTGCTTCTTTTAGTGATTCGATTCTATTAGATACCATTGTTTCTCCTCCTTATGTTTTGATTTCTCCTGGACTCATACATTTCTGCATGATTTCTTCTTTAATTTCTTTAGGGGTAAGTTTTTGTTCTTGCAACCTTTGTACTTCCATGATTAACCCATTGCCGTTCTTTTGTGCTTGGTCATTGTGTGGGTCAGCTGGATTAACAAAGTTTATCTTGTCTGGACTTATACCTTCATTGAGCATGTTAGCAATGTCCTCGGATATTCTAGCCTGTATTGCACATTCTACAGGATGCCGTGCTTGTGCTGTGGCTGTGAGTACGAGTGCTAGTACAAAAATAATTGATTTCATAATAGTATTTAAAAGTTTCTTGTATAATTAAACTGCGTTTTATTAAAGCCGTAGCCATTAGAGTAAGCATCAATACTAAGACTGCTGTTAAAGTCTAACTGTTTCTTATAGCCTAAGCTCACGTATTCTGCAAAGTTGTTTCTAATTTCGTAATCAAACTCAGTATACTTGACATTGCCAGTAAAGTCAATACTTGTTGGTAATCTAAGTGTTAGTCCACCATCAACCAAATAAGGCATTGTACCTATAGCGGCTCTAAAGCCATTTCGTTTCCAACTAACTTCTGACCACATACTTGTTAGTGGTGTAACACCGGTAACTAGTCCTTGTTCGTAGTCTGTATTGGTATACATTGTACCAAAGTTAAACGTAAAGTCATCATGTAAGTGTGTGATAACAGTTTCAAAAGTGTTAGAACTGTTAATAGTACCCCACATACCATCCATGTGGAACCAAGGATTACGTCCGTTGAGTACAGTATATTGTCCTTGTACATACCAGTCCTTGGCTAACTTAATATGACGTAAACCCATTGTGTAGTTGCCAGACTCATCTGTTGGACTGTAATTGAACATGCCATCTTGTATGACATAATCTACTGCATAGTCCATTCTAGTGTAACTATCTTCTGTAAAGTTTGTGTCGTACCAAGTGTCTTGTTGTACTGGTGTGTGCATACGATTGATACCAATCTCAAAACCTCTGCCCAAACTGTCTACTGCTTGTACACTACCCAGTTCACCAAAGTTTACGCCACTTAATGATCCTCGTAATGGAACAGTACCGTTACGTCCTTCTAATGGCATACGTAGTTCGCCTACAGGTAGTAACGCACGTTCTAAGTCAATAATACCAAAGCCGTGTACGTTGGGGTCAAAGCCCGCAAAGTCTGTAAATGCTGTACCTGCCAATATCTCTGCGGCTACTTCATCTGTAACGTAGGGCCATAACTGCTGTATAAGTGCGATACTAGCCTGTGCTGTGGTACCGCCTGCGTTACCTAGTTTAGTTGTATAAAGTTTGTTAGTACCATCGTTTAGTGTTACTGCGGTAACTAAGAACTTATCACCGTCAGGGCCTGTTAGGAATCTAACAGTATTGAGTACTTGGTTCTTGTTTGTTTCTAGTCCTTGTACAGTAGTAACAAAGTCATCAAACACATCTGTAAAACTTTGCACATACTTGCCTTCTTTAGTTTGTACAAGTACTCTGGTTGACTCTGAATTGTTGAAGTCTTGCGCACTCAACAAAATATCTACCAAGCCATCATCATTGACATCAACTAACTGTGGATTGTAGTCCCCGTTCGTAAAGACGTCCCAGTCAACACGTACATCATCTGTAACGTCAGTAAAACTAGCACCACCATTGTTTTGTAAGAACTGTATTTCTGTTCTGTTTTTATTGTCTAAAGGACCAGTACTAACACTAACGACCACAACATCCAGTAAGCCGTCGTTGTTAAAGTCAAACGGTACTGCTCTAATGTCGTGTCCACGTTCTGTTTGTGCGGGATCAAACAAGTCATCATATATTGCTAGTTCGAAACGACTGCTGGGCAAACGTGCAAGGCGTGTAAACTCACCTGTGTTAGCACCTGTTTGGCTAAAGCTCATTAGTGTTGTGTCGTCATCCTCGTCACCGTCACCTGTTGAATCAACAAACACAAAAGTAACTGAGCCGTCACCTAAAAAGTCTCCAATAGCCAAACCACTGTTACCACTGTGTGTTGTGTCTAGTTGCGTGAAGCCAGCACCGCCACCTAACATAACAACCATATTGCTGTAACCACCTACAACAACATCGTCAAAGCCATCTTGGTTAACATCGCCTACACCAATATCGTGCATCCACTTTTCGCCAATGTCATGGTCTTCTCTGTTAAAACTACTAGCACCAGTATTTTTGTAAATGATTAAAGGACCAAAGTGTTCCATGTCAGTTGAATGTCCTACTGCCATGTCTATACTGTTGTCGCCATTGAAGTCACCAAACTTGAGACTGGGCTCTGATCCTATAATCTGATTGTCATTGCCTGTAAACCAATCACTTGTTTGGTTAACTAGAACATCACTATTGTTAAAGCCATAAATGCTTATCTGACTGTTTTCGTATGCGGCTTTTTTACAGTCTAAGTCACCGTTACAGGCACCAAATGCACTAGCACTCTGCCTACCTGCAATAATAACTTCTTCTTTTGAGTCAGCGTTTAAGTCCTGTACAAATATGTCTTGTACTGGTGTTGTGTCACTACCAGATGTAAACAGTTCATAACTGCCTGCTAGTCTAGGTGTAGCAAAGTCAACATCGGGCAATGCTGGATTAGGTGCTGATATGGGATTTTGTCGTATGTTAGGACCGCCGGGACCACCACCGCCTCCACAAGCAGACAATAATACTACACAAACCAGCGATGTAAATAACCTCATAACTTGCCCAAAAGTAGTTTAAGATATGACTATTATAAGGCTACTCCATTATTTTGTCAAACTGTGTGTTAACGTTTAGCGTGTTTTCGCCTGTATACCCTCTGGTTCCGGGTATTTTCTTGTAGAAATCGGAATATTTCTCAACTGTATCAAGAGCTTGCTGTCTATCAGTTTGGCTGAATATTTCGTCAACTATGTCTCTAAAATATACAGTATCTGCACCTTGTACGTTGGAAACTGTGTCATCAATTTCTAAGAAATTAAACTGGCTAACAAGTTCTTTTGCCGCATTATCATTAGTTGTTTGCTTCTTAGGCTTGTCAATTAACATGCCTGGTCTAACGCCTTTGTCATATTGTCTGTTTGCTTCTTGTACACTAGTGATATGTGTCCAAACATTATGCGCCATAAGCAGACAGTAACTGAAACTATCCCAACTTGTTTTAGTTTCTTTGCCTGTGTATGCACTTAGTTCGCCTGGCTTATACTTGTTGATGTCATTTAGTTTAAGCATTTTACTGACAGGACTTTCGTCAAACTTTTCACAGTATCCTTCATCGACCATTGCTTCGCCATATGGTCTTGTATCTGTAGCATACTTTCGATCGTCTAAACTTTCGGTCATTCTATATGACCATTTCTTATCATGCTCTATGTCAATCTCACAATAGACTTGACCATTTGCTGTACACAAGAACGGACTTGCACAATCAAATGTAATTTGGAAGTTCGGATTTACGTACTTACGAACTGCACGTTGAATGTCAGTTAGTAGTGTCGCCCACTCTAATTTACTTGTACCCAAGAAGTGCATACAGTCGTGTATACCTTCCTGTAGCAAGTTATCAAACTTTAGTGCAACAAGACGTTTTAGTATCAAGTGTACATCACACATGTTCTGACCACCCATAGCCCAACCGTTAAAGTGTGTGTCTGGGTACTTTACTGGATCACAGAATTCTTTCATTTGGTCATACCAATCATCTGCTTGTGTATGATTCTCGCCCTGTAACACATTTAAGAACTTGCAGTTACCGTTACGATTCTGCATAAAGTATTCGTTGTTGTAGCGAGTTGCGTCTACAGCATCTTGGTAACTTTCGATACCTGTTCTCTCTGGACCATTCTTTTCTCTAAACACCCAACCAGGGATATCAAGAATCATTCCATAGTCCATATACGTGTCCATCCAAGTTAACACTTGTTCACGCTTCTTTTGAGCCGCATCTATTAACTGCTGGTATTCTTTAGCAAGGTCTACTGTATATTCCTTGTCTATCATTTCGCCTGTGGCTTTGTCTTTTACTTTTTTCGTCCTTACTTCAGTGCCACGACTCTTACAGTCTGCCATTTTATCCTGTACTGCTTTGCTTTGTGGCGGTCTCCATTCACCTGACCATACACCCTTACCAATCTGAAAGCCTCCACTATCACCTAGTAGCCATGTGTTTTCTCTGTCCCTCTCACGAACCATAAGTTCTTTGGGATCATCTTTGTTTACATTTAAGTTGGCGTGTCCTGCAGAATATAGTGACCACTTATATGGAAATAAACTTTTATCTTTGTTAAGCCAGTTTAAGTTTTCCATTTCAGGAACTGGAATACGTGCAGGATCTACATAGTCCCAACGTCTTTGCTTGCCGATAAAGATACCATAAAAACTGCTGATAGCAGGCAAAAATATTGCGTAGTCTTGTTGTTTTGCTGTTAAGTTGTCTTGTTCAATCGCCATAAAATGTAACCATGTTTTCTATAAATTCGTAATCTTGTTCCATGTATTCTAGAACTTTCATGTAGCATACATTATTTTTACGTAAAAGTCTATCTAAATGTTTCTTAACTCTACCACCATATGTACCAGCGGTACTTACATGCACAGGTGCCTCGCTGGCAATCTTGTTAGGTATATTTAGAACGTCACTAAAGTACTTAGAAATTTTGTAATTAAGTCCTTGTTCCTGTCTAAAGAACACACACTTTTCTAAAGGCACATTTTGCAAAAACCATAACTGACTTTCACTGTGATCATCAAATGCTACTCTGTCGGCTATAACTTCTAGTGCTAGTGGATGATCCAATAGTTCAAATATGCCTTCGTTGTCGCCAAGTTCCTCACCAAAGTACTCTGCTATGCCACTCAACCAACGGTCATACGGATCACGCATAACAACAATAATCTTTTCCAAGTCACCAACGTCGACTTTTATATTATCTTCAGGAACTTCTTTAGGACCTAAATCTATTATTGCTTGTTGCCAACCTAAATCCAATACTTGTGTTTTCATAAAACTACTGGCACACTTGGGAGTATTTAGATATACTACAGGTTGATCCGGACATTTGTAGCATTGTCCCAACATATGACTTGTGTAGTAAGTTTGATATACTGGTGTTACACAACCTTTTAATCTACGATTACCATCTTTATCAAATTCATCTCGAATCTGATCAATATAAAATGTCATTTTTTAGTACCTTATCTATCATAATGATAGAAGTAAGGACGTCTTCTAAGTCTTCTAACCTTACAGCATTAGGCCCATCACTAGCGGCATTATCAGGATCGTCGTGTACTTCCATAAACACGCCAGCAACACCTACTGCTGTGGCGGCCCTTGCTAAGTGCGGTACCATAGTTCTATCACCGCCACTTTTGCCGTTAAGACCACTTGGTTGTTGTACACTATGTGTAGCATCAAATACGACAGGATAACCTGTCAGTGCCATAGTGACTAATCCACGCATGTCATTAACCAACGTCTTATAACCAAAACATGTTCCTCGCTCGGTAAGCCAAATGTTTCGATTACCTGTTGACGTTACTTTTTCTATTGCATAATTCATGTCTTCTGGAGCCATAAATTGTGCTTTCTTAATGTTTACAACTTTACCTGTTTGACCAGCCGCTACTAACAAGTCTGTTTGTCTTGACAGAAACGCAGGTATTTGTATGATGTCTACTGTTTCTGCTACAACGCTACATTGTTCTGGTAAGTGTACATCTGTAAGCAAAGGTACGCCGGTATGTGCTTGAACCTCGTACATAATATCCATGCCTTGTTCAATACCTACGCCACGTTTGCCATCTATGCTTGTTCTATTTGCTTTATCGAAACTTGCTTTGAATATCCAATCAACTCCTAGTCTAGAACATATTTCATGTATGCTCTTAGCCATGAACATACAATGGTCCCTGCTTTCGATTTGACAGGGACCAAGTATGAACTTTACTGGGGAGTCGTTAGATAATTCGATCACTTAGTAAGTGCTGGAATAATGTAGTTGTATTCTGCAATACCGCTGTCTACTGTAATCATTGCCGCACCTTCATCACTGAACTTAATAGTCTTATCGCCTGTCAAGTTAAGGATAGCAGTAATTGGTGCTACGGGCCAAGACCAAGGCTTAGTAAGTTTGCCCTCTACATCTGCCGCAAACACAAAGTTACCTGCGTGACTTGTTGCCTCACCAAAGAAAAACTTTAAGTCTGCGCCTTCTGTTTTAGCAATAAAACTTGGATGTTCTGCGTTTGCTTGTGTTTGGAACTTGAAACGCTGAATGCTTGCATCGTTGGGACTAAAGTCCACACTCCACTTCACACCTCTGAACTTAACTGTTTTAAGTTGTTCCTCAACGATCTCTTTGCTCATAAACCTATAATCGTTTTTAAAGTCGCCAGCGGCGTTCTCAAAACTAATACCTGTCTTAACAGTTTCACCGTTTTTGTCTTGTGTGCTGATAGAGATTTTAGGATTGTCTTTATACTCTGGAATACCTAAGATAACATTTAGTTTGCTTAAGTTAGGCATACCAAATGTGCCTTCAAACTCCGGGATAGGCTTTTTAAATGAACCTTGAATAATAACAGTTCTATCTTCTGCGATAGCATCAACTTTTGTTTCTGTTGATGAACCTTGTACTTTAATTGTGTTTACATTGCCTAATGTAAATGTGTGCGACACTAAGTCTAATAAATTATCTTTCATTGAACGATCTCCTTATAGGAATATTATAGTTGATATTTAGATTAAATGCAAGACTTTGCTAGTCTTTTTTGAGTGAGTTTAGTCTTTCTTGGTGACTAAGTTTACGCTCTTGCTCTAAGTCGATACCTTGTTCTTCCATTAAAACTTCCAAGGCTCGTTCCAATGTAACATTGAACTTATCTCGATAGTCTCTGGCTTGTTGTATAAGTTTAGGATTATTTCTTTCTAGTTCAAACCGTTTTTGCGCACTTAACGTGATTCTTAGTTCTTCTTGTGCCCTCGCTTCGATACTTTTAGGATCCTCGTCTGGATCTAAAATTTGAACAACAGCACCCATGGACTGATGTGCTTTACATGTAGAAAGTCTTCCGGGCTTTATTATTTCGACCCAACTAACTGTTGGATCATAGTCGTATGATGCAGTTACAGTAAAACCTAAACTTTCGATCATTGGTAATAGCATGTGTTTAGGAGTATGACACATAAATGCATTTTCTACCATTTCAGCTCCTTGCCAACGATCTGAATTATTGTAACTAAACATAACGGTACCGCCGGGGCGTACTACTTTTTTAATTTCTTTTAGGTAACTTTTGATTGCTTCTAACGGGAAGTAATTAAACACATTCCACGATAAGACAAATCCCATTTGTTCCTGAGGTAACATGCTCAAATCGTATTGACTTTGATGAGTTAGATAAGATCGCAGTCTGCGAGTTGCATAGAATTCGTTAAACCTTCTCTTTGTCGAATCTAAAAACTCTTGATGAACATCTACGATATATAACGGATCACCGGCTGACATTTCTTCTGTGAACAAGCCATCTCCTGGTCCAATTTCTAGTGCTGGATAACGCCAGTCTACATAGTGATATATACGACTTTTAACTATTTCCGTTACGTTGCCGTACATATAAAGGCGTCTAATGTCTCTATTTGTAGCAACATCAGCAAGTTTGTGCTGGTCTTCGTACATTTCATAACTGTCTATGAAATATCCCTTCCCTAATTCGGATACTTTTTCCTCGATGTTATTGATTTGTTCTTTTTTGATCTCTTCGATTTTTCGCATGTAAGGTAACATGTTACGATACTCTGCGTTTATTTTTTGAAATAGATCAGCATCGGCTAGTCTTTCTACAGGCATTGCCATCTGATTAATCACAGCGATTTGATCGTTAATTTCAGATTCGACTTTAGAACTATTGTGTCCTTGTAGTTCCTGCTTGAGTTTTAATAATTGACTGAGGCGCATATAAACATATTTATCTGCGCTCCTTATTCAAAGTCAAATAGACTATCAAATGTAGTTGTTATGCCAGTGTGTTCGCTGATTTCCCACCCTAACACACCTAATAGGTTTTCTACTTTTTGGTCAACAATAGTAGACTCCATTAAGTCATCGTCGAAGGGTAAGTCCTTAAACCACTTTGGGATATGTAACTCGTCTGTAGGATATGCTACACTTGTATAATTGAGAGGATTTGCTTTTAGTTTACAAACGATAACCTTCATACCATCAACAATTTGTTGGCTGTAGTTGTCGCCCATCATCTTACGTAAGTTGTTCCAGTTCATAGCCGCTCTAACGTGTCCTGGCATGTTTGCTTTGCCTAATCGTTTTTCGTCGTTGGTGTACTTGGTCAAGTTGTTAACACGTTTAGGTGTTCCCTTCTCCCAAGCAGGACGCTCTCTAAACTGTATCTTAAACTCACGAACACGTTCGTATATTTCTTCTTTTTCAGCACCTGTTAGTGTTGCTAGTAAGATTTCACTGAGAAAGTTTTGTACAACAGGCGGAGTATCTGATCGTTTTAAGTCTAAGCCCATAGCTTTTACTTTGCCCGGCTTGCCATCTGTGTCTAGCCTAAAGCCTTCCATGTCATAAATGAGAGCCGCATAACGTTTTTTCTTGATGTACAAGCCTTTAGTAGCAGTAATCTCTCTACCACCTTTGATAAGTTCTCCCATGTGCTTAGGACAGTGAAATGCCTTTGCCATAAACTTAGGAAAACTTTCATTAAGTTGCTCTGCTATTTGATCATAGAGTTGTACTACAATGTCTTTGTTCCATTCTAGTTTGCCTGCTTCTACATCATCTTTGACTGCGGGCCACATACTAAAGTAAGCAGAGTCTGTATCGCCATATATAATTGCTTCGCCTACGTGGTCATACTCTCCCATGATACATTCATTTGTGTATGCATCCATGTGTTTGGCAATACTACGTCCAGTTAGTGTTGTTGACTGTCCAATACGCTTATCAAAGAATCTACAACCTGGATTTAAAATAGCACCATACAAACTGTTCAAGTTAATCTTCTTGACCAACTGTCGTTTGTCCCAGAATGCAATGTCCTCTTTCTCAGTTGCTTCCTTCTTTTTAGCCTGTAGCTCTTTACGTTCTGCATACCAACGTTCTAATAAACCAGGGATAATACCTTTTTTCTCGTAAGTAAAGATAGTGCCATTTGCACTTAAGATCCAACTTGTATTGCTGTCGAATATCATCTTCCATAACTCAGCACCTGTGTGTACTGTGCTTTCGCCATTTTCCCAGTCCACAGTTATCTCTGTGCCTGCTTGCATTTCCATGACAGCAGTATACTCTAGTGTTGCAAACAAACCCTCCCAAGCGTCTGCAAATGATCGACCCGAATCTCTGCGCTCTTTGATAAGCCCGTCAGTCATAATAGGACGTAATTGTCCTATAATAGTTTCTGGTCCCATGTTTAACGCACGAATAGCACTAGGATACAGTGAGTTAATATCAATAGCACCTACCCAGTCATGCATACCCTTTTTAGGATGTGCAACGTAAGCACCTGCCGCTTGTGTTTCACCTTGTTCGTCTCTGTTCCTATTAGGCACAACCATATCAAGTTGATGTGCTTCGTTAATAATTGCTTGTTCCGTTACGGCCACAGCACCCATTGTTGTTGGCAACAATACTGTGTTGTCGTGTGCGAGTTCATTTGCTAGATCTAGGAACCTTAGTTTTTGATCCATTTTAAACAGTAGTGCAACGTCTTGTCTGTTATATTCAATAAACGTTTCAAAGTCTTGATTGTATAACTGATCCAGTGTGCCTTCGTATGCTGTTTTACGTTCGCCCAATTCATATTCGCCGATAGCATCTAGCGAATAACTATGACGTTCCTCGTATGTATATTTGCGATAGAGTTGCATATAGTCCATGTGTACTCTACCAATCAAATCAAATGTTACGTTCTCTGCACCAAAACGTTCAAATGTTCTTTTCTTAGGATACTGTCCCCACAAACAAAAACGTCTTGTATCATCTTTGCTTAGTACTCTGTTAGTACGTAAGACTGTGTAAGGAATATCATAACCTTCACTGTTCCATCCACTTAAGATGTCTGCATCATCGATTAAGTTTAAGAACTGATCCAACATGTCTGCTTCTTTTTCAAACATGAATGTGTTTTCAAACTTATTACCGATAGCAACTGCATCTTCCCAACTCATTCCTTTGGGTGGCACTGCTAGTGTAATAAGTTGACCTAGCCAATCTAAGTATAGTGTAATACTTGTTATTGGATTGAATGGATCGCTTGGTGGACTAAATCCTTTTTGTGGGTCGAAGTCGACCTCGATATCGAAAAAGCAAGTTTGCAGTTTAGGAGCATCTGCACCTAAGTAGTGTTCACTTAAACTTCTATATACTACGTTTACATCTGATTCCCATAAACGTTTACCACTGCCTTGTATCTTTTGTTCTTTGTGGAACTCTTTGCCGTTGCGTGTAGCGAACCTACTTACAGGTGTACCGTAGATAGTTCTGTGTTTACCTTTGGGATCGTCGTAATAGAATACGTAGTTGGCAGGAAACTCGTTATAGATTCTCTCACCATTAACACGTTCTACAACGTGAATTCTATCTGTGTCTCTGTCATGTAATGCGTCTACGTAACTCATTTTACCACCATCCTGATGCTACTCCATATCCAAATATGTTAACAAATCCAAAGTAAGTTGTCAACATTAATGGAAATAGGATTCTTCGTCTGTAATATCCTAATGCACCTGTAACACTACCTATGAAAAATCCAGGATATATGATACGCATATCTGGTTGATCAGCAGTAAACGCTAACATAAAACTAGCAGTTACTGTAGATACAAATGCTACAAGTTCTAGGTAGAATGCTATTGGGTCGGACTTATAACTGTCGATAGCAAACTGTCGAACAGACTTCAAAGTGTCTTACCAACAGTCTCTAAGATATGTACAGTTTCTTCGTGGTCTTGATTAACTTCACCAAGTTTAGACTTGTGTGCGATTCTAATTGCCTTTTTAAGTACACTAGGTTTGATATCCATAGACTCTGCAACTGCTTTAACAGTATCGCTTAGTCCTGCGTTAAGGTCTTCTACTTCACGCATAACCTGTATGCCTTCGTTGATGACTTGATTCAGTTTGGCTTTTTGCTCGCTGTTATATGTTTTCATGACTATCCTCTCTTGAAAAAACTATTATAATAGAATTAAAACTAAAATGCAAGTATTATTGCGGTGCGATTGTGCCAGTTGGCTTTGTTGTGGATGAACTGCTACCAGGACGTTGCTGTTGTGCGGCTTGCTGGGCGGCTTGTTGTTGCTGTTGTTTACGCATGGCCATATCACCAATACGTCTGTATTCATCTGCAAACTCTGGATGCTGTCCCATACTTGTTACTAACTGTAAGTAAGGTGCATCTCTGTATGTTTTGGAGTCCGAGTACTGTTCTTTTCTAGAGATTTTTGAAGCAAGAGCTTTAATCATTGCTCTTGTGCCAGGATCTTGTGTAATAGCCATGATCATTTCTGCATCTGGACCTAGTTGACCTAGGTCTGCGTCAGTAGGTTTGTCTGGTAGCGGCCTATTTAATGGTGCTACCGGTGACTGATCTTCAAAAATCTCTCTTATAAGCATAGTATTATTTACCTTGTCCACGGTACGCTTTGTATCCTCTACGCTTGTGCTTGTTCATCATTTGCTTCGATACTTTACGTCCACGACCTTGTCCAGACTTTTTAAATTTGGCTCTGGTTTCCCATTTGCCTCTATCACCATAGCTCATTTTTGCCATTTGTTACTCTCCTTGATTAATAAAAATATTTGATATCTGACCACCAATGCTTGCCTTTACTTATAGCTCGCATCCAACGGTCATAGTCTGCTTGGCTAACACCATCTATATAGTACTCGCCACCGCCTTTAGTTTTCATTCTAACAGCAGTTGTTCCATTGTCGAAAACGAAATAGTCCAAGTCAGTAATCCAACTGCTTGCTACTGGCTCTTCACGTATTATCTCGCTCGCTCTCATATTTTTCTCTGCACTTTTCGCACCAACATTCTGAACAATAGTCGCAATCTTCGTCCACACAACTATGACCACAATGTGCTGGATGATAACATCCTTTACATAATGTTATATGTTCTATCTCTACTTTCATTTGGTTTTAACGTTCTTTGCTGGACCACGTCTGTTCTTATTTGGGTCCTCTCTACGTTTACGACTAGCGGCTTTTGCTCTACCTTTCTTACCTAGAGCATGTGCTTTTGCTTGTGGTAGGCATTTAGGTTTGCCTTCTTTAGAACTTCCTCTTGCACAATCGC
>Ga0255770_10001695_pt1 | contig 20310 bp, 13 predicted proteins | sample 071ome_22_FD_179968 | JGI IMG/M metagenome (GOLD analysis project Ga0255770, IMG submission 179968) | Coastal salt marsh microbial communities from the Groves Creek Marsh, Skidaway Island, Georgia - 071404AT metaG (version 2) | ecosystem: Environmental > Aquatic > Marine > Intertidal zone >...
TTTGCCGCACTCAAAGATGTCACTGAACCTGAGCAGAAAAGGAAAGTCATTGGCGAATTGTTCATCAGAATTTTTGAAGAAGAACAAGCGAAGTGTGGTGCAAAATATCTTGTGCAAGGAACGATTGCTCCTGATTGGATCGAGTCTGGCGGTGGTGTTCGTGATACAATTAAGTCTCATCATAACGTTGGAGGTCTCCCGGAAGATATGACGCTTGAAGTTGTTGAGCCACTAAGAGAATTGTACAAAGATGAGGTGCGAGAACTTGCCCGTGCCCTTCAAATCAAGGTATCTGAACGACAACCATTCCCTGGCCCAGGACTCGCAGTTCGAACCCTCGGCCAATTAACTCCCGAACGAGTGGCCGTTGTTCGTGAAGCATGTTCAATCGTTGAAGAAGAATTTGAAAAAGCGGCGAAGGAAGGTTTGATGGATTTGCCTTGGCAATATTATGCAGCCCTTTTACCAGTGCGTTCGGTTGGGGTTCATGGAGACGTACGAGCCTATGGTGAAACGATTGTGGTCAGAGCAGTTCGAAGCATGGATGGCATGTCCGCAAGGTATTCAGAGATACCACACGGTATACTACAAAAAGTATCAACAAGAATTACGAACACTTGCAAAGGTGCTGTAAATCGAGTCGTCTATGACATTACCCACAAGCCACCTGGAACAATCGAATGGGAATAACTCCTTTCGTTGAAGCAGATTTTTCGTTTAGAATGACAATTCAGACGTTCTCAATCTAAAGCATTCAAATCTTTGTCATGCGCCGATTGTGGGGTTCGAACCCACGACCTTGGGATTAACAGTCCCACGCTCCACCAACTAAGCTAAATCGGCAAGTCCACCGAAAAAGCACCCCTTTATCATGACTTCGTTTCAATCCAATCCTTATGTTATGGTCATGTGCAACCTTGGAAGAGGAGTGATTGGTTCAGGTTGGATTTCAAAACATGTGGCGAAAAATGTCTGCTCCTCGTTTGTCAACGGAGACGAGTGATGAAGTGTAAACACTGGGTCCCCTATCGAAATTTTTGATGCGACGTGGTTTTCGATGATGATGCCGATGGTAGGGTCGATGATGTTTTCAAGATGCAGGCGTCCAGCCCCCATTCGGCGTAATTGCTCTGCAATCTCTCGTGTTAAAAAGTTGGAAATGTACCCAGAATTTTTTGCACAAAACTGTGTTTTGAGTTTTGACATGGGGAGAATAGATGTAGGATTTGAGAGCAGTTGTTTTGCAATGTGTTGAGGTACGCCTTGAGCAATACACATGCTCAAGAAGACGTCTCTTGCCTTGCCGTTATTCAAAACTGAACGAATCATATCTCGGCCTTTTTCTTCAGTGTCAGCCATATTTGTGAGGTGAAGAAGTGCCCCTCCTTGAAGGACAACTAAATCAATCGTATCTTGATGTCCACGACCATGAAGGACCTCGATTGATTCGAGAATTTCTAACGAATTTCCTATATGACTACCAATCGGGTCGTCCATTTGTGTTATTTGTGCAATGGTTTTGATGCCAGTACCATTGCCTACTGCAACCATTGAACGAGCAAGAGCAGTAGCATCATCAACTGTTTTCATGAACGCAGCAGATCCATACTTCACATCGAGGACAAGAGCATCCAAACCTTCAGCAGATTTTTTTGACAAAATTGAAGCAGTAATGAGTTGGATGTTGTCGATGGTATTGGTGACATCCCGCAGTGCGTAAAGGCGACCATCAGCAGGTGCAATACTCGGATTTTGTGCAACAATGCAACATCCAATCTCTTCGACGATTCGAATCATATCTTCGGGTGATAGGTCGCAAGAAAAATGTGGTATTGATTCCAATTTGTCAATGGTCCCTCCTGTGTGACCTAGGCTTCGACCGGCAAGCATAGGGACGCGAACTCCACAGGCTGCTAATGCAGGAGCAAGCATGATGGACATTTTATCGCCAACACCTCCTGTGCTATGTTTGTCAACAACTGGTTTACCCTCGTTCCACTCTAGCGTCGCTCCCGACATTCTCATCGCCGTCGTAAGGTGAACAACGTCATCGTCAGAGCACCCAAAACGGTGCATTGTTTTGAGCCATTTGATGATGCGAGGTTCATTGATTGAACCACTAGTTACTTTTTCGACAAAGTTGAAAATGAGGTCTTTGGATTGATTCTCTCCATTGGCAATGGCATTGATCATGGATTCAAATTCCATTTCCTCCATGGTCTCATCTCACGATGCTAATCCAATTTCCTTTAGACGCTGATACAGAAAATCCCCTGCTGATATGCTTGGATATAGCACCTCCCCACCAGTCATTTCAACAAATTCGGGCATAGGGGAGAGGTCAATTTCATTTCGTGGATGAACAAACATCGGCATTGAATAACGTCGAGTCGAGGCATCACTTGGGTTCACAACACGATGGGTCGTCGAACGGAAAAATCCATTCGTCATGTTTTGAATCATATCGCCAGTATCGACAATGATGAATTCCTCATCTCCTTGAACTTGAATCCAGGAGCCATCGTGGTCCATGACTTCCAACCCATCTGCTGTAGCAGTGACAAGGAGCGTGATGAAGTTGATATCTTCGTGAGCAGCAGACCTCACCGCTCCCTGAGGGACATCATCTCCAAGGGGCGGGTAGTGAATCAGCCGCATAATCGTGTTACCAAGATGTGTCATTTCAGGTAGCCATTGTTCATCTTTTCCAAGAGCGAGTGAACATGCTTTGAGTAATTCTACAGAAAGATTCAACATTTTACGGTACAAGCCATCGATAACATTTTTGAAATTTGGAACGACATCATCCGGCCAAATGTTTTCTGGAAAGGATGTATCAATTCCTTCGAAAGTTGGCAAGCCAGTTTGCCAGAATTCTTTCAAATCTGGTGCAATTTGGTCTTTTGCATGTTCGGTTCCGAAAGGTGTGTATCCTCGTTGATGATGAAGGTCTGGTTGAGCATATGGCAATTTATCAGGTTCTGATAGGTCAAAAAACAGATCACACTGGCTGTAAGCGTCACGAATAAGTTGGACAGGTATGCCATGATTTTTGAGCGCAAAAAATCCAATATTTGACAGTGCATTTTTCAGTTCTTGGACGAAGAATTCCTTTTCATCACGGTCACCGAATGCGAAATGATGGAAGTCGAGCTCTGGAATCGTCTCCATGGCATTGCCAAATGGTCGAAGGTATGTGAAGATGTTGATATTCGATGGATTAATCACTTCGAAGTTTCACAATCAATCGAATCATTTCGATGTAAATCCAAACCAGTGTGATCAGGAGGCCAAATGCTGCGTACCATTCATACTTTTTTGGTGCACCATGCTGTACTGAAGATTGAATAAATCCAAAGTCACTTACGAGCATGAATCCACCTACGGCTAGAACAATGACCGAGAATCCGATGCCAATAGGACCATTCGAGTGGATGAAAGGCATTTGAGCACCGAACAATTGCATAATAAAGGAAATCAAGTACAAGAGTACAATTGTTAAGACCATGCTGTATACGATTTTATTGAATGTGGGCGTAGGGCGAATCACTTTGCTTGCAAATAGGCCATACATCACGGCAGATAGAATCGCTGTTCCAAAGACTGCTTGTAGAATCAAGCCGGGAAAAAAGACCTCCATGACGCTTGAGAATCCACCGATAAAAATGCCTTCAACGACAGCATACACGGTCATCAAGGTTTGTGGGTTTTCTGGTTGAGTGAAATAAATAAAAATCACCATCACAAAACCAACAAGTGCTCCTATACCTGCAAGGCTGTAAACCAAGATAAGATTCTCAAGAGATGAGAGTGCAATAGCACTTGTAATGATTGCACTTAACAAAAGGACGCCCGTGAGGTAGCCGATTTTGTTCATCGTACCTTCAAATGTCATTCTGTTTGTATCTTCCATTGTTGACCAAAAGTTCTTGGTCATGACCGGATTGCTGTTTGAGTAAACCATGTGCCTCATATGTTCATTCTTGAGGTTCATCTTTAATGTTATGTTATGTCAGCGTTGTTCTGAACTTGGTTTTCGTAATAATCGACGAGTTGGGCAATTGTCCATCCTTGGTCGAGATATTCTTGAATCATTTCATCACTCCATCCTCGAAGGCGTTGCCGTTCATCCTCTGGGTGTGATGATGTTTCAATTGAAACATCCTCGGTTTCAGATAACGAACCATCCAATACTGGTTGAACCCATGATTTTTGGTCGACCGTTGGTGGAGAATTCTCTAGTTCAGATGAGGTGTCAAATTCGGATTCGATGTATTCCACAATTCCTTCACTGTTCTTCTTTCTTGCTTGATAGGCAAGAAATGCACCAAGGACAAAGACGAGTGATGCCATCATGACATACAGCATCAAATTACTCTCATCTGAGGACCCTTGTCCTTCATCAACACTCAACTCATTCTCTTGGTCGGCCGTACAACCTCGGGAATTAACCAGTTCATCAACAGGAGATGATGGGCAAAAATCGTTCTCATTGGGCACACCGTCCTCATCGTCATCGATCGATAAAGTAGTGTTGGTTGTGTTCTCAAACTGGTTGATTTCTGATAAATCACATCCGAATTCCTCACCATCGTCAATGCCGTTTTCATTGGCATCTGAAGATGTCATGGCAACATGTGGGTCAATCGATGGTGTTGTTGAATCTCGAGTTTGAGCTTGAGCCCATTGCAATTCTAAGCCATCAGGAATGCAATCATTATCAGTATCAGCAGAAAGAGGATTGCTGTTGTACTGATATTCAGCAAGATTGGGCAATCCATCATTATCAGGGTCATCTTCTGATTCGATGAAACTCTCGCCGATAACGCTTCGACGGGTTCGATGGAGACCGTTTTCTTCCTCCCATTTGTCATCCATGCCATCAAGGTCGGAATCGATGTCTGTTGATAGTCGATTCCAATCAAGCAACCATGATGACCTGTAGATGTCGGCAACGGTATCACTTGACAATAAAATTCCCATTTCTCGATTTCGAATTAATGCTGAATCGCCCCAATTGATCGATGAAATAAGAACTTGGCTTCCATCGATAATCGCACCTTTGTTGTGCAATTTCGTAATCAATTCATCTGGTGCCATGACGATAGCGGCAGTATCGTAACCCAACGTCGCATTCCATTCTTCGTTGAAGAGGTCGATTGATGTTTGAATGTCACTATCCAGATACGCACCATTCAGAATCAATCGTATTGAAACTCCTCTTGATGCGGCCTGTTCGAGAGAGGTAATGAGAGGATTTTCACCCCATCCATACGACCAGTCGAGGTCGAGATACTGGAGAGACAGGATGATTTCATTCTCTGCACCTTCGATCATTGACACGAGAGATTGAATGCAATCATCAGGGCAGACAAAAAGTTCTGCAGTTCCATCGACTTGTATCGGACTTGTGATTGCTCCGACCAAATCGACTCCTTGATTGAACGTCCAATCATCTGGCATGTCATCAAGTGATACATCATCAAGGTATATCCTGCCATCTTCTTCATCCGATTCTAAGTATTCCAGGACCGATTGAGCAAAGATATCATTCTCAAGAATCATACCCCATTCCCGATTTCCTGATTCACCCATTGCTGGAAGAGAAGATTGTTTCCAATTCCCTGAGCCTATCCAAACACTTTCGCTGTCTCGAACACCAATTTTGCTGTGTAAGAAGAGATACGGATCTGAACTTGAAGTGCCAAACCACTTCACGTCGATTCCGGCTTGCAAGAGTGTCACTGCTATGCCCTTGTTTTGTTCGAGTTCATAATCAGTCCACCATGAATCTCCAGCATCAATAATCACAGTAATTGCTACGCCTCGTTCATGGGCATTGATGAGGGCTTCAGCAAGAACATCAGAATGGAATTGGTAGATATGAATGTGGAGTGATTCCTCTGCACCGTTAATCCAAGACAATACATCGTGAATTCCACTTTCAGGACCAATGAGCGGGGTAATCGCAAATGTCCCTGTGTGTTCTCTGTCACCACAATGGGCACTTCCTCCAAGGAGTTGCCAACGAATTTGCCAATCGGATGCAGCGTTTGTATCAACAAAGTCTTCACAACCATCACCGCGAACGTAGATGAGGTTCTTCATTCCACTGAGCGGTGTTACAAGGCTAATGCCTTCCCAGCCTGAAGTTGTAACGGGACCGTTCTCATAGACGATGACATCAGCGATATTTCCGTCTTGGTCTTCAAGTTGAATTGCAGCTCCCGAATCTGAAAAAAACATCGTTCGATTGAGAACGTTAGATATGTCGTATATTGTACCGTCTTCATAGACCGCAAGAGACGCTGAATCTGAGGCTAAAACAACTGAACTCTCTGGTGCAATGAGGAGTGATTGAATTGTTGTGTTGTATGGTGTGAGCGATGCTGATGTGTGTCGAAGAGTCCAGCCATCAAGGGAAGCAAATTGCGTTCCTGTGTTTGATATCTCGATAAATTCAAGGTCAGCATCAACACTCGTTGAAGCATCAGGCATAAATCGAGTGATTTTGATATCTTCATACGATGCTAAATTGGTTAAATCTGGCTCAGATTCACCGGGAGTGGTCCATGGCATCGATGTCCAATTTCCGTTGACTCGGGCCAGTGATTTACATTCAGTAACCTCATCCCACTGAATTTCTAAGATGCCAACATGGTCTGGGTTGAGGACTTGAAATGAATCACCCAATCCGGAGATAAACCAAGGCTCAAGTTGGACGACGACTCTTTCATCTGCTCCGACGATGGTCGAATTGGTTGAGTCATTCGACCAAATGTTGTCGGAAGTGATGAACTTGTAAACGCCATCTGAATCCATAACTTGCCATCGAGATAAATTGATCTCTTCAGTTCCAACATTATGGAATTCTATCCAATCTTCCTGAGGAGATGTTGTGCTATCGGGGCAGTACGGATAAATTTCGGTAATTTCCACCGACGTACTTCCAACATAATTCTGCCATTCAGGGTTGACCTGATTCGGCGTTGCCCATGGATTTTTGACAAAATCAAAACTCTCCATGTCCGGCTGAATAATAGAAGACAATCCTGCGTGGCTTGTGTTTGAGCGAACCAATGATTTCCCTTCTTCAGTTTGATTCCACGATGCTGTATCGACCACGGCGCCGCTCGGTTCAACCAGAACGATGGTGTCGGCTGATGTGTGTTTGAGATAGAAGGAACTCGTACCGTTCAATGCGATGAGACCTACATGTCCTGCTGGAATGAGCCCATCCGATTGGTACGGGAAATTGTGTTCATGCAATGTGAAACTTCGCCCTGCTGCTTGAAGTTTCCAATCCGTGATGTCAATATCTACGGAACCAAAATTTTCAATTTCGATCCATTCACCATTTGGAAAATCTTGTGAATCGCTTCCAATACCATCTGGAAGTATTTCAGAGAAACGCAGGTCTGCACTTGAGGGGGTGGAGCCTGGTGCAGGTTGACCTGGTGTTTTCCAAAGTGCAGGTATCCACGGGTTTGCAGCATTTGCATCACGTTCTAAAGCAATATCTTGGCCATAGTCGGTTGTATACCATGCCATGTCAACATCATTGCTCAATGCGTCGCGTAAGACAATGTGGTTGTATTCATCCCACAATCGTGTGTCTGAAGAAAATTGGACAATTCGATATGCTCCTGCTTGAATGATTGTGGCACCTTGAGTTGCGTTAAACACGAGTGTGCCTGGGTCGAGATACGTTGTGTTGCCCATGCCATCAATAATGCTCCAACCCATCAAATCAATATCTGTCGTTCCCTGATTGTGGATTTCAATCCACTCACCGTCAGGAAAGACATCCGGTTCACTTGTAGCGTTTGGTAGAATTTCGTTGATAATGATGTCATTTGAGGGCTGAGCGATGGTCGAAAGAGAAGGTGCATTCGTTGCATTTGGTGTTGGGTAGGATGAGATTGAAGACCAAAATGTGCTTGTTGGTGCACCATATGTGGAGAAGCCCGCAACTGATGAAGACCACTCCACAAGTTGAGCATTAGAACCATTTGGCCACTTGAGTGTTATCGATTCTATGCCGTTGTTCAGTACACCATACGCTCCGGTGCTGTTGACAGCGAGGAGCCGGTATTCTCCACCACGTATGGTTGAAGATTCAGGTGTTCCCGTTGAACCGACGAGGTGGTCTTGGTCAAAATCAATCGTGTTTCCTGCTGCATCGACGATGGACCATCCCGTCAAATCCACCGGTGCAGAGCCAGTGTTATACACTTCAATCCATTCACCACCGGGATAGGAAGCATTGTCGAGACTTGGCCATGGATTAGCCATCACTTCTGAGATCACAATGTCAGCCGGAATGTATGTGACTGGGCCACCTGCACTATTTTGCTGACCAGGCGTTGGTTGTGATGTTGGAATCCAATGTGAAGATGGGTTCGTTGAATCTTCTTCGTAACTGACTCCTGAGGAAGCGGAAGAGCCCCACGATGCTTCGTCAACTGTATTGGACGATGCGTCAAGGAGTGAAATGACATCTTGAGTATTGGTTAACCAAAAATTCGAGTTTCCATTTCGAGCAATGACCACATACTCGCCCGGACTTATGGTCCATGTTTGACTGTTTGAACTCGAATAGCCAATGATGCTGGACGAATCAAACAACAAGACTTTACTCGCACTATTTGAGACGCTCCAGCCGGTAAGGTCAACATCACTCGAACCAAAATTGTACAATTCCAACCATTCACCATTTGGATATGTATCGTTATCGTATCCATTAGGATTAGGAATAATTTCATTGATACAAACATCAGATGTGCAGGCCATAGCTCTTCCATTCGCCAAAGGAATTTCATCAGGCCTCTCAAGTATGAACGTAGGTGATATCATAGAAAAAAGAAACAATGCTACGAGAAAGATACTAAGCGATACTTTTTTCCTCATCAGTCTCACGCTTCCTCGGTTTTTTTTGTTGTTCAAGAAACTTCCTCACAAGAATCCAAAGGCATCAAACCTCTGAGCAAATGTGTAAATCATGATTGGAACAAGAATAATGCCCATGCCATGCGACCGACGAATGCCTATTCGAGGTGGTAGCAGGCCAATCAATGTGCCAATAATGAGAACGCCAATCCCCACAAATCCCGTTGTCAACCACACGAGGGCAATAACAAAGAGTATAACGCCCATCACCATTTGTTGTAGTGGAATGGCAGCATGGAGTCGAAGCATTCCCTTTCCAACATATTTCATCATCGGCATAGCCAACAATCCTGCAGCCAGCGTTAGAGCGAGCAAGCGAATGAAATCTGAAGTTGGTTCAAGCGATGACCATGTTTCGATCGGATACATCATCTTGAGGGCCAATGTCGCCCCAGATCTTGACCGTCCGATGATGTAGAGGAAGCCAAGGACCATGACAGTTACAGCAGTGTTCACAGCAGAAAGAATGGCTATGACTTCCAAATCTTGTTTTGTTTGGGGGCCCTCGTATCCGCCTTCTGCTTCTGCCTTTGCAATTTCGAGCAATTCTTCATCGGTCAATTCGGTTAATTTCCGAGTTTCCCAGTCCATGCCATAGCCTTCTTTCCCCTGAAATTTAGCGGCGACGTTCCTGCCACCCATGACGAGCACGGTTGCCTGTGAAGCCGTCATACCTGGTAAGACGCCCATGGAAGCACCAGCGACACCAGACCAAAAGCATGGAACAATAAGCGGCCGTATTGGTGGTAATGTCCAGTCCTCTTTTTGCGGTGGGAGGTGAGATGTTGTTGCATAGATGTCGAGCAAATTTGCGATACCAAAGAGACCGGCAAGACTTGGCAAAAGCAGACTCGCATCTGGCATGCCAACTGGTGATTGGGCGGGTAGGGTGAAGACGCCCCATCCGTAAAATCCAGCGAGGAGGAAAAATCCAGTTGCAGACATGAAACCAGCCAACCGTGAATCTTTTCCAAGCCGATTTCCAGTTATCTTTTGCATCCACCTCGGCCAGTCAAGGCGTGTTGTTTCTGTTGCTAAGAGGAGTAAACTAATCCCCAAGAGCAAGAATGGCAAGACATCTCGTAACTGGTCATACCAGCCAAGTTCAGGTCCAAATGCAATGCGGGCAACAACGATGAGAGGTAGTGATAAAAATAGACCAAGTTGCGACCCTCTTGCTGACCATGCAACGCCTCTCGCTGCATTCCCTGCAAGCAACATTCTGTGGCCCGGCAACAACGATAGTGCAGTATCCCCATCTGGTGCTCCTATGAGGGCTGAAGGAATATAATTGAGAAATGTATGCACAGTTCCCGTCGAAACGATAATGCCGGCTACGGCAAAGAGAGGGATGCCAATGTCGAGAAGAGCGGGAGAAACTGCGAGTAAAATAAGCGCAACATTGTTGACGTGAAATCCGGGGATGAGACCGGTCATCGACCCCATCAAGACACCGACAAATAGGGCGATGAAAAGCCACCCTAAGTCAACAAAGTAAGCCTCCATCTTCGTCACACCTGCTGTTCGTATGCCGTTCTATCATCCGTGCCATCATCATCGCTGTCTTCAGCAAACGGAGAGGTTCCAAATCCTTCCTCGATAGTATCTGCTAGTCTGTCGCCGTCTGAATCAAGTGCATCAGCATCTGTGAGTTGGAAACCCATACTCACCTCGTCAATTTGAACTTCGACAAGTCGGCCTTCCCACGTCATGGATTGATTCATGTGAAGATCATCCATGCCGATACCACCCGTAACCGGTGAAAGCAGAATTTTGGTTTCTGAACCGTCACGGATGAGGTATGTTTGCCCATCTTCTTCAATGGCTCTTCCGTCGAGGAGGACGCGCTGATTTAGTGTATAACCCCATTGCACTGGTCCATCGTCCCACAACAATGTTCGTGGTGAGGGTGAATTGCCCAGGGTATATTCGTGAATGATGAAGCGAATTCGCATATCCTGGTCATCCCAAAGAATGGAAATATTCGCAGTAATCGCTTGTCCTGCTTCTATCCACGAGGTACGAGGACTCGGGAAGGTTGCTGCAATTGTGGTCCAACCCGGTGTGTACGATGCAGCGTCGACAAGATATCCTCGTTCATCATCAACGGATGGTTCAATGGCATATTTTACGAATGCCGCTACGGTGTATCTTTGGTTTTGGTCACCGATGAGCCCCATTGGGTCGGCGGAAAGCAATCCGAGAATCGAAGGTGCTGACTGTGGGATGGTCATGTCATCCGCTTCACCATTCGTGGCGTCAATGCACCATTGTGATTCACTTGTTGACCAAGTCAGCCGTCCACGAAATGTAACCAACGAATTGTGTTGGCCATCAAGAGACGAACGCTCGCTTGATAGAGGTACAACACAGATGCGAGCGTTGTTCGGTCCAACAAGTGTCCAAGTTTCTTCGCTCGTGTCGAGCAGGCCAGTCATATCGACCAACTGTCCTGACTGATAACTCCAAGTTGCTTCATCTGCCCAGTCGAGTTGTGTAATGAGAATCTCATGGGAAGGGTCAACAAAAATTTCAGAACCTTGAACCATGAGGCTCCAGCGAATGTCGCGTTGTTGATATTGCAAAATGCCTCGAACTTGAATCTTTGAAGATGCTTCAATCCATTCATTTGTTGCGGAACGAACGATGATGTGCATTTGGTGGTCAGAGTTGCCATAGTTTGGATGGTCACCCAAGTATGCAGAAGTAAATGTTGCATCGGGAGTGATGGTTTCCCCAATGAATCCTGATATTTCGATGGTCGTGTTTGCATACAGCCACGGTTCTTTCGCAACATCGGCAATAGCGAGTTTCGTAACGCTCGGAAGGTCGCTTTTTGACCATTCAAACGCCCCTGCACCAAGAGATTGTATCCACATTCGCCCTTCGTACTCGATGACATCGCCCATCACTGTGACCGTCGTTCCGATTGGTGGCATTTCGCCCGGACGGAACCAACGCGCCTCGACAACGCCAGTGTCGTCCTCGATGATTGCATCAATTCTGTCATCTCCGCTGCCGTAGGGGTCTTCAACCCATGAAATGAGCGTACCTTGAACCTTGACAACCTCGTTCTTGTATTCGACAAGGTCATTAATTTCAACAATAGACGGCTCGCGAATATAGGCATACCAATTCATTCCAGCAACAAGGAACAGCGATAATGCAAACATGACCCAAAGTTGTTGGCCACGTACCTCTGGGTCATCACTGGTGATTTTGTCCATCATGCCTTTGAGGGGGTCTGCCATGGTTGGCGATGAGCGAATACAATGTAAATTGATTTTCATAGAAAAATTTCGTTACTCCAATCCCTTTAAAAAATAAAATGGTAGCCCGCAATCATGAGTCAGCAGGATAGGGTCATCCGTGATGAAATCCATCGGGACATCCTTGTGCCGCAATCACATGCCTTAATCATCGACACACCTGAATTCCAGCGTCTGCGCTCAATACAACAATTATCGACCTGTGAATATGTCTTCCCAGCTGCCACACACAATAGATTTGCTCACTCCCTCGGAGCCTATCACTTAGCAGGGAAGTTTTTCCACCATCTCGATGATGTCCATCCTCATCTCATCTCTCAGGAGGACAAGGAACTTGTCCAGTTGGCTGCACTGCTCCATGATGTTGGCCACCCTCCATATTCTCATCTCCTCGAAACACCAGATGTCTTCGCTACCTTTCATTCCCATGAACACTGGGGCAAACTGATCCTCACCAGTGAGGAAACCGATATTGGAAAGGCCTTGCTTCATCACCTTGGCGAAGAGCGACGAAACAGATTGTTCTCTATCATGGATGGTCAGGATATTGATGCACAAGGTGTTGAAATCCCACAATTTCTAAAGGAAATCGTGAGTAGTCAAGTAGATGTCGATCGAATGGATTACATGATTCGAGACCAGGCAAACACCGGTGCACAAATTGGTGGATTCGACAGTGCTCGAGTGATTCGAGCACTAAGGGTGAACCCTGAGGGTCAATTCGTTGTGAAAAATTGGGGGTTGCCTGCAATTGAGGCATATCTCGTCACCAGATACCACATGTATCATCAAGTCTATTTTCACAAGGTGAATATGCTTACTCAATCCTATCTCGTTCGTATGCTTGTCCGAGCAAGGGAGCTTGCGGAGCAAGCCTCGTTGACGTTGAGTGAGGAATTGAGTGATATGTTGCTCAACGATGATTTATCACCAAAGAAATACGCTCAACTCAACGATGCTCATGTCAAAGTCGCATTACCACATTGGGCCTCGCATGAGGATGCTCAACTTTCGAGTCTTGCAAATCGACTGCTTTCGAGAAAGAATTTCCATAAATCGTTGAGAATTGACACACTTACCATAGAAATGAAAGATGTTGTGTTGCCAAAAATACGAGAATTCGTCGAATCAAATGGAGGTGACGGTGAACATGATGTCATTGCAGCAACGATTCGCAAACGAGGTTACCTCCCCTATTCACAAGGTATCATGTTAGAAGATGGTCGTGATGCTTCGGAGCACTCCCCGCTCATCCGGTCTCTGGTGCAACCAAAGGAAAAAGTTCTCATTTTCGTACCAGAGGAAATGCGTCAACAATTGGAACATTCCGTTCGAGAATGGATTTTGCCAACCCAATCTTCGCTCGCTCAGTTTTGAACAAAAATTTGGATAAGATTCATCATGCGAATGTTCCCGACATGGAGCAAGGGCCTGTAGCTTAGTTGGTTAGAGCACCCGGCTCATAACCGGGCGGTCAGGGGTTCAAATCCCCTCGGGCCCACATTTTGACTCAATAAGAAAACAATTTTTTAACCTATGAAGCCCACAATCGTTATGAGGGACTTACTTTTGGACAAGGTGTAGGGTGAGGTTATGGCATCTTTCAAGCGACCAATCTTTCTCATTGCACTGTATTTCTGTTCACTCATGCTCGTGGCAGTTCCGCCAGCATCTGCACAACTCTCCGGTGCTGCTGTTTCGATGACCTGTGCCCCAGGGCAAATCAATGTCGAAGTGAAGCCTGGTGCAACACTCACAGGATACACCACTTGTACAGTTTCAAACCCAACTGCGTATGTTGAGAAAGTCGCCATCCAAGTGACAAGCGACGGACTTGCCACCGCAGCACCCGGTGACATGTATGTGGGAGCAGGAGCAGATGTCGACTTCCAAGTTGTTGTACGAGCTAACCCTTACATGCAAATGCAATCTCGACAACTCACGGTATCTGCGTCAGTTCAAGAGTTGAACAACTTGCCACCGCCCAACACCGCATCATCACAAGTGAATGCACTCATTAATATCATGCAATTCAGTATCGTTCAAGTTGAGGCTGTCGAACCTTTCGTTCAACTCATGCCAAAGACAGATAAGAACTTCGAATTCAAAGTTTACAATTACGGTAACCAAATCGATAGAATGAAAATCGGTGTGACAGATTCGACCCGTGAGAACCTCGAAGAGAGTGGTTTTACAATCAACCTTCCAATTAACGTTGTTCAAATCGAGCCAAACACTGCACCTGAAAAAGCACGTGTCCTTGTACGAACACCAAAAAACCAGGGCTGGACAGATGCGTACCACGTTCTTGATTTCTACGCCGAATCAGACTTCGCTTGTAAGAACGGTGGATGTAACAGAGAATCACAAATGATCACTATCTATGTTCGTGGAGTCTATCTTCCAGGCTTCGAAGTCATACCAGGCATCTCAATGATTGCTCTCGCTGCGGCAGTAGCAGGTCGGCGATTCATTGTTCAAGATGACGAAGAGTCAGAAGACGAATGGAAAGAAGCGGCCCCGGGTCTGTAACAATCCTAAAAAATTGGACCAACATGGTCCAACCATGCGTTTGATTCATAACCATGTTCATTTTTGACTCGTAGTAGAGGGATGAGAATGGGTGGTCTACTCGAGAAAGCAACAAGCAAGTCAGAAGAAAGCAGCGATACAACATTTGAACCAAATACAGTTGAACCTGTCAATGCCACGCCACAGAACCCTTCATCACAATCAGGTGCAGGTTCTGCACCGTCTGCGGTTGATAACGCTCAAAAAATCGGTCTTGCAGGCTGGATCGTCATCATCATTGGAGCAATTCTTTCTCTTCAAGGTGGTGCATTCGGCCTCTTTGTTGTAGCGGGAGTTCTCGTTATTGGTATTGGATGTATTGTTGCCTCGGAAAAGATGAAAGGTACATCAAACAATGTTAAGATGATGAGTTCTGTTATTGTAGCCATTCTCATAGCATCTGGTCCATATGCTGTTTTAATGGCAGTTCCAACAAATGCAAGTATGGCCATTACAGAACTCTCCATTGACGAAACCAACGATGAACTCGATTTTAGAGTTCGAGGTTCTTTTGACTCAGTTGATGTATCTATTACAGCAGATGGTGTGGAAATGTGGACGAGCAGCAAAGAAAAGAGCAACGAATTTGTCTCCTTTTCAGTAGGTTTGGGTGAAATTTTTGCTGGAAATGGTGAAAACTATGCTGGCTCAAGTGACGTGGACTATGTCATCAAAGCAGAAACAAGCAACGGTCAAACAAAGGAAATTGACATTCCCGGTAAATTCCTCACCCGAGAAGCACAGAATGCCGGTATGCGTATCACTGCTCTTCGTGATAGCAACAACGCAGATGATTATCTCGGTATCACAATGGAAGTTCTTGTCGGTTTAATCAACCCCAGCGAAACCAACGAAAATGGTGGAGGATTTACTGCAGTGGGACTTCGACCGATGGATGGCGACTATACCATTGACGTCACAGTCTCCGGAGGGGCCACCTGGTCTGAAAGTACAATCACTGTTGACGGTGATTTAGCAACCTGGACAAGTCAAACATCAGGCACAGGTACAGGTTCAACAGCAGGATGGTTTGGACTCACTGGGAGTTCGACTGACTCCAACGGTGTGTTCTACCTTAGCAAAGACAGGTTTTATGACGAAGGGGAACCCGAAGTAAAATGTTATACGTTCCAAATTGACATAGTCAACGACATCACAAACACAGTGACACATACGAGCACATATTCATGGTATATTGACTTGGAATCAAGAGAAAACTCTGATTCTAACTCTGGTGAAGGTATTGGGGCAACTTGTTGATTCGACTCTTCGCTTTTGAGCCTTGAACAACGATACACTCATCAATTCAAAAATTCACTTCGAAAATCATTTGATATATTTATTGGGTGCTGAATTTGAGAATATTGAATTTGATAGGATATTTTCTATGGATGATTGTACTATTTTCATTATTTCAACTAGAGCGGATATATGTCTTCTTTGGTGATACGAGACTTGCATCAATCATGTATCTCATTTTCGTGGCCATCACAATGCTTGTCAATTATTATGCTATTGCTTACGAGAAAGAATACAATAGCAAGGCGTCATCATCGGAGCGTTATCGGAAAGAATAACCGAATTTTCACCCGCTCTAAGATGTTGCATCAGACCGGGGTCTTTTTTCTTGAGATGAAGAAACCAAGGGCAACAAATCCAATCACAACAACTGCATAGATGATAATGGGTGCATCTTCGCTCTCTTCTGCATAGGTCCATGAAACCTCATCGGACGTCGCACCGCCAACATCGACAACCAGATCAGCGATTGGTTCGAGCAATGTTGGTAAGAAAGGTTTGCAAGTGAGTTGCTGAGCACCATCTGTGTTGGCCCACCAGGAGATTGGTACCTTTGTTGTGTTGCCTGAAACGAGACTGACGGTTATTGTTGAAGGAGCTGTATCCGCATCTTCACCATTGACATAGCAACGGAAATTTGCTGTTGCATCTGCTTGCCCAGTGTTCGAAACTGTGAGCATCAACCCAATACTCTTGTTCACTGACCCTGTGACCTCAGATGGCTCAACCGAGTCAACGACAACATAAGGAAGGGACAAATTGAGATAACCAACAGGGGTTGTTGGGGCGAGAATTGTGGTTGCAAAGTTGCCCCAGTTGCTCGAAATACTCAATGTGATTGATGCGTCTTCTTGGTGAACAATTCCCTTGCTATCCATCCATTCAATCATCCGCCTGTGCTCGTTTTCTCCTTCTTCGACAAGAACGAGGACACCCTGTTCGTCCGTCAAGTCATTCCAATCTGCAGCACCGTAGCCTAAGTTCATGATATCGATACTTCCATTGGGAATATTTGTGTAAATTGTTCTCGATGACAAAAGCCGTACCCATGCATCTGTGAAGCCACCAGTTCCGTTGGTGTTAACATAAGAGATTTCAGCATCATCATGCAGGATAATGTCTTCATCTGTCCTTGAACCAAAAATTGATGAATCTGAAATGGCCAATGAACCTGTTGTTGGAACTTCAACAGGGGCACTCCCAACTAGTGTTGAGGTATCAATTGTACATGTGCCGTTGCAAGTAATGTTACCTCCTCGAAGTTCACCTTCGTTCATTGAAAGTTCACCGTGTACGATGAGATCAAATGCAGCATTATACCACCAGAGGTTTGCGTTTGTTGCATTAATCTCTTCTGCGTTAAGGCGGGATTGTTCGCCATCGTAAATTGCAATGACCTTTGTGACCTTGACATCAGCGAATGTGTAAATAGAGAAGGTGACATTGAGAAGAGTTCCATCCAGTGGCACATCTTCGAACTCAATGATCTGTGAATCGATGGCTGAAACGTCAACTGTTGTTGTACCCAATGTAGCATTGAACACTGCTGTGGATGGAACGATTGCGTCGAGATGGATTTGAAGCAAACCTGTGTCTGCAACATCACCAAAATTGAGATGCAATTGCGAACCGAGGGTTAACATTCTCCCGGCAGAAACATCTACGCTTTCAAGACTGGCTCCCTCAATCATCTCCAAGGTGGCTCCTTCTTCGACCACGATGCTGCTCCCTTCTTCAACAATGTAATTTGATGCAATAGTGAGTGTAGCACCATCCTCGACAATGATTGTGCCATCGAGGGCCCCACCTGATGACCATGTTTCATCGCTTGTAATGTTTACAGTACCACCATCAGTTGGTGCTTCTGCATGTGCAACTGGTACAAAAATCGAAATTGTGAAGAAGAAGATGATGAGGACGAACCTTCGCATGAGCAGAAGTGTTCGGTCATTTTTGAAGAAGGCTTCGTCAATTTGGTTAGTACGGTACATCTTTCCATCCAATTGCGTATCCTATCAAGTTGAAACTACGATGCAAAATTGGTGTTGCAATAATGAGCACAACCATCGCAGGCAGCAGTGCAGTTGATGAAAGCAAGGCGGAACCAAGGCACAGTTGGCCGAGAATAAAGAGCATAATTGCAAATGGGAGGGTGTCAAGGATAGGTGCCTTGGATGATACATTTCCCTCCCTCTTCAGTCCCCGCCTTCGTTTGAAAAATGACCCGGTCATATCACCGAGTAAGCAAAAGAAACCGAGCATCGTGCCAAGCAAAAAAGCACTCACTTCAAGACCGCCTACATTCCACCAAGTGTCTTCATATCCCGTGAGCGGATGAACAAATATTCCTGATTCCATGTCTGTGTATGATTCAGGTGTGCCCATTGAAATCGAGATGAGCATGCAAAGCAAACCACTTGTCAATGAACCTCCAATTAGTCCATTCCAAGTTTTTCCATCACCTAAAAGGCGTTCGCCATCCTTCCACACTTTGCCTCCATCGATAGGCCAAGGGCCATATCCTGTTTTTGGTAACCACTTTCCCCACATCATAGCGAAGGTGTTGGCCAAAAAACCTGACAAATACAGCCACAAGGTCATGAGAACAACGACCCAAAATGATGAATCTTGGACAAATGCTGACGAGCTTGCCGTCAATTCAACCACAGATGATGGTGACATTGCTTTGTCGTAGTCAAAGAAGTGTTTGATATTTCCCCCCAATAGTTGCTTTTGTTGCTTGAGTGATGTTAATGAGACGAGTTCGATTCAGGAGGGCTATGGGCATGTACGATGTACTTGTTGTCGGTGGTGGCGGACGAGAACATGCCATTTGCAAAGCAATCTCGACATCTTCATTCCTTGGAAGCCTCCATTGTGCACCAGGCAACGCAGGTACGGCCACATTCGGAACCAATCATGAAGTAAGTGCATCGGACATTGATGGGATTGTAGATTTGGCCGTCTCGCTTTCGTGTGATATAGTGATTGCAGGACCAGAAGCCCCCCTATGCGATGGCTTAGCAGACCGTCTCTATGCTTTGAACATCCCCTGCTTTGGCCCAGTTTCAAGTTTGGCTCATCTTGAAGGTTCGAAGAAATTTGCAAAAGAGATGATGAGTGCAGCAAATGTTCCAACTGCGGGCTATCATGTGGTCAATGAGTCATCGGACATCGCTTCTCTTCTCGATGCCAACGACCATGCACCATTTGTGATTAAACGCGATGTTTTAGCAGGAGGAAAAGGCGTTCTTGTCACCTCGTCGAAGCCGGAGGCAGAAGATTTTATTCGTCAGTCCATTGAATCAGACGGCTACGTCTTGCTCGAAGATTTTCTTCCCGGAGAAGAAGCGAGTATGCTTGTTGTGATGGACCAAAACACGTTTATTCCGCTACCGTGTAGCCAAGACCACAAACGTGCGTATGACGATGATAAAGGCCCAAACACTGGCGGCATGGGTGCGTATTGCCCCGCTCCAATCGTCACTTCCGAAGTTCATCAAAAAGTGATAAAACGAATTGTACAACCCATGCACGAGCACCTTTCATCACTCGACCAACCTTATCGAGGAGTTCTCTATGTCGGTCTTATGATTGACGAAAACAACGACCCATATGTGGTTGAATTCAACGTTCGTTTTGGTGATCCGGAATGTCAAGTGACTTTGCCGCTGATTAAGAGCGATGTCCTTGAGTTATTATTTGCATCAGCAACTGACGGTTTGGGTAAATATTCGATTCAATATCATGATGCACATGCACTCACCGTTGTTCTCGCCTCCGAGGGTTATCCCCTGAGTGCAAAAACCGGATTGCTGATTGAAGGTATTGATGAGGTTGAAACGGCAACATCATCCAACAACTTATGGATCAATCATGCAGCAACCAAAATGAATGAAGATGGCCGGTATTTTTCGACAGGTGGGCGAGTTCTATCAGTCACAGCCCTTGGCACTACATTAGATGAATGTTTTATCGCAGCGTACGATGGCATGAAGCGATTAAATCTTGAAGGTTCTTATTACAGAAAAGACATCGGTAAAAAGGCCTTGGATTTCGCCTAAGATTTTGATTCGGTGTTCTGTTTCATTCCCCATTCATCTGCGTCATCTTGAAAAGGGGTTCTCAAGTGGCAAGGGTCGCTCCAGCCTTGCTGTTGGAGGTAATCGAGGGATATACATGGAAATACAAAACAAAAGCGTGCAACATCGCCCAAGTTTCT
>Ga0255770_10001713_pt1 | contig 20217 bp, 18 predicted proteins | sample 071ome_22_FD_179968 | JGI IMG/M metagenome (GOLD analysis project Ga0255770, IMG submission 179968) | Coastal salt marsh microbial communities from the Groves Creek Marsh, Skidaway Island, Georgia - 071404AT metaG (version 2) | ecosystem: Environmental > Aquatic > Marine > Intertidal zone >...
TTCAGAATCCGGCTTCGGGTCGGGAATCCACAAGGTCAGCGTGAAGGCCAGCAGCGCAGCCACCCCCATGAGCGCGAGGAGCGGCCGCCAAGGGTGGCGCTGCGCTAGCAGGATGCTTCGGGCCACATCGTTAATGACCCCCGGCGTACCACCGGAAAGCAAATGGATGCGGGCCAGATCTGCCGAGCCGAGCGCTCTGCGGGCCTTGCCGCCAACCGACGCCGCTTCCCAACGCTGGGAGACATAGGCCGCGGTGCCGGGCTCATGGAGAGGCGATAGGGTCATGAGTTCCACGGATAGATCGAGCGCGTATTCCCGGAGGCTCGCGTCGAAGTGTTCCTCGAAGGCCGGAGGACCGGCGAGGACCAGGCCAACGGTTGCTCCGAGCAGAGGGGTAAGATGCTCAAGCAACGCTCCAAGGGCCTTTGCTTCGAGGCGGTCCGCATCATCGACCGCCAGCAAGAGGCGCTCACCGATATCCAGACGCGCGGCGAGCTCATCTTCCAGCTCGCGCCAAAGCACCGCAGTGGGTCGTTCAAGATCGAGATCGAGGCCAAGGGACCGAGCCAGCTGGGCGAGCACTAGGGGTTCTGTTTTAGCGCTGGCCGCGCTGAGGGCCAGAGCACGCCATCCGTCCGGCAGGCGCTGCAGGGCCCCGGCCAGGAGGGCTGTCTTGCCCATGCCCTGGAGACCTAGGAGCAAAACCGCCGGCGCACCATAGGCGTCCGGGGCGCCTAGCTGAGCCAGGATTTGGCTCCGGGCGTCGTCTAGGTATCCCTCTCCTTCGGGCCAGAGGCCTGGCTCGGCGAAGGGGTCGCGCGTCAGCCCCGCGGCACGCAGGGCCCTGGGGGAAGCCCCTAGGTCGGGCTCTGGCATAGCGCCGGCCCTCGCTCCAAGGTTTCCCGAAGGGCGACGAGGGGCACGTCATCCCGGACCACGCCCGTGCCAAGGGCGCTGAGGAGCACCAAGCGCAGGCGACCATCGATCACCTTTTTGTCGAGCGCCATGAGGTCTAGGTAGGCCTCCGGAGCCATGCCCTCGGGCCCCATAACCGGCAAGCCTGCCGCGGCCACCAGGGCTTTGACGCGCGCCGCGTCGGCCCAAGGTAGGAGGCCCAAGCGGGCGGACAGATCTGCGGCCAAGACCATGCCGGCCCCGACCGCCTCCCCATGGAGCCAGGGACCGTAGCCCGTGTGCGTCTCCATGGCATGGCCAAAGGTGTGGCCTAGATTCAGCAGCGCCCGGGCACCACCCTCCCGCTCGTCCGCCGCGACCACTTCAGCCTTCGCCTGGCAGGACCGAGCGATGGCTTCCCCGAGAGCATCCCCTTCTCGTGCCAAAAGCACACCCATGTTCGCCTCGAGCCAAGCGAAGAAGTCGGCGTCATGCATGGCGCCGTACTTAATCACCTCAGCAAGGCCCGCCTGGAGCTCTCGCTCCGGGAGGGTTTTGAGACAGGCCGTATCAATCAGCACGCCCTCAGGCTGATGGAAGGCGCCAATCATGTTCTTACCCCGAGGATGATTGACCGCCGTCTTGCCGCCAATGGAGGAATCCACCTGCGCCAGCAGCGTGGTCGGCACCTGGATGAAGGCGACTCCTCGTTGATAGACGGCTGCTGCAAAGCCGGTGAGATCCCCCACCACCCCACCGCCAATGGCAATGAGCGTGGTGGCTCGGGAATGGCGTTCAGCGAGGAGCGTATCGAGCAGGGCCGTCAGCGTTTCAAAGCTCTTGAATCGCTCCCCATCGCCCATGGTGAAGTGGCTGACCCGGGCGTCTGGAGGCAAGAGCGCCTGGATGCGGGGGAAATAGCGAGGGGCAAGGGTCTCGTTACTGACCAGGCACACCTCTCGGCCCCGCAACCAGGACCGAAGTAGGGTGGGGTCATCCAAGAGGCCTTCGCCGATGGCAATTTCGTAGCTGCGCGCCCCCAGATCCACGGAGACCCGACGAGAGGGGACGCTCATCATTCAGCCGCTTTTCTGTTCAAGCGCCCGTGCGATTTCCTGAGCCAGGGCCTTCGCCGAGCGACGATCCGCCGTAAAAGTGAAGTCGGCGACCTCCTGATACAACGGGCCCCGATCTTCCTGTAGCGCTGCCAGCACGTCCCCAGGCTCTCCATCCCGGAGGAGCGGGCGGGTGCGGTCTCGGCTCGTTCGCTCAATTTGTTGCTCCAAGGGGGCATTTAAGTAAATCACCGTGCCCCGACTCACCAGGCGCTTCCGATTTTCCTCAAGGAGCACAGCGCCGCCGCCCGTGGCGACTAGCACCCCGGAGCGCGCCGTTAGCTCGTCGATCATGGCCGCTTCCCGCTTTCGGAATCCGGTTTCGCCTTCTACGTCAAAAATCCAGCCGATGTCTGCACCGGTGCGATCTTCGATTTCCTTGTCGGAATCGAGAAATTCCAACCCGAGTTCATCGGCCAAGAGCTTTCCAACGGTCGTCTTGCCGGCCCCCATGGGACCCACAATAAAAACGTTTCGTGGCTTTTCCATAGGCTAACTTCATTCCCCCCAAGGTGCGGCAGCCCGCCCGAGGCGGCCGCAACCAATTTACTCAAAACACACCCCCCCGGGTGTGCCTCCAGTGTAGCGAGGGCTAAGCGCGCTGTCCTGCCCTAGCGTGCACCGGATTCATCACCCCCCTCCCCATCCACGATGCGCGGCGTGATGAAAATCAAAAGCTCCTGCTTCCGGTCGGCGCTCTGCCGCCGCTGGAATAAGCGGCCCAGGAGGGGCACGTCCCCGAGCAGGGGCGTCTGGTCTTCCGTGCGCTGCCGGGTGGTTTGGAAGATGCCCCCCAGCACCAGGGTTTCGCCGTTATTCACCAGCACCTGGGTCTCGATCTGGTTGGTATTAATGCTCGGAATCCCGTTGAACACCTCCCCGACCGTATCCTGATTGACCTGGAGCGCCATGATAATCCGGTCGTCCGGGGTGATTTGCGGAGTGACGCTCAAGGACAGGGCCGCCTCCTTGAACTGCACCGCCGTCGCGCCGCTGGACGCAGCCTGCTGGTAGGGAATCTCGACCCCCGAGGCAACGGTCGCCTTCTGCTTATCCGCCGTCAGCACCTTGGGCCGGGCCACCACCTCCGCCTCCCCTTCCGAGGCCAGCGCTGCCAGCTCAAGATCCAGCAAATCATTATTTCCTGACAGCCCCAGGGTGAAGGCCGTGGAGGGACTGTTTAAGGGCAGACTCACGGCAGCCCCCGCGCCATCCGCCGAGCCATCAATCCGAAGGACCTTGCCGTCCCGCTCTCGGGCAAAGGACCCGCCCCAGCGGATCCCCAGTTCGTTCGCGAAGTTCGTATTGGCGGTGACGATGCGTGCCTCAATGAGCACCTGGCGCACGGGGATATCAAGCTGATCCAGCAGGGTTTTGAGGCGCGCCAAGCGCGGGGCCGTATCGGACACGATGATGGCATTGGTTCGCTCATCCACCAGCACCGAGCCCCGCTCGGAAACGAGACTCGCTCCATCCCCGGCCCCGGCGCCGGCCTGAAAGAGCGCCACGAGATCGGCGGCCCGGGCGTAGCGAACCTGCAGGAAGGCGGTTTCCAGGGGCGCCAGGCCTTCCTGCCGCGTGCGAGCCGCCATGGCCGCCTGCTCCTGCGCCGCGAGTGCCTCCGCTGGCGCCACCAGCAGCACATTTCCCTCCAAGCGTTTACCGAGCCCCTGGGTGCGAAGCACCAAATCCAGCGCCTGATCCCAGGGCACATCGCGAAGATTGAGCGTGAGCGAGCCCCCCACAGCGTTGCTTGCCAAGAGATTCAGACCGGCGAAGTCCGCCAAAAGCTGGAGCACGGCCCGCACTTCCACATCCTGAAAGTTCAGAGACAGCCGCTGCCCGGCATAGCGCGGAGGCGCGCTTTCGCCCCGGCCCCGGAGGCTCAGAGTGAGAGACCGGCCATCCTTGCTAAGCGCATAGGCGACGGCTTCCCGAGTGCGGATGGAGAGCACCGTTGCGTCGCTAGCCTCCTCAAGACCATAGGCCCCCAGGGGCGTCCCCGGGGGGACCTCGGAGCGGCCTAGAAAGCCCTGAGGAACCCGCACGCCAGGAAAGCGGAGCTGAAGCCCCTCAGCGTTCTCCGTAACCGCAGGCACGGCCACGGGCTTGGAAAGCAGGATCCGCAGCTCCCCCACCCCCTCGGGGGTTGCGGAGAAATTAACCGCTTCGACCTGAGCCCCCTCCCCGGCGGAGGCTTGCGGAGGGCTTCCCGGGCTTTGCAGCGTCAACGAAACGGTCTGGCCAGCCCGGGCGGTCCTAAGCTCCGCCGCTGAGCCCACGGTGAGCACGAAGCGAGATCGGGACCCATCTTCGGCGCCAATGAGGGCGCGAAGCAGTCCCGCAGGGGCGGGCGTCGACAGGGCCGGACCCAAGGTCGTGTCCGCGAAATCGACAACGAAGCGCGGGGGGTCTGCGAGTTCAAAGATCCGGGGCTCGGGCGCCGCTTCGGAAAAGCGAAAATTCAGGCTCACGGCGCTGGGGGAGGCCGCCTCCACCGCTACGGACTCGAGCACGCCCGCAAAGCCCAGGTTCGGAAGCAGCAACCACAGGAGAGCGGCCCATGCCTGACCTACCTTGCTGCCCATCATGCGTCGTCTCCTGCTTTGAGCCCGAGGCTCGCTTCTCGATATTGCCACCCCCCCAACCCATCGGGGATCAGTTCCCGGAGCCGCAATGCGCGGGGCCCCACCTCAACCACCTGCCCATGGTCAGGTCCCAAATAGGCCCCAAGGGGTACGCGGTGAACCCGCCCCGCCCCATCCCGCACCAACGCATCGCGCCCAGCCCCGCTTTCCCATTGCCCCAGGTAACGAAGTTCCGAAAGGGGAAAGCGTTCCAGATAGGTCCGGGGACGGGAGGCATCGGGGGCCGAGGGGGGCCTTTCCTGCCCCCCCAGGGGGACGGTGCCGCGCGCGGGAACGAAGGGAGAGCGAAGCCTGAAAGCGCTATAGGCAAAGGGCTCGTAGGGCGCAGGCTCCGGTACCGGCACGAGCTTCGGCGCCGGCATCGCCGCCACCCGAGCAAGGAATGCGTCCACATCCTCCGCCGGCTGCGAGGCGCCACAGCCGGACAAGATCAAGGCGAGCCCCATGACTGCCGTCGCACGCATCATGGCTCCGCCTCCCCGCGGTAACGGTAGGTGCGCGCCTCTAGCTGGAGCTGAAGCACATCGTCCGAGCCCCCGGGGCGAAGGCTAAAATCGTGAAGCGTCACGATGCGCGAGAGCCCGGAGATTCCGCTGATGAAGCGGGCGAGATCGTGATACCCCCCCTCAAGACGGATCTCGAGGGGCAGCACGTCGTAATAGGGCTCCTGGCGTGCGGGCTTTAGATCAATGGCGCGAAAGCGCAGGCCGCTGTCCGTTCCCGCGCGACTGATGTCCTCAAGAAGCGCCGGAACCTCCGTTTCCGAAGGGAGCTGGCGTAGAAGACGGTCAAAGCGCTCCGCGATGTCCACCTGCTGTGCTCGAAGCTGGGGGACCGCCGCCGCGTAGGGCGCCTGCGTCTCAATGGCCTCGCGTAGCTCAAGCGCCTTCCGTTCAAGCTGAGCAAGGGATTCCCGCGCCGGGGCTAGGAAAAGGACATAGCCCGCGAAGAGCGTTAGGGCGAAAAGGAACACGCCCAGCGCCCAGCGGGCGGGGGCAGGCCATAGGCCCAGCTCGGAAAGATCGAGCTCAGCGACGTCGATCTCATTGAGGGCCTGAAGCTGCTCTCGAAGCCCCATCGCTAGCGCGCCTCCGCCGGCATGGAGGACAGCCCAGGCTGCGCCGGGCGCGGCCAGGGATGGGGCGGTAGCACATGGGCGAGGGTCAGCTCGAAGCGCACCGCCCGGGCGCCGAAGCCCGGGGCCTCCACCAGCCCTTTGAGTACCGGCGCATCGAACCAGGGCGAGGCTTTCAGGCCGCGCATGAGTGCCGAAACGGCCTCGTTGTGCTCAGCGATCCCGGTGAGGGCAAGCTGGCCTTCTTCATAATTGAGGTTCTGAAAATGCGCCCCGGGCACCTGGAGCCGCGTTAAGGCATCGAGCATCAGCGCCGTTTTAGGACGGTCGCGCTGAAGCCCCTCGATCACCGCCAGCCGATCGAGCAGGGCCTTTCGCTCCTCCCGAAGGGTCGCAAGGGTCCGCACTGCCTCCTGAATGCGCACCTGCTCGGCCTCGAGGCGCGCATTCCGCGCAGCTTGCGCGTCCAACTGAACCCCAAGGCCGAATCGCCCCGCGAGCACGCACAGCAGGGCCCCGAGGAAGGTCGCCAGGAGAGCTTTGAGGAAACGCTGCTTCTGCGCCTCTCGGGCCGCCTCGCGCCAGGGCAAAAGGTTGATGCGATTCATGGTGCGCATCCCCGCAGAGCCAGCCCACAGGCCACCATGAGCGCTGGCGCCTGAGCCGCCAGCAGGCTGGCGTCGGCGCACGGCCCAAGGGCCATGCCCAGGAAGGGGTCGGTAAGCCAACAGGGGCGCGCCAACCGCCCTTCCAACGCCGCCATGAGCCCAGGCAGCGCAGCGCCTGCACCGGCTACGGCCACGTCCTCAAGCACCAGCGTTGGATGCGCGCCGTAGAGGCTTGTGAGCGCGCGTTCCGCCTGCGCCGGAGCCGCTTCAAGGTAGGCGACCAGGGCCGCCTCGGAGAGCATGACCTCCTCGCCGTAGCCCACCGCATCACTGCGTGCGTAAAGAAGGCGCGCCCCGCGATAGACAAAAAGCTGCAAGGCCCCGGCCCCTAGAAGGAAAAGGGCTGTGACCCGTTCCTCCTTCGCGCGTTGCGGCCGGGCGGCGCCCAGCGCCCGCCCGAGCGCGTAGCCCTCCACGTCCACCACCGCGGGCTCTAAACCGGCGGCTTCGGCCAGGGCGCGCTGCTCGGCCACCACTTCCTTTCGGCAGGCCACGAGCAGCACATCGTCCCGCCCATCGCCCCGAGGCCCGAGGCGCTCGAAATCCAGGGCCACGGCGTCCAGGGAGGTGGAGAGATGGTGCTCTGCCTCGAGGGTGACTCGAAGCTCAAGCGCTTCCTCGGATAGGCCTTCTTCAAAAGGGACAATCGCGCTGAGCACCGCCGTTTGGGGAACGGCGAGGGCGACGCGACGGGCTTTCGCCCCAGAGCTTAGGACACAACGGCGAAGCGCTTCTGCCTGAGCCGCCAGCTGCGCTTCCGGGGCGAGCGTTGCGAGCGGGGGGAGGCGTTCCACCCCTACCGCTGTCACGACGGGCGCCGCCGCCCCGGCCCCGCCCTGAAGCTCGATGAAGCGAAGCTCCGTGCCCGTCAGTTCAACGCCGAGCATGCCGTGCTTTTTGGTGTTCCTGGAGATGGCCAGGCTCCCCGTCCCTTCTTTTTCTCCCGAGTCTACTTGTCCCCATGCGTCTTGGGCGAGCCCACCGTATGATGACGCCTTTGAGAAATCACGCCCACGGCAAGGAACGACGGGGATGGCCCTGACCCGGAGCCTTAAAATGCTGGTGCCCTGGCTCGCCTTCCTTGGGGCCGGCATGATGCTGGGCCTCGCTGGGACCTACCTGTACCTCGACCCCCAGGTGCCCCGGGCGGAGACTTATCGCACCCTTCGCCTGCAAACCCCCCTACGGATCTTCAGCGCTGATGGCGCCTTCATGGGTGAATTTGGCGAGCGCCGACGCATTCCCCTGCCCCGGGAGGCTTTCCCGGAGCTCTTCGTGAAGGCGGTCCTCGACACGGAGGACAAGCGATTTTATCGCCACCATGGCATCGACTGGATCACCCTGGGCAAAGCCGTGCTGCTCCTGGCTGCCAACCCCGGGGAAATCGGCCCCGGGGGCAGCACGGTGACCATGCAGCTGGCGCGGAATATCTCTTTCACCCTTGAGCAAACCTTCATCCGTAAGTTCAAGGAAATGCTCCTGGCGCTGAAGTTGGAGCAGACCCTGTCCAAGGATGAAATCCTTGCCCTCTATCTCAACGTCATCCCCTTCGGAAAGCGCGCCTACGGTGCCGAGGCCGCGGCCCTGACCTACTACGGAAAGCCCCTGAAGGACCTCACCTTGGCCCAATGGGCCATGCTGGCAGGCATTCCCCAGGCCCCGAGCATCGGCAACCCCATCAACGGTCCGGAGCGGGCGCTGCGCCGCCGCAATGTGGTGCTGGCCAACATGCTGCGCCAGGGCAGCATTGATCGCGCCACCTTTGAAGCGGCGAGGGCCGAGCCCATCACTGCAGCCATCCACGACCGGGTCATCGAACTCGACGCGCCCTGGGCTGCGGAAATGGCCCGCCGGGAAATCCTCGCGCAATACGGCCGGGCGGCTTATGAAGACGGGCTCGAGGTGATCACTACGCTCCACCGTGATCGGCAGGAGGCGGCCCAGGCGGCGCTGCGAAGCGGCCTTCGGGCCTATGATGAACGGCATGGCTACCGCGGGCCGGAGCGCATGCTCACGCCGTCGGAGAACGGAGAGGACGAAGCAACCCTTGAGCGCTGGCAGGCGACCGTTGCTGAGCGCCCCATTTACGGAAACCTCCACCCCGCCATCGTCCTTACCGTGGCGGAGGATCATTTCGAGGCCCTACTTGGGACCGGGGAACGGGTACGGGTGGCCCTGGCCGATCTGCGCTGGGCGCGCCCCTACCTTTCAGAAAATGCCCGGGGGCGCCGGCCAGATCAGCCAGCGGACGTGGTCGCAGAAGGTCATATTCTGCGCCTGGCTCAGGAAAACGGCGCCTGGAAGCTCGCCCAGCTACCCCGAGTCCAGGGGGCCCTGGTGGCCCTGGACCCGGACAACGGCGCCCTACGCGCCCTGGCCGGCGGCTTTGATTTCTCTGCGAATCAGTTCAACCATGCGACCCAGGCCGCGCGGCAACCGGGCTCAAACTTCAAACCCTTCCTCTACGCTGCCGCGCTCGATGCCGGGCGCACCCCCGCCAGCATCTACCTTGATGCGCCCCTGGTCTTCAGGGACGCGAACCTGGAAGGGCTCTACCGGCCGCGGAACGACAGCGGGGAGTTCAGCGGCCCCCTTCGCCTTCGTGAGGCCCTAACCCGCTCCGTCAACCTCGTCTCCATGCGCCTCTTGCTCGACATCGGGGTCGATCACACGCTGGGCTATGCGGAGCGCTTGGGCTTCAACACCACGGCCTTTCCTCGCAACCTTCAGCTGGCCATCGGGGGCGGCACCATGGCCCTGACGCCGCTGGAGGTTGCTCGTGGCTTCTCCCTATTTGCGAATGGGGGCTACGCCGTGGAGCCTTACCTCATCGAACGGGTCACCCTCCAGGGCGGGGAAACGCTCTTCGAGGCCGCCCCCCTGGCGGTGTGCCCCGAGCCCTGCGAAGCGCGGCCCGAGGCGCTTCGCGCGCCTCGGGTGATGGACGCCCGGGTGGCTTATCAGATGAACGATATTTTGGGGGACGTGATCCGCAAGGGGACAGGGCGGCGGGCCTTAAGCCTCAAGCGCGACGACCTGGGCGGAAAAACGGGAACCACGAACGCCGCCGACACCTGGTTCTCTGGCTACCAGCGAACGCTTGCGGCGACGGTTTGGGTCGGCTTCCCGGATAACAGCCCCCTGGGCGATGGGGAATTTGGATCGAACACGGCCCTGCCCATCTGGATCGACTTCATGGAAAGGGCCCTGGCCGGGGTTCGGGAGCATCGCCCCCTGCAGCCCCCGGGGCTGGTGCAGGTCCACATTGATCCGGAAACGGGAGAGGCTGCGGCCCCCGGTGCCGAGGGGGGCCTTTTTGAGATCTTCCGGGAAGAGTACGCCCCCCGGGCCACCCCCGGGGAATCGGCGGTGCCTCGCCCGGAGGAAATTTTCTAGGCGCTAGCGAAGCCCTGGGGCGCGGGTGGCCACGCCGCTTTCCACCGCCGCCTTCGCCACGGCGCCGGCCACGGCGTCCTTAAGGCGGGGGTCCATGGGCTTCGGCAGGATGTACTCGGGGCCAAAGCTCAAGGCCGCAACGCCTTCGTAGGCCGCCAGCACCTCCGCGGGCACGGGCTCCCGGGCCAGGGCCGCGATGGCCTCCACCGCGGCGATCTTCATCGCTTCGTTGATATCCGTGGCCCGCACATCAAGGGCACCGCGGAAAATGAAGGGGAAGCAAAGCACGTTGTTCACCTGATTGGGAAAGTCCGAGCGCCCCGTCGCGACAATGACATCGTCCCGCACGGCTCGAGCGGCCTCCGGCCGAATTTCCGGATCCGGGTTCGCCAGCGCGAAGATCACCGGGCGCGGCGCCATGGAGGCCAGCAAATCGGCGCTCAGCAGGTTCGCCCCGGAGACGCCGATGAAAACGTCAGCGCCGGCGAGGGCATCGGCCAGGGTCCGGGCCTCCGTGGTGTTGGCAAACTCCGCCTTATAGGACGGTAGGGGACCCCGAGCGTCATGAATGACCCCCTGCCGGTCCACCACCGTGATGTGCTCCTTCGGCATGCCCATGGCCCGCAGCAAGCGCAGGCAAGCGGTGCCCGCAGCGCCGCCCCCAAGGCAAACCAGCTTCACCTCTTCCAGACGCTTTTCCTGCAGCGCCAGGGCGTTGACCAGGCCCGCCGCCACGCAAATCGCCGTGCCGTGCTGATCGTCGTGAAAAACGGGGATAGAACAGCGCGCCTTTAGCGCCGCTTCGATCTCAAAGCAGGCCGGAGCCCCCACGTCTTCGATGTTGATGCCGCCAAAGGTATCAGCGATGCGGGCGACCGTATCGATGAAGGCCTCCGGCGTATCGGCATTCACCTCGATGTCAAAGCAGTCGATATCGGCAAAGCGCTTAAACAGCAGGGCCTTGCCTTCCATCACCGGCTTACTCGCCAGGGCGCCAAGATTCCCGAGCCCGAGAATGGCCGAGCCGTTGGTGACGATCCCCACGAGGTTGCCCTTGTTGGTGTAGTCGTAGGCGCGCTCCGGCGCCTCCGCGATCGCGCGCACAGGCTCCGCAACCCCCGGGCTATAGGCCAGGGACAGGTCTCGGCTGGAATCGGAGGGCTTGTACACCTCCGTACCGATTTTCCCGGGGCGGGGCTCAGCGTGATAGGCAAGCGCGGCGCGGCGCAGTTCTTCGTCCGACATGATCTAACCTTTAAACCAGAGGAGGCGGGTGCAGGACTATGCCCCCTTGGCTTCGCCGAGGAAAGGGGCGGGCTAGCGGATGACCTTCAACCAGTCCCCCGCCCGGGGCTGGCCCCGAGGGTAGTCGCCGTTTAACAGCCGAAGCCGATCGGCGCCTCGAGGACCCAAGCGGAGCGCCGCCGCCAAGCTCTCGTAGCTATCCTCCGGGGTGGCAAGGTGCAGCTGTACGCGGGTCGTGGTGGCCTCGGCCAAATCCGCCTGGCGCATCCGTCGGAAGGACAGGACGGTGGCGGAAAAGGCTCGAAGGAAAGCGTCGTCAAAACCCTCCCGCGTGTTTTCCCCCTTAAACACAAAGTAGCGATGCCCCTTTTGCACCACGGCAATGAGTCGGCGAGCCTCCCCTTCATGCTTGACGACGGCGAGGTAGGCCGGCAACTCGTCCACGGTAAAGGGCCGCCCGCCTTCGATTTCCGTTTCCATGACCTCTACGACCATGGCCTCCGGCGTCGGCAAGGGATCCTCCTTATCCGATTCCTCGCGCAGCTCCAGGGTGATCAAGGACGCGGCGCCATGGGGGGCCGTCGCGCTAAGCGCCGAGGGGCTGTCCTTGACCCGCCAGGTTTCGGGGAAATCCACCACAAAGCCCAAGCCGCTGTGGTAGTAGCGCCGGTCCACCAGCACCCCGTCGGAAGCGGGTGCCCCCCAGGGAAGGCCCTCGAGCAAGGTCAGGAACGGGCCCTCCGACGGCGTACTCTCCGGCGGCACGCCTTCCGCCGCGCCGGCCTGAATGACTTCATAGAGCCGGCGATCGTTTCGCGGGTGGGAAGCGAAGAGCCCGTGATAGCTGACGCTGCGGCCCTCCACCTCCCGGGCAAATTCCTCCTGGTCCGCCAGCACGCGGATGACTTCAAGCATGGCGATGGGATCGTAGCCGGCATCGGCGAGGTAGCGAGCCCCCAGGCCATCGGCTTCTAGCTCCTGATCCCGGCCGTAGCCACTGAGGGCTGCCTCACTGTAGGCCCTAGCGGTCTGGTAAAGCGCTCCGCTGCGGGTCAGAAAACCGAGGATGGTGGAGCCAATACGGGAACTGCGGCTTGCCAATTTCCGTTCCTGGGGATGGCGAGCCACCAGATGGCCAATCTCATGACCCAGGACCGCCGCCAGCTGGGCTTCATTCTCAAGGTAGGCCAGGAGCCCCCGGGCAACGAAGATGTAGCCCCCATCCACCGCAAAGGCATTGATCGAGGGGTCGTCGAGAACGGTGAAGGTGTAGCGCTCCGGGTCCTGTCCCGCCGCCCGCAGCATGCGTTGGCCCACCTGGGCCACGTAGTCCGCGAGGGCACCGCTGTACACCGCGCCCTTCTCCTCAAACTCGGCCAGCGCCTTTTCCCCATCGGAGCGGGCCCAGGCGCCGCTGGCGAGCCCAAGCAGGAGAAGGCCGGTGGCGAGGAAAACGGATCGAGCCATTGCACAGCGTCTTAGGATCGGCATGGGGCCTAGCCTGAGCATGGGGTCTGAATTGACGCTGAACCCGAAGGCCAGACGGCCGCGGGGGACGGGAAGGGAGGCGAAATCGGGCGCCCCGAAGCGCCCGAAGGCGCGCTCCGGGGCCGCCGGAGCCTTAGCGTGCGGAGCGAGCGCCGAAACGCTTGCGGAACTTCTCGACGCGACCGCCCTTGTCGACCATCTTCTGCTTGCCCGTGTAGAACGGATGGCAAGCCGCACAAACGTCGACCTGGAAATCTTGGCAAAGGGTGGACCGGGTGGCGTATTCCGTGCCACAGCTGCACTTCATGGTCACCGCTTCGTACTTCGGATGGATGTCCGCCTTCATGTTGTATCCTGCCTCGCCGGAGCGTTCACCCAGCGCCGCTGCGCTGGGCCAGTCAGGGACCGTGGTCCCGAAAAAAGGTGGCGAAGTGTATCAAAGGTCCCAAGGAGCGCAAGGGGAAAAGGCAACGGATCCAAAGCAGCCGCGCCTTGCCCTGGCCGTTGCCGTGCCCGGACCCTTTCGGGGAGCCCTGACCTATGGCCTCGACGGGCAGCCATCGCCCCCCCCTCCCGGCAGCCGGGTGCGGGTTCCCCTAGGCGCCCGGAGCGTCCTTGGCATCGCTCTTGAAACCCTGCCCGAGCCGACCGAGCGGGTCCTCAAGCCCATCAGCGAATGCCTGGATGCGGCGCCGCTCCTGGATTCCACCCAGTTGGCCCTGGGCCGCTGGCTGGCTCAGTACTATCACGCCCCCCTGGGGGAGGCGTTGCGACTGTTCCTGCCTCCCGAGGCACGGCGCCAGGAGCAGAGCACGCAGGCCCGCGCTGAGGCCCTTCGCCTCACCGCCGAGGGCCATGGCCTCTTGACCGCCCTCGCAGCCGACCAGGTACCCCCTGGCCTTGGCCGGGCCCCTGCTCAACAAGCGGCCCTTCGGGCCCTCGGCGCTGGACCCCAGCGCCGGGCCGAGTTGCTGGCGGCGGGGCACACCGCCCCGACCCTTCGGACCCTTGTTCAAAAGGGCTGGCTTGAGCCCTGCGATGCGAGCACGCCCGCGACCCTGGCCCCCGCGCCCCCGCTCCATTCCGAGCAGGCGGACGCCGTGGCCGCGCTCACCGCGGACCTGGGCGTCTTCCGCACGACCCTCCTTCAGGGCATCACGGGCTCGGGAAAGACCGAGGTTTACCTCCAGGTAATGGCACGGGTGCTGGAGGCGGGGCAGCAGGTGCTGGTGCTGGTTCCGGAAATTGGCCTGACGCCCCAAACCGAACAGCGCCTGGCGGCCCGCCTGAGCGCTCCCGTTCATACCCTACATTCGGGCATGGCGCCGGGACTTCGCAACCAGCGCTGGGAAGCCGGCCGCAGCGGCGCGCCGATGGTGCTCCTGGGTACCCGCTCAAGCCTTTTCGCGCCCCTCCCTGCCCTGGGCCTGATTATCGTCGATGAGGAGCACGACGAGAGTTATAAGCAACAGGATGGGGTCCGCTATTCGGCCCGGGACGTGGCCGTGAAGCGGGGGGCGCTCCAGGGCTGCCCTGTGGTGCTGGGGTCCGCCACTCCCTCCCTAGAAACCCTCGAAAATGCGCGGCAAGGCCGCTACGCCCACCTTCGCCTGCGCCACCGCGCCGGCCAGGCTCAGGCGCCCACGCAGCGTTTTGTGGATCTGCGCAAGCACGCCGCCCCGGAAGGCTTCGCCCAGCCGACCCTCGACGCCCTCAACGAGACCCTGACCCGGGGCGCCCAAGCACTGGTCTTTCTGAACCGCCGGGGCTACGCCCCGGCGCTGCGATGCCACGCCTGCGGCTGGCTTGCGGACTGCGATCGCTGCGACGCCCGCATGACCGTGCACCGGGACCCGGCAAGGCTCCGCTGCCATCACTGTGAACGCAGTCAGCCCATCCCCGGCACCTGCCCCCGCTGCAAGGAGCGGAGCCCCATGCCCGTGGGCCAGGGCACGCAGCGGGCGGAAAGTTTGCTCCAGCACCGCTTCCCGGAAACGCCCATTCTTCGCCTAGACCGGGATAAGGTCCGCAGCATGGCAAGGCTGGAGGCAGAGCTTGAGGCCATCGCCCATACCCCCGGGGCGCTGCTTCTGGGCACGCAAATGCTCGCCAAGGGCCATCACTTCCCGAGGGTAGAGCTGGTGGTGATTGTCGACGGCGATAGCGGCCTTTTTAGCGCCGACTTTCGCGCCCCGGAGCGGCTTGCCCAACTTCTCGTCCAGGTAGCGGGGCGAGCGGGGCGGGAGCAGGCGCCCGGGACCGTCCTGATCCAGACCCATGACCCGGAGCATCCTCTCCTGCAGGCGGTGGTGACCCAGGGCTATGACGCCTTCGCCGAGGCAGCCTTGCAAGAGCGCGCCCTGCTGGGCCTGCCCCCCTTCGGCCCCCTGGCCCTGCTTCGCGCCGAAGCTCCCCAGTGGGCGCCGGTGGAACGCTTCCTCACGGAAGCCAAGGCCGCCTTGCTTGACGCGCCGGGGGCGGAAGCGCAAAGCACCCTGGGTCCGATCCGCGCCCCCATGGCCCGGCGCAGCGGCCGCTTTCGAGGTCAGCTCCTTCTGCAGGGAACGGAGCGCGCTCCCCTGCACCGGAACCTTGCCCACGCCCTGCCCCAGATCGACAAATTGCCGTCTGCCCGGCAGGTTCGCTGGCACTGTGACATCGATCCCAGCGATACCTACTAACGGTGACCCCAGCGGGCCCGCTATCATATTGGCCCTAGCACAGGAGGATCCGGGCCTTGGCCAAAGCCGCATCCCGCCGTCATGCCCCCGCTTCGGGTGCCCGTCGCATCGAAACGCCGCCCCCGGCTCAGGGAGGCCGGGGCGTCCCCTTTTTGCTCGGGCTATGCTGCGGCATCGCCCTCACCTTGCTCTTCACCCGGGGCGAGGATCGCACCCTTGAGAGCCCCTTACCCAAGGCCGGCACAGCGAGCATTCCCGAGGTGCGCTTTGAGTTCCCGGAGGTGCTTCGGGATGCGGAGGTGCTCGTGCCCTACGTCGAGGAATACCTCGACGGAGAAGCAAAGCCTGAAGAGGTCGGCGAGTATCTCCTTCAGGCCGGGGCCTTTCGCAACGCCGAGGACGCGGACCGGCGCCGAGCCATGATCCTGCTGCAGGACCTCCCGGCCCGCACCGTCGCCGTGCGCCGGGATGGCGGCACCTGGCACCGGGTGCTGGTGGGCCCCTTCGAAAACCGCCGGACGGCCCGAGCCGCCCAGCTGGCCCTCCTCCGGGAAGATATCGACTCCCTGGTGCTGCGCAGCGAGCCCTAGGCTCCGCGCGCACCCGCTACGCAAGGATGGCTATGGAACAATTCCACGGAACCACCATTTTGACCGTACGCCGGGGCAACACCGTTGCCATGGCTGGCGACGGCCAGGTATCCCTCGGGGATACGGTTATGAAAGGCAACGCGCGCAAGGTCCGTCGGCTTCATAAGGGCCAAATTCTCGCCGGCTTTGCCGGGGGCACGGCGGACGCCTTCACCCTTTTTGAGCGCTTCGAGGGTCAGCTCGATAGCCACGGCGGCCAGCTGGTGCGCGCCGCGGTGGCCATGGCTCGGGAATGGCGATCGGACCGTGCCCTGCGCCGCCTCGAGGCCCTGCTGACCGTGGCCGATCGAGACACCTCCCTACTGATTAGCGGGAACGGCGACGTGCTGGAGCCAGAGGATGGGGCCCTGGCCATTGGCTCCGGTGGCAACTACGCCCTCGCGGCCGCCCGCGCCCTCCTGGCCCACAGCGACCTCGACGCTGAGGCCATAGCCCGGGCATCCCTGAACATCGCCGGCGATATCTGCGTCTACACCAACCACAGTTTGACCGTGGAAGTGCTGGAGGGGTCGGCATGACGGAAATGACCCCCCGGGAGATCGTCCACGCCCTCGATCAGCACATCGTAGGGCAAGGGGAGGCCAAGCGCGCCGTGGCCATCGCCCTCCGTAACCGGTGGCGCCGGCTGCAGCTGGCGCCGGGACTCCGGGAGGAGGTTACTCCGAAGAACATCCTCATGATCGGCCCCACTGGAGTGGGAAAAACGGAGATTGCCCGGCGCCTTGCCAAGCTGGCCCGCGCCCCCTTCCTGAAGGTCGAGGCGACGAAGTTCACGGAGGTGGGCTACGTGGGCCGGGACGTGGACGCCATGATCCGGGATCTCGCCGAGGCCGCCTACCAGCTGCTGCGGCAGGAGGAAATTGAGGCGCAGCGGCCCCGGGCCCAGGACGCGGCGGAACAGCGCCTACTCGATGCGCTGCTCCCGGCAGCTCGGGGCGAGAGCGAAAGCCGCGGCGATTCCAGCGCCCGCCAGCTCCTCCGCAAGCAGCTGCGGGAAGGCACCCTCGACGAGCGGGAGGTCACGCTTGATTTGACCGCGCCCCAAAGTACTCCGGAGCTCATGACACCCCCCGGCATGGAGGAGATGGCCTCTCAGCTTCAAGGGCTCTTCGCCGGTCTGCAGCAAAGCCGGCGCCGGAGCGAACGGCTCACGGTCAAGGAGGCCCTTAAGCGCCTCGAGGCCGAGGAAGGACAGCGACTCCTGAACGAGGACCGGCTCCGCTCGGCTACCGTGGACGCCGTGGAGAACCGGGGCATCGTCTTCATCGACGAAATCGACAAGGTGGCTCGGCGCGGGGACGGCGCCCAGGCCGATGTGTCTCGGGAGGGGGTTCAGCGGGATCTATTGCCGCTGATCGAAGGCAGCACGGTGAGCACGAAGTACGGCCCCGTGCGCACGGACCACATCCTGTTCATTGCGTCCGGCGCCTTCCACCTGTCCCGGCCCAGCGACCTCATCCCTGAGCTTCAGGGGCGCCTACCCATTCGGGTGGAGCTGAAGGCCCTGACCCCTGAGGATTTTCGCCGCATTCTCACCGAGCCCTCCGCCTCCCTGCTGCGTCAGTATCAAGCTCTGCTCGCTACGGAAGGGGTGACGCTGACGCTGACGGACGAGGCCATCACTCGCCTCGCGGAGCTGGCCTGGCAGATTAACGAGCAAACGGAAAACATCGGGGCCCGGCGCCTTCACACCATGCTAGAGCGGCTCCTCGAGCCCGTGGCCTTTGATCCAAGCGCCGCGGCCGCGGACGGCACCTTGGTCCTTGATGCCGCGGCCGTGGATGCCCAGCTTAAGGACGTCGCCGGGGACGAAGACCTGGCGCGCTACATTCTTTAGGGGGAGGCTCCATGACCGCACCCGTACCCAAGGCCATTACGCTCCATAAGCAGTCGAAGGTGCTCGAACTCCGCTGGGAAGATGGAACCCACCACCTTCCCGCAGAGCTGCTGCGGGTGCTCTCGCCCTCGGCTGAGGTCCGGGGCCATGGCGCCGGCGATCGGATCCTGCAGACGGGGAAAAAGTACGTCGCTATCACTCACCTCGAACCCGTGGGGCGCTACGCCCTGCGCCTGGTCTTCGATGACGGACACGACAGCGGTCTATACACCTGGACCTACCTCCGAGACCTTGGCGATCGGCAGGAACGGCACTGGGCCGTTTATGAGCAAGAGCTGAAGCAGGCCAACGCGTCCCGCCTCCCCGCAGTCACCCTAAAAGCCTGGACCCCGGACGCCTAGACGGCAGGCGGCAAGGGAGGCGGTCTGCCGGCGCAGGGTTTACACTTCGCCCCTATTCAACGAAACGAGACCGCCATGGCGCCCCCCTCCCCCACCGACGATCAACACGCAAGCGACGGCACCGTCGACTTCGGCTATGAGCGGGTCAAAGCCGAGGAAAAGGCCGCCCGGGTGGCCGAGGTATTCCGCTCCGTGGCGCCCCGCTACGACCTCATGAACGATCTCATGTCCCTGGGGACCCATCGCCTCATGAAGCGACTCACGGTCACCCTCGCGGGGGTACGGCCGGGCCACCGGGTCCTGGACCTGGCGGGCGGAACGGGCGACGTCGCGGCGCTCCTCGCGGAGCGGGTGGGGCCCACGGGGCAGGTAATCCTGGCGGACATCAACGAAGCCATGCTCATCGTCGGCCGGGATCGCATGATCGACCGGGGCCATTTGAACATCCACCCGGCCCTGGCCGACGGCGAAGCCCTGCCCTTTGGGGACGACAGCTTCGATGCCGCAACCATCGCCTTTGGGCTCCGTAACGTCACCCGGAAGGATCAAGCCCTCCGGGAGCTGCATCGGGTGCTAAAGCCCGGCGCGCCCCTCTTGGTGCTCGAATTCTCGAAGCCTCGGGGCGCCCTGCTGGAAAAGGCCTACGACGCCTTCTCGAGCCTCTGGCCCACGGTGGGTGGCGCCCTGGCCGGAGATCGGGAAGCCTATCGCTACCTGAACGAATCCATTCGCATGCATCCGCCGCAGGAAGCCCTGGCTGAAATGATGCGAGAAGCGGGCTTCGGCGCGGTGCGCTTCCACAATCTGATCGGCGGCATTGCTGCCATTCACCAGGGGCGCAAGCAATAGGCATGGCGCCCCCCGGCGAAACCCCGACGGGCCCGCGCTTGCCAAGCCTGAAGGATGCACTCCTGTGCGCGGCGCTCGAGGGCGCCCTCCGCCTAGGCTTGAAAAGCGCCCCGGATACGGCCCGCGCACTCCAGCGCCTCGCCCCTGCAAGCTTCGCTTTCGAGAGCGCCGTTCCAGCCCTGGCGCTGACGCTGAGCCTCGGACCCCAGGAAGACCTGCTCTTTTTGAGCCCGGGGGCAGAACCCGCGGCGAAGGCCAAGGCCACCCTGCGCCCCGGTGCCTGGCAACGGCTTATGGAGCGAGGGCTTGAGGGGGCCGTGCTGTCCGGGGCCGTGGTGGTCGAGGGCGATCGTCAGGCGCTCGAGGCCCTCGTCGAAGCCCTACTCCATAGCCCGCCGGATGTGCTCGGACCCATCGCAGCCCTCTTCGGCGACGCCGCGGCCGGCGCGGCCGACGCCCTGGGCCGGGATTTGCTCGGCCGGGGTCGTCACCATGCTCGGGAAAGCGCGGCCAAGCTACGACGGGCCGCAGAAGGCCCTGGCGGCCTTTTCCCCGCCCCGGAGGAGGTCGCACGATTCTTCGACGAGGCTGACGATCTTTCTCTAGCGGTGGATCGGGCGGCGGCGCGGCTGCGCCGCCTTGAGGGCGGGCGCGCCTCGTGACCCCCGCTGCGAAGGGAACGGCGCGGCGCAGCGCCCTGCGCATTGCCTGGGTCATCCTGCGCTTCCGCCTCGATCAAATTCCCCGGGACCTGGGCCTTCCCCTCGGGGCCCTGCCCACTCCCCTGCGCATCCTCCTGGCCCTGCTGCGCCTTCTCCCCTCGGGGCGTCGCCCCGGCCCGGAACGGCTACGCCTCGCCATCGAGGCCCTCGGGCCCATCTTCGTGAAGTTTGGTCAGCTGCTGTCCTCACGCCCCGACCTCCTCACCCCGGCCTACGCAGCAAGCCTAAAGAAGCTTCAGGACCAGGTGACCCCCATCGATGAGTCCCTGGCTCGCCGAACCCTCGAGGGTGCCCTTGGCGGCTCCCTCGATGCCGTCTTCGAATCCTTCGAAGCCACGCCCCTGGCTTCCGCGAGCATTGCGCAGGTTCACGGCGCTCGGCTATTGGATGGCGAGGCCGTGGTGGTCAAGCTCCGCCGCCCTGGCATCGCGCGCACCATTGCTGACGATCTGGCGTTGATGCGCACCCTTGCCCAGGCCCTGCTGCGAGTCTGGCCCGAGGCGCGCCGGCTCCGGCCCCAGGAGGTGGTTGAGGACTACGCGGTCACC